>JAEHJW020009244.1_pt1 | contig 50600 bp, 60 predicted proteins | sample 9271431 | NCBI WGS metagenome assembly JAEHJW02
TTTTCTCTGTCCCTCTACAGGTTTGATTTTACCGGAGGTGACCCCTGACGGGCACCCCTCCGAGGCACTGTTTTTCGTCATCGCAGCAATGTGATTTCGGCTTCGCGGCGGCCCACCAACCCCGGCAACACACGCCCACCGCCATGCACCCAGCGCCGCAGTTCCGTCGCTGCGGCGGCCCAATCTCGCTGGTTCACGCGACGCCGCAGGGTCGATGCCTGCAGCCGCCCTCCGCCGAGGTTGAACGTGAAATCCACGATGGCCGCCAGCCGCTCTTCCGGCTCGGTCGCCAGCACCGGGCAGCAGCGCAGCGTCGCAGCCAGCGCCGTGTTCAGGTCGCGGGCCAGATAGGCTTTCGCATCGGCCTCGGTGATCGGCGGGTGCGCAGCATCGCAGAGGTGGCCATAGCCAATCGTCCAGAACCCTGCCGGGCAGAGGTACGGATGCGCTCGGCCGGGGTCGGCCTTCGGCACGCGGTGGAAGCCCTCGAACCGCTTGGCCAGATCGATGGCCGTCTGCGGTACGTCCATCACTGCCGCACCCGCTCGAACACGCGCCCGAGGAACCAGAAGTTGAGCACCCCGGCCCACAGCGCCTGATCGGCCTCCGTCCACGCGTGCAGGATGGCCTCGCCCCAGCTCGCGTCCGCGTTCAGGGCGGCCGCGAACGCCGCCGTCTTGGCCGCGCAGTACAGCGCCATGAACCAGTAAGTGATGACGGGCCGCACGCTGATCGACAGCGCGTCGGCCCATTTCACGCCGGACGGCCGCCCCTGCGCGGCGACGGCTTCCTTCAGCGCATCGAGGGCCCCGGTATTCCACGCCGCATCGGCGCTCGCGCCGATCTCGGCCATCTTCTGCGCGCCGCGCAGCTTCTCGAACTCCAGCGCCTTGTCCTGCATCGCCAGTTCGTGGCCGCGCTCGCCCTTGCGGTCGATCCACTTGAGGATTTCGGGCGCGAGGCGGAAGGCTCCTCCGAGGAGGCCGCCGAGCAAGGTCTCGATCATTGCGCGCCTCCCATCAGCTTGAGCTTGATGGCCGCGCCCACGAGCAGTGCCGCCAGCAGGCCCGTGGTCAGCACCTTCACGAAGGTCTGCCACGCGGTATGGCGCGCCGCGCGCCACGCATCGAGCAGGTCACGCAGTTCGCGGATATCGCGGGCGGCGCTGCCGTTTTCGAGGCCGAGGTGGGCGAGGCAACGTTCGGCTCCGCGTTCGGCGGCGCGGTCGAGCAGTTCCTCGAAATCTTCGCGGCGCAAGAGCAGCATGTTTTCCACGAGGGCGGGCTTGGTTTCTTCGGTCATTTGCTTTCTCCAGAAATGAGAAACCCGCCCGATGCGCGAGCATCGAGGCGGGCTTCAGGGTTGAAACGGTGAGTGGGTGGCGGTCTAGATTTCGATGATCTCCAGCGTCAGGCTCGGCGCGATGCCCTCGACGGCGTCGTCGCGGACGAAGACTTTCTGGCCGACGTTCGCGTTGCCGCGCGCCTTGAGCAGGCCGCCGCCGGGCAGCGCGACGGTGACCACGCCGGAGCCGACACCGACCACGGTGCCCGCCTGCAACGGCGGCTCGGGCACCAGCTGGCGGAATTGCTCGTAGAGGTTATGCATAGCCCTGCACCCCCAGCGTCTGCCAGACCTCGGGCATCCCGGCCTCGACGTGCGTGGCGCGCACGAGGCCCAGCCGCGTGACGCTGCCGTCCTGATACTCGACGAACGCACCGGGCTGGATGATTCCGGTCTCGGCGAGCACTGGCAGCCGCAGGCTGACTTCGATCTGATGGCCGGTGTCGGCGAGCACCGCGATGCCGCGCTGGCGTGCGGCGGCCGCCTCGGTGATCAGCGAGTCGACGACCATCGGTGCCAGCACATCGCCTGCCGTTCCGGCGCGCGTGACCTGGCCGAGCACGCCGACGTCCTGCCCGGAAACGAATACACGGTTGTAGGCGGGCTTCTCCAACCAGCGCAGCGACTCGCGCGCAACGGCGTCGACCGGCAGCACGTAGTCGGGCGTGACCGCGTTCCATTCCCAAGGCGCGACCGGGTAGCGATGGCGCACGCGGATGCTCTGCTCGGACGGGTGCGGCAGCAGGTAGCCCCCGGCGGCAGCGGCGATGGCAGTCAGCGCCTCGATCCATGTGCCCTGTTGCGCGAACGCTCCGGCGGGGACATTCCAGTCGGTGAGACCCCAATCGATGTTCCAGCCCAGCGGGATGCCATTGAGCGTGAGCACGTCGTCCATCAACTGCCGCGCGGTGCGGCCCTCGGCATTCGAGAACGTCATCACCGGCGCATAGGGTGCGGCCAGCACCGCGTTGCGACCCCGGCCGGAGATGCGGATGCTGGCGTCGCCGAAGCTGCGTTCGCGGCTGATGTTTTCGGCGAACACGCGGAACGTAGTGCCATTGACGTTCGCCGCGAGTTCGACCGGCCCCGACGCGCTACCGGGCGCGACCAAGGACTCGGTCTTCGCGGGCAGCGTCGCTTCGAAACCCCACGCCCACGATGCGGCATCGAGCGACAGCGAAAGGCTGAACACCGGCACCGGCATGCCATCGGGCACACGGTGCAGGGTCACGTCATTGATCACGAAGTACACCCTCCGGATGGGAACGATCACCGGCTCCCCATCGGGAAGCGGTGCGATGTGGTTTTCGCAGACGAACAGCAGATGTCCGTCCGCCGGTGCCAGCGCGGCGAACAGCAGGTGCGCGCTCGGCGTGTAGCAAGGCTGCGGCTCAGGCGGCTCGTGGATCACCCAAAAGCTGATCCCCGGCGGTGGTGGCATTGCGTCCTGATAGCGGCCACGCCAACCATGAATCTGCTGCCCCGCGCGCTGGAAACCCGAGCCCTGGACGCGCGTGAGGAGATGCGCGCTTTGCCACACGACCACTCGACTCGCGCGCTTGCTGCGGTCGCCGTCCTGATGCCGGAAGCGCGTGGTGTCGTGCAACGGGCCTACGTTCTGGAACAGGCCTCGGCGGGCCAATTCGAAGTGCGTGCCGCGCTGATGCGCGAACCGCGTCGCGTCCCGCAGGCGGGTCGCATCTTGGTGACGCGCGTCGCGCTGCTCGAAGGCGGCCACCAGCACCGGCGGCAACCGATGCTCGATCCCCCCTTGCGGCAACACCGCGCCGTGCTGCCAGCGCGCTTCCCAACCCGTGGGCGTCGCACGCGCGTCCTGTTGGCGCTGTGTCGCGCCGCTTTCGGTCTGCCGCGCCACCTGCCACGCGTGCGCGGTCTGGCCCACTGTGGGCCGCTGGGTGCGCGAGTCGTAACGCACCTCACCTGCGAACACCACGCCGGGCAGCGTCGCGCCCTCGGTCAGCGGCACGCTCGGTCGCAGCACCAGCGTGCTGACCGTCAGCGCCGGAAGCGTGGCCAGCAGCGCGGCTTCGGCGCGCGGGATGAACTTGATCGCAACGACTGGCGGCGGCAGGGTCGCCTGCACCGTCACGTCGTCGCGCGAGGGAACGAAGCCCGCGCCGAACACCAAGTCGGCGTCGGTGGCGGCGGGCCGGTCGAATAGCAGATCGACCAGCGGCGGCCCAAAGGCGACTTCGACCTCCGGCGCGGGCAGCGTGGCGGCCAGCGACAGATCGGTCGCCACGGCTTACCCCAGAATCGCCGACACCATCCGCGCGTCGCCGCCCAGATACAGGTTGGTGCTGGCGAGCTTCACGTCGCCGCTGCCGTCGGTGCCGCTGCAATCGAGATCGAGCGCCGTGGCCTCGTTGCCATTCACCAGCCGCGCCCACGTCGCAATGCCGGTGGTGGAGATCAGCCCGTCCTCCTGCTGCGCCAACGTGAGCACGCCCCCCGAGATCGTCCCCGCAGGCTTGGTCAGCCTGATCTCGACCAGCATCGCGCTGCTAGGCGTCGTGGCCGGAGTGGCGGGTCGCGTGCCGCCGTAGATGCGCAGCCGCGCCGGGTTGCTGCCCGCGTCCAGAAACCCCAGCGTGCCCGCCAGCCGCGCCTCGTTGTGTTCGACGGTGATGGCGACGGTCATGGCATCACATCCGGACGAAGGTTGTCCGCGATCACGGCGCGGTACATGTGCGGGTGGTCGTAGCTGATGACGGTGTAGCGCTGCGCCGGATCGATGAACTCGAAGCGATACGCACCGCTCGCATCGCTCCACGTTTCGGCGACCAGCAGCCGGGTGTTCTCGCTGACGAGCAGTACGCGCCGCACCAGCGGCTGATCGGGAATGCCTTTCTCCTTGACCGTTCCGGCGATCACGCCGTGCCCGCCGAAGTGGATGTCGCGGCGACCGGCGGGGATCGGGTGAAAGACTCGGTCGTAGCCGCCGCCCCGGTTCCACAGCTCCGACGACGGACTGTTCAGGCGCATCAGTTCGCAGTCGGCATTCACGCCGATGTTGGCGGCGGGATCGGGCGGCACCGAGGTCGGGCCACCCGTCAGCGGGATCAAGTCATCGGCGGCGTTCACGCTCACCGTCGCGGGAAACGCGGGCAGACCGGACGGCGTATCGCCCGCGATGGCGTGGACGCGCGCCGTGGCCCCGTATAGGAACACGCCGGGAACCAGCTTGCCCCGGTAGCTGGCGTCGCCGATCTGGAACATCAGCACGCCACCGGCCTTGAACTGGATCACGCGCGCCCAGGGCACGCCGTTGGCATCGAATGCGCCGGTGATGACTTCGCAGCGCAGGATCAGCCGCTGGCCGACATTGAAGGTTGGTGCCGTGTCGGGCACCCCGGCGATGGGTTTCGCGCCATCGTTGACGCCGCCCGACACCGCCGCGCCGTCGCCGAAACCGCCGTTCCAGCGGGTCACGCCCCACGCACCGTCCAGATGCGCGAAGCGGTAGCCCTCGGAACCGTTACCGGTGGTCATCCACAGACCGACGTGCTTGCGCGCACTCGGGTCGGTCAGCAGCTCGACGTCGGCCTCGAACCAGAAGTCGCCGTTGGCCGCTTCGTTGAAGCGAAGGATCGACTGCGCGTTCGGGGCCGAGACGTCGATGGCCTGTTGCGCGCCGTTGTAGCTGGCGGACATGCTGCCCAGCGCCGTGGTGTAGCCCGCCGCCGGGGCCGTGGCGAAGCTTTCCGAGAGCGGATAGCTCATCGATCACCTCCACGGGCCGGTGATGTCGAACGCGATCTGCGCGCCTTCGGTTTCCGAGCTGTACTGCGTCCTGACCAGCAGGAAACGCTTGCCCGCCTGACCGACCACGTTGTCCACGATGGTCTGGTCGCTGTAGGGTCGGTCTTGCGGCATCCACAGCATTCCGGGCATCAGGCCGCGCAGATGGCCGTCCTCCTGCCGCACGTAAGTGGGCAACAGCCACAGGCTGTAGTCCGCGCCGTTCGGAAACGGCGTCGGCCCACGGCCGCAGATCTGCTGACCGTTGTTGGTGTTCAGCGACGTGGTGGCCCAGCGCACTGGGTTGCCGAGCTGGGTGTGGTTGCGCAGCAGCACCTTGCCCGCGAAGTCCAGCGACGAGACCAGGCCGTAGCCGTTGTACTGGCCCGGGTAGCTCGAGTAGCCCGAGCTGCTGTTGCTCCAGTAGATGTCGTCGGCGCACAGCATCGTGCCGTAGTTGTCGCCCGGCTTGAAGCTGGTGATGTCGCCGAAGCAATACGAGCTGCGCCCGTACCAACCGTACCCGGCGGCGTTGCTGCAGAACAGGAAGAACAGGCGGTCGTCGCCGATCAGCACCCAGTTGCGGTTGCCACCGCCGCTGTCGCCGGAGTTGTCATAGCCGCTGGTGCGTCCGTGGTACCACTTGTACCAACCCCACTGGTTCGCCTGCACCTGCTTCCAGTTCTGCGTCGGGCTGTTCGGATCGTAGGGAGCTTGCGCGCCGACGATGGTGTCGATGTCCGACAGGTCTTCGACGATGCCGACGTTGGCCCACTTGGCCCAGCCCGTCGTGTAGTTGGGCGTCTTCAGGCTGTCGTCGATCAGCAGCAGGTTCTGCGGCGACAGCGGGTTCTTGCTGCGATACGCCGCCTTGCCCGTGCCCGCGAACGCTTTCTCCCAGCCCAGCGGCGCGACCTTGGCGGAGAGGTTCGTCGCGCTGGTCGCGGGTGACACCGGCGCGCCGGTGACCGCGTAGGTGAAGGTGGTCGTGGTGGTGGCCAGCACGCGGAACTGCCCGTTGTATTCGGGCTGATCGGCCCCGGCGACCAACACCACCTGAAACGGCTGATAGGCGTGTCCGGCCGTGATCGTCGCGGTGACGATGCCGTTGGCGAAAATCAGCGTGTCGATGGCCTTCAAGGCGAAGCCGTTGACGAGGCAGGCATCGAGCATCGTCACCAGATCGCCCCAGTTGTTGGAGATCTGCGGCGCGCCGGTCATGCCGCTGTTGAAGTATTTGACGGTGAGGTCGGTCATGGATCGGTTCCTGTGGGCTGGATCAAGGCGTATCCACGTCGCCGCGAATCAGCAGCGTGAAGTGGTCGTCGGGCACGGTTTCCGGCCCTTGCTGGACGGTGCGCACCACCCACACCGGGAACTGCGCGCCGATGGTGTTGAAGCGCAGCACGTTGCCGGTCGCCCAGCCGTTGCCCCAGCCGAGCGCGGGCAGCGAGAAGTACGGCGCGCCAGTGGCCGGGTTGCTCGGTGCGCAGTCGTTGCTGGTGTTGCCGGTGGCGATCACGCCGACGTTCTCGCCGATCACCTCGAACGAGGTGTTGTTGGTGAAGCGCACGATCCAGCGTTCGGTGAGCGCGCCGCGATTGGTCACGCGGATCGGGTACTGCGTGTGGTTGAAGGTCGCGGTCGCCGAACTGCCCGACAGCGCATCCGACCACGCGCCGTTCCACGTCGCCTGATCGAAGACCAGGCTGACGCGTGCGAACAGGTCACCGGCGATGAGCGCGCTGGCGACGAAGCTGCCCGACGACGGGTCGCCGGGACTGGCGAGCGGGTACGCGTGGGTCAGCGGCCGCGTGAAGCTCACCTCGCCGCTGATCTGCACGTCCCGCACCACAGCCATGTCCTCGACGCGGTGCTCGATGGTCACCGGTTGGCTGTAGCCGGTGACGTTGGTGAAGGTGACGGTGCCCGCTTCGAGATCGGTCGAGTAGCCGGTGTGGATCACCGCGCCGTCTTGGCCAACCACGCGCACGCGCGACAGGCGCACGCGGGCGCAATCGATGGTCTGGCCGTTGACGACCGAGGTGGTGATCTTGCCGGTGTGGCCGACCACGGCGAAACCACCCGGGCGGAAGATCGGCACACGTCCGTCACTGGGCAGGCGCACCGGGTCGATGCCAAGAAGATCGGCGTCGAGCGGCAAGTAGCTGTAGGCCACCGCGCTGTAGCGCACGCTCGACGCGGCCACCGGCTCGGGTCGGAAGATCTTGCCATCGGTGCCCACCGCGTCGGCGGCGTACCACGGCTCGCCCTCGTTGCCAGCGGCGGTCACCTTGGTGCCGAAGCGCACGCGCACCAGACCGCTGTCGTAGTCGACGCTGCCACTGATGCCGGTCGCCGCGATGCTGCCGTCGATCCCAGCGGTCACGTTCTGCGTGCCGCCGACGGCGCGCGCGAACTGGATCGACAGCGAGCCCGGGCGCAGCGGCGCGGCACCGGTGCGGAACACGTATTCGCTGGAGATATTCTCGCCGACCGTGGTGACGCAACTGGCGCGTGTGATCGTGTTGTTCGCGCCCACCGTCCACGAGGTGAGCGTCACCTCGCCGGACAGATAGTTGATCGTGCCGCGCGACACCCAGCCACTGGTCGTGAACTCGCGCAGGGTGCCCTGGCCGTTGTCGCCCCAGGGCTGCGCGCCGCTGATCGTCAACAGCAGCGTGCCGGTGACCACCTGCGCGTTGACGCCGGGCACCAGCTTGAAGCTCGGTTGGAACGGAAAGGTTTCGGTCTGATTGCTGGTCGAGCCCGCGCTGTTGTAGCGCAACTTCACGTAGCCGGAGTCGTCGTTGGGATACAGCGACGGCGCGGCGACGTATGACAGGCCGCTGTAGTTCAATCGCCAGCGGCCCGTGCCGCCGCCGATGGCGCTCGCGGTGTAGTTCGGGCGCGGAATGCGCACCGTCACGTCGGGATTGAAGACGACCGCGCCGGTGGCGTAATCGACCGTACCGATGCCCGCGCCGTTGAGCACCACCGTGCCGTTGCCGTCGTCCCGGGCAATCTGCGTGGGGTCGCGCCACATGAAGGGCACGCCCATTTCCTGCAATTGCGCGGTGGTGTACGCGCCCAGCACCGCCGTGTCGGTCAGCGTGTTCCACTCGACCTCCAGCGAACCGGGTTCGATGGCCCCGAGCGTCGCGGTGACCGGCAGCAGTCCCGAACCGTTGCGCGACGGGTGCGTGAACGAATCCTCCTGCTTCGGGCCTGCGACATAGCTCACGCTGAGCAGCGTGCCGACCGCAGGCAGCACGTTCGGCGCGAAGTCGAGGCGATGCTGGGCGACGCTGAGGCTGCCCGTGGCCGCGCCCGACAGCGCGCCGGATAATCCCGCCGTGGCGGTCTTGGTGCCGTTGAACTCCCACGCCACGGTGAGCGAACCCGGTTGCACCGCTGTCCCGGCGGGCGGATTGAGTGCGAGGCTCGTCGAGGCTTTCAGCGTGGCCGAGGGCTGCTGCGTTTCCTGCGTCGGGACGTTCCAGGTGAAGACGAGCGAACTGCCCACGTCGGGCAGCGCACCCAGCGTCACCACGAACGCGCCGGTGTTCCGGTTGACGGTGCCCGCGCCGTAGCTGGCGTCGAGGCCTTTCAGCGAACCGTTGCCGCCATCGGCGAGCACGTACCAGCGCCCCTGCGCCATGTAGCTGATCGAGAGCGTGCCCGGTTGCGGCACCGGATTGACCGTGCCGACGTAGGACTGGCTACGCGATTCCGGCGTGACCGGGATTTCCGTGCTCTGCGGCGCGCGCAGAATCTGCGCGGCGGGCGTGTAGGTGATCGCCTTCGCGTTCGACATCGTGCCCGCGTTGAGCGTCAGGATGCCGTTGGCGTAGTCGATGGTGCCGAGGGTGCCGCTGGCGGTCTTGAGCAGGCCCGCGTCGTCGAAGATCGTGATGCCGTCGGTTGACATCGTCAGCGAGCCGGGCAGGCAGCCACCGGGCAGGTTGAAGTTGAGGGTCGTCGTCCACGCGTGGTACGCCGTGTAGCTCACGGGCACGGCTCCGGGCACCGGCAAGCCTGCGGCCGCGTAGGGCGGCACGAACGCAATCGGCGTTTCGGTCTGCGCGCTCGGCACCAGCTGCGTGTAGACCGACGCGCCCCGAATCGTGAAGTCGCCGACCGCAGCGGCGTGGGTCAACGGCACCACGCCGACGTAGGTTCCGGCGTCGGCCACCACGGTGTCGCGCGTCTTGGTGGCGTTGGCGGCGCGGGTGAACGAACGGCTCGCGGGGGAACCGGTGAAGTCGTAGCGCAGCGCGTCGCTGATGTCGACGGTGACGACGTTGGCCTTGTAATCCTGATCGGTGTTGTAGGTGAAGGTGCGCTCGACCACCGACACGGACGTCGCGCGGATGTACTGCTCCTTCTGCGTCGTCAGCCCCTCGTTCTCGATCAAGACCAGCGTCTGGCCGACGTTGGGAATGGCATCGGTGACGCGCTGGAACAGCTGGATCACGCGCTGGCCCGCGATGTGGTTCTCGAACAGGTAGCCCGCCCATTCCGCGCCCTTGTTGAGGTAGGCCTCGATGCGCAGTTGCGCTTCCTCGCGGGTGTCGAAGGTCTTCTCGGTCGAGAACAGGGTGACGCTGACGCGCGGATCGACCGGCGGCTCGGCCACGATCACATTCGCGCCGAAGTAGGTGTCGGTGTCGTCGGTCTGCACCGAGACGAAGCTCTTGCGCAGGTTGACGCGGCCGCCCGCGCGATCCAGTTCCGAGATGTCAGGAAAGATGGCGTTGGAGACGCCGTCGGGAATCGTGATGCCGGTGGGCGCGCCGCCGCCTTCGGGCACGTCCGCCATCACGGCGGACTTCAGCAACTTCACGTCGCCGGATTGGATCGGCATTTCAAAGCTCCAGGAATCGCAGGGTCAGGCGGTAGAAATCGGTGTCGGCGCGTGCTGGGAAACCCAGTACCGGCTCGGCCTCGATGGCGGTCTCCGAATGGCGAAACGCCACGGTGAAGGCGCGGCCGTCGACGAACGTGAGCGCGAAGCGCCCGGTCGCACTGCCCACCGGCACCGCCGCCCATGCGCGCAGTTGCTCGACGGTCACGCGCGTGACCCACGCCATGTCGACCGCGCCGACCAAGGTGATCGGACGCCCGGCTTGCCGCGTGGCGGACTGGATCAACAGCGCGCCGGTGATCAGGTAGGACGTGGAGGCCACGGCGGGCGTCCAACCGTGCTCGTCGCTCCACAACAAATCGTCGGGCAGCAGCAAGGCCACCTGGTCGGCGAGGTTCTTCAGTTGCATGGGGGAAGGCTCAGGCGGTGCGGGCGCGCGCCGCGTCCAGCAGTTGCAGCAGACGCGATTCGTCGCGCGCGTCGACGGTGGCGTTGACCTTGCGCTCGCCCGAGGCCAGTTCCACGCGCACCGTCCGGGTCGGCGCGCCGTCCGCCGCGACCACCGGGCGGGTCACGCGCGAACCGATGGGCTGCACGAGGCCGCCGGTGGCGAATCCCTGCACGCCCGCGAGCGCCCGCCCGGCCAGTGCCTGCGCCGGGGCGGACAGGTTGTTGATCGCCTCGAAGAAGCCCGCGCCATAGCGCGCGACGGCGGCCTTGTTCACGACGTACTCGCCGGGAGTGAGCATCGCCGGGACGGTGTCGGACTTCGACAGGCCGCCGCGCCGGAAGAACTCGCCCTGGTGCTGCTCCATGTAGTCGATCAGGTCGCGTTCGAGGTCTTTGCCCCAGAGCAGCGGCTGCGCCATCGCCGAGCGCCAGGTCTGCTTGATGTTCTGCAGCGTCTGCTGTTCGTTGGCGGTGAGCGTCTTGCGGTCGATGAACGCTTCCAGCCGCTTGCGATCCGCTGCCGCCTGCTGGTTGTAGTTGCGCATCGTGTTCCAGCGCATGTCCGGGCTGATCGCCGCGCCGTAGTTCCATTGCAGCCAGCCGCAGTACTCGTCCATGCCCTTGAGGCCGAGTTCGATCATCTTCATCGCCTCGAAGGCTTCGCGGTTCTGCTTCGGCACGGTCGGCTTGCGATCCGGATCGGGCGCGTCGCCCTTGGACGGGCCGTTGCCCGCGAGCACCGAGCCGCCCGACGCGAACCGCGCGACCCCGTTGGCCAGCCGCGCGAGCGTGCCGCCGCCGTACTTGCGCACCGCCGCCTTGCGGATGACGAAGGCACCCGCATCCAGCGTGCGCGGCACCGAGTCGTGATGTCCGGAGCCGGGCACGGTGCCGCCGCCCATCCGTGGGAAGGCGGGCGACACCGCGCCACCGTCGGCGAAGCGCCGCACGCCACCGCCGACCAATCCGCCGGTGGCATTGACCTCCACCTTCTGCACGTAGATGGTGTGCGTGCTCGAGGTATTGGCCCCGTTGAGGCTCATGACCTCGGCGCGCGCGGCTTCGGCGTTGGTGCTGATCTGATGGCGCGACTCGGTCTGGATGCGATCCAGCGCCTTGATCATTCCGTCGACGTTGGTGATCGCGGCCTGCGCTTTCTCGGTCGTGACCTTCAACTCCAGTTGCGAGTGCTGGTCGGCGTAGGTCTTGAGCGCGGCCAGCGCGTCCTTGGCCTTGGACACGTCGGCGTCGACTGGCAGCGTCTTACCTTCCTTGAGCAGCTGCTCGTACTGCTGCAGCTTTTTCTCGGCCTCCTGCAGGTCGGCCTGAATCTTGATCAGCACCTCCTTCTCGGCGAGTGCCTTGTCGAGATCGGCCAGCGCCTTGTCCAGGCGCGTGGTGTCGGCGTCGATGGTGACCTTGAGGCCGTCCTTGAGCTTGGCCGTGATCTGGTCGATCTGCGATTCGGTCTGCGCCAGCGTGTTCTTGATCTGTTCACGTGCCGACAGCGCAGCCTGCGCGGCGTTTTGGTGCGCCTTGGCTTCGGCGTCCAGCGTCTGGTTCAGGATTTCCTCCGAGGCGCGGATGCGCTGGATGGCCTGATTGACGCCGTCCTTGCCTTCGGCGATCTGCGCGTCGGCGGCCTTGGCCTTCTGCGCCAGTTCCGCGCGTAGCTGGTGGGCCTGCTGCATCAGCGCCTCGGCCTGCGCGTATTCCTGCCTGCCGTAGGCCTCGCGCGCCTGCGCCTCGAGTTGGGCGACCTGCGAGGCCGACTGTTCGGACTGCTTGCGCGCTTCTTCGCCGCGCTTGGCTTCGTTGGTCTGCGTGGTGGCGACCTGCGCGGCCAGATCCATCGCTTTCTGCGCCAACTGCCGGGCCTGCTCGAACTCGCCGTTGGCCAGCGCCTCGCGCGCCTTCTCCTGATACTCGACGATCTGCCGCTTGCGGTCTTCGGTCGCCTCGAACTCCGTCATGCCCTGGCGACGGATGTCGCGGACGCGCTCTTCCGTCGTCATCGACAGTTGGCGCTTTTCCTCCTCGATGCGACGGACTTCGGCCAGATGCCGGTTGGCCTCGGCGTTGAGCGCGTCGATGTGCTGGCGGTATTCGGCCAGCGCCTGCGACAGCGTCTGCCGCTTGGTGGCGAGGATGTCGTTCTCGACCCGCTGCACGTTGGCCGCGCGCTCGGCCTCGTTCTGGCCGTCACGGCGCGCCGCTTCGATCCGCGCCCGGGATTCGTCGTCGATGAGCTTGAGCGCATCCGCCGTCGCCTGCTTGCGCAGCGTGGTCTGCTGCGTCAGCGCGTCGGTCAGCAACTGCGTGGATTGCGCGATCAGCGCCGCCTGCGACCGTTTGGAATTCTCCAGTTCGGTCTGTTCCTGCTGGTAGCGCGCCTTCACGGCCTCGATCTGGCGTTGCAGGTTCGCCTCGACGATGGACGAAAGGCCCTTGTAGGCCTCGGCCATCTTCGCCGTCGCGTCGTTGACCGTCTGGTTCGCTTTGCCGATGGCTTGCTCGACCTCGCCGAGGCGGGATTTCAGCTTCTCCAGGGCGGCGTGAACCGCCTCGACGCCGCGCCCGACCGCTTCCTGCGTGCCCTGGCGAACGGCTTCCAGCCGCTTGGCGATCTCCTCGGCGGCGGTGGCGGCGGTGTTCATCGCGCCCTTGGCGGCGTCCGCGCCTTTGCCCGCGTCGGCGTACATCTCGGCGAAGATGCGGTTCATCTCGGCGAGCCGCGCCGCGTGGCGCTGCGTCGCCGCATCGATGGTGTCGGAGGTGAAGATCGCGGCGAAGACTTCCCAATGGAAGCGCAACTGCTCGACCGCCTTGACCAGCACCTCCACCATGAAGATGCCCGCCTTGCGGACGAACTCGAACTTCTCCGACAGCCACGTCCCGATCTCCCAGCCGATGAGGAAGGCACCGAGCACGCCGAACGCGGCCTTGAGCAGGCCCACGCTGGCCACTGCCGTCGACACGGATTGATTGGCGGCCACCCATGCGGCCGAGGTCGCCGTGGCGGCGGTGACGGCGGCGGCACCAGCGGTCTGCCACGCGGTGATCAGCGCAGGGATCAGACGGTAGATCAGGACGGCCAGCCCGACCTCGGCGATGCGCTTGAGCCACTGCATCACCATATCGAGGTTCTGCGCCAGCCACGTCATGGCCTCGGCGAGCTTCTTGGTGAAGCCGGTGGATTCGTCGACCCGGCTGATCCACTGGCCGAAGGCATTCTTCAGGCGCTCGAAGGCCTGGCTGACGGTCTGCGGCAATTGCGCGTATTCGGCGGCCAGCTTATCCTTCTGCGAGAGCAGCGCGTTGACCACCACGTCGGCAGTGAGGCGTCCTTCCTCGGCCATCTTGCGCAGGCGACCGATGGGCACGTTCAAGCCATCGGCCAGAGCCTTGGCCAGACGCGGACTGTTCTCGACGACCGAGTTGAATTCCTCGCCGCGCAGCACGCCGGAGGCGAGCGCCTGCCCGAATTGCAGCAGCGCGGACTGCGCTTCGGTGGCGGACGCGCCCGACAGGCGCAGCGCCTGCGAGATGCTCTCGGTGATGGTGAGCGCGTCTTTCTGTTCGCCGCCCAGCATCCGCACGGCTTGCTGCAACTTGCCGTAGAGAGTCGCCGTTTCCTGGATCGGCACGCCGATGCGCTGGGCGATGTCGAACAACGCGGTCTGCGCGGTGGTGAACTCGCGCTGGCCCGCCGTGGCGAGCTTCAGGCGCGCGGTCATCATGTTCCACGCGTCGGCGACCTGCACGATCTCCTGCACCTTGCCCGCCGCCCAACTGATGGTCAGGAAGGCGAGGAGTTGCGTCTTGGCCGTCGAGATCTGATCGCCGAAGGCCGACATCCCGGCCTTGACCTGCGCCATCCCGGCGGCGGCTTTCTCGCCAGCGGTCTTGGCGGTGGCCGACAGTTCGCCCAAGCTGCGCTCGGCGGAGGCGACGGCGCGCTTGAGCCCCTCGTCGGCTCCGTCGAGCGCGACGAGCACGGAAATGCGGTTCGCCATGCTGTCAGTCCACCTTTCGAATTTGCGTCTCGACCGCCGCCGCCAGACGCGGGATGCGGCCTGCGACCAGACGCTCGACGTCGAGGCGCTTGCGCAGTACGACCTTGGGCACCAGCACGGCAATCGGAATGTCCGCGCCGCGCTTCAGACGCTGGATGCCCTCGGCCTTGCGGTAACGGCGCTTGAAGCCCGCCAATGGCCGGTCGTGCTCCTTGATGTTCTCGGCCATCAGGACGATGTTTCCCTTCGCGTTCTTGATGAAGTAGGCATTGCCGCCGCGCATCAGCTGGGCGATTTTCGCCTTGAAACGTTTGCGGCCGACCCGTCCGTGCAGCGGGATCAGCATCCGCCCCGCGATCAGGCCGCCGCGTTCGTGCATCCCCGACCACGGAATGCGCGAGCCCACGTAGAGCGCGGGCAGGCGGGCCGGGTCTTTGTCCAGCACCTTGGCGGTGAAGCCCTTCAGGAAGGATTTCTTCACCACCGCCATCTGGCCCGCGACGTGGCGGCGCACCTCGTCCTTGATCTCGGTCGCCTCGCTGGCGATGGCGCGTGCGACCGCCTTCTTGGCCTTGTCGCGGAACTCGCCACCCCAGCGGCGCAGTTGCGCCTGCGCGGCGGAACTATCGATGCGGATCGAGATGCGCACGGTCGGTGAGCCGGTCGAGGGTCTGGTCGAGGTGGCGCGCGTCGCCGCGCGTGCCGATGGCGATCACTGACAACAGCCGCGCATCGCGCGTGGCGTCGGTGCGGGCGGTGGCGGCCATGAAGCCGCGCACCTGCGCCAGCGTGTAGTCGAGGATGTCGGTCAGGCGGTGGCCGTGCTCGATCAGGTGCTGGACGGCGTCGAACCAGCCGCCACCGTCGCGCGCGGCGACGGCTTCACCGGATCGAACAGGCCGTTGAGCTTGGGGATCACCGTCCGGGTAAAAAAATCGGCGTTCACCTCGATGACCTTGGCCGCCAGCAGGATCGCCTCGTCGGCGGCGAGTTCGTCGACCCACGCACGCGATTTGCCGACGGCGATGGCGATGGCCGACAAGAGGTCGTCGCCGCGCTCGCCGAACAGCGCGAGCCAGTCGATCTCGTTGCGCGTGAGCTGCTGCATCACCGGCGAGATCGCCCGCAGGAAGCCGGGCATCTGACCGACCTTCAGCGGTTTGATGGCCAGCGGCTCGCCGTCGATGACGAGTTCCACGGTCTGCGGAATCAGCGTGTCCAGATCACTCATGGCTCACTCCGATCACAACTGCACGATGCGGCCGAACTGGCCGAGCACCGCGTCGTAGGGCTTGGTGGTGTCGGCCAGCAGCGATCCTTCCAGCTCGAACTTGTTGTACTCGTCCGAGATGAAGGAGATTTCCTTCAAGGGATCGAAGGCCACGCGGTACAGCTCGACCAGCACCTTGGCGTTTCCCTGCGCGGTGTTGATGCCTTCCAACCGCAGGTAACGCTCGGGCAGCGCCTGCGTGAAGATGCCGATCTCGGTGGCGACGCCGTAGGCGTAGCTCGCCTTGAACGGTGCGGTGAAGCCGGTGGCGTCCAGAAACTGGACGGCACCGAAGTCGGTGTCGGCGGTGTAGTGCGTGCCCAAGGTCAGCGTCGCGGGCGTACCCGCCGAATCGACGACGACCAGCGACGACACCTTGGGGTGCGCGAGGAAGTAGCGGTCGCCGGGAACCGGCGCGGCACCGCCCACCGGTTCGGCGGTGACCGTGCCCGGCGTGCCGACGACGTGGTTGCCGTAGAGCGCGAGGGCGAGGTTCTCCTTGGTGAACTCCTCGATGGTGAGGTTCACCGTGGCGGACTTCTGCTTGACCATGCGATGGTCGAGCGAACGCTGGCCGGTCTGGCTCTCGTAGTGCTCCAGCACATCGGTCTTGAGGGAGAGCTTCAACTCGGCGACGTTGCCGGGCGAACGGACTTCGATGGGCAGACCGGCGTCATCGCGCTTGCCGAGAAAGACACGGCCTTGAAAACTGGCGTAGGTGCTCATGCTTTGGGTTCCTTGCGAAGGGTGGGTTTGGGTTCGGTGTCCGCTTTCGGGGCGGTGGGTTCCGGCGCGGCGATGTCATGTGCGAGCAGCCAGTCGGCAGTGCTCGCGTCGACCTCGATCCGGTCGCCGCGTGCGTGCGGCGTGCCCGCGTGCGTGTGGGGGCGTTTCAAGACAAGTCGGGTCATGGGCGTCATCCAGAGGTTGAAAGGTCGTGGGCCAGCGTCCGGTACGTGATGCGGTAGCGCGCCGGAAGCGCGGCGGCCACGGCGTCGGCGTCCTCGACCTCCCATTCGCAGTCCAGCTCGCGGATGCCGAGCGCCAAGCCGCCGAGATTCCCGTCCGCCAGCAATGCGGCGTGGGCGGCGGTGAGCAAGCGGTCGGCTTCGGTGTCGGGGACGGCGGGCGGAACAGCACGGGCCAGCGCGACGAGGCGGACGGTCAGTTCGCGCGTGACCCGGTCGTTGGCGCGCTCGGTGATGGATTCCGATTCGGGGAACACCACCAGCGCCGGGCACTGCTCGCGGCTGATGGCCACCGTGGGCGAGCGGTGCAGCGTGGCCCCGAGCGTTTCCACTGGCGCGCGAACGGCGTCGAGCACCGCGAGCAGAATCCGCTCGCGGATCGAGTTGCCGGACATCGGATCAGAGCTTGGTGAGCTTGGCGCGCAGTTCCGAGCCGTCGCCTACGGCCCGGATGTTGCGCACCTGAAACAGCGCGCCGCCGATCTCGACCGTGTCGCGCACGGCCAGCGCCCCGAACACCGAGCCGGGATACGAGATCACGTACTCGGTGCTCGAGGTCAGGCCATCGAGCAGGGTTTCGTCCGGCGCGGCGAAGCCGACCGTTGCCGTCTGCGGCGCGGAGCCGTCCGAGGGATGCCAAACGCATTCCTGCAGCAGGCCCGCGTTCGCGGCAGCTTCGTAGACCTGTTCGACGAGGCCCATCACGCCACCGTCAGCTTGACCAGCACGCCGGGGCGATGGCACATCGGCAGCGGGTTGGACTGCGTGTGCAGATCGGTGCCTCGGTCGAACTTGCGCGGCTCCTGCTTGGCGTACAGCGGCTGGCCGACCGTGTTGACGGTCTCGTTGAAGTCCGCCGGTGCGAAATAGGTGCCGAAGGTGTCGATGGTGCCCAGCGGAAAGGCATGCGCTTCGCCGGCGGCGATGAAACGGCGCGCGGTGCCGTTGGCATCGGTGGCCTGGCCCCGGTATTCCTCGAAGGTGATGCCGCCGTAGCTGAAGCCGCGACGGATGTCGTTGATGAGGATCGCGCCGTTCTGCCAGTGTTCGAAAGCCTTCTCGACCTTGGCGTGGCCGGTCAGCGCGGCGAAGAACTCCGCCGAGCACAGGCAGTGCACGCCGTTCATGAACTCGCCTTTGAGGTTTTCCTCGATGGTTGCCAGCACCGTGCTGCATTTGGCCTTGACGTTGGTGGTCGAGGTGCCGAGTTCGAAGGCCACCGTCTGCTGCGCGATCTCGAAGGCGTCGAACAGGTCGTAGAGCACCGAGCCGTCGGCGTCGAGGATCACGCCCTTGAGCGCGCCGACACGCAGGTGTTCCAGCGTGATCGCGTGCTTGTTGCGCATCGTCTCCAGATGGCGCGCGACAACGCCTGCGACCGTCTCGGTTTCGGTTTCCGAACCGAAGGCGCGGATGCCTTGCACTTCCTCGGGCAGCACCACGTCGTCGTGCGGGATGTGCGGCACCACGAAGGAGCGCAGCTTGCGCTTGCCGCGCACGCCGACGGTGCCGGGTGAGCCCGGAGGCAGCGTGGGCAGCAGGTTGAGCACGCCGTTCATTTCCTCGACGACGATCTGGCGCTGACGCACCGGCTTCGCGGGCATCAGATTCAGTTCTTCCAGACGTCCGTAGCGGTTGGGCAAGAGGTTGATGGCGGCGGTCAATGCGGCCATCGAGAAGGCGGGATTGCTGAAGGGGTTGTTCATGGTCAGGCTCCTTGGCGGACGAGCACGCCCAGCGCCTTGAGCTGCGCCACGGCGGTGAGTTTCTCGGCATTGGTGATGGCCTCGGGCCACGCGAGCGCGTGGTCGGAGACGACGGCGTGACGCGCGACGATCAAACCGTCATCGCGGTCGGCCAGCGTCGCGTCGCAGGCCTGCAGCAGCACGCCTGCGGCGACCTGCGTGCCGTCGGTGGCGGACGGGTCGATCCGCGTGACCTTGCCGGTGGCGGTGACGATGCCGACCACCGTGCCCAGCGGCAGGTTCTGGCCGGAGGCGACCGTGACGCGGTCGCGCGAGTAGAGATTGGGCGCTTCGTACTTGAGCAGATCGCCCAGGTTCAGCGGTTCGGTGAGAACGGCGGACATTTCAGATTTCCTTCTTGAAGGTGGAGGACTGCGCCGCGATCCGCTTGGCGGCATCGATCAGCGGGTTGCTGGCCGGAGGACGCGCGGCGTCGGGTGCGATATGGCTGGTGATTTCCGGGCCTTCACCGGCCAGTGCAGCCAGCAACTGGCTGCGCACGGCAGCGGGCGATGCGCCCGCTTCGAGAAAGCCCGAGATCTGGTGGGTGCGGCCGGCGAGCGTGCAGATCTGCGCGATCTCGACGGCGTCGGCCACGCTCATCGCGCTGGTGGCGGCGGTCGGTTGGGGAGGACTGCCAGCGGGATCGGCGAGAGGCCGATCGAGCACAGCGGTGTCGGTTCGATCATTCATGGAAGACTCCATCGGGTGGTTGCGAAGAAGGCCCGCTTGGCTGGCCGGGGCCACCTGAGTCGGGAGTGGGGAAAGCGATTGCGTGAGCTGCGCGAGCGCGTCGTCGAAGCCGCCGACGGCATCGGCGAGGCCTGTGGCGACGGCATCCGGGCCAAAGAACAGGCCCGCTTCGGTGGCGCGCACAGCGTCGGCATCGAGGCCGCGATGGCGCGCGACCGTCTCGACAAAGATGTCGTAGACGCGATCCACCTCGGCTTGGAGCACCGCGTGCGCGGCGTCGGAGATCGGCTCGTGCGGGTTGAGGTCGTTCTTGCGCTCGCCCGCGAACACGGCGGTGTAGCGAACGCCGTCGTTGGCGTCCTTCACCGACTGATCGACGTGCATGGCGATCACGCCAATCGAGCCGACGCCGCCGGTGCGCGCGACGAATACGCGGGCGGCAGCGGACGCCAGGGCGTAAGCCGCGGAAAACGCCATGTCGTTGGCCACAGCCCAGACAGGCTTGATCTGCGCCGCTGCGCGGATGCGGTCGGCCAGGTCGAAGACGCCACCGGATTCGCCGCCGGGCGAATCGACATCCAGCAGGATCGCGGCGACCTCGGGACTCGCCAGCGCGGCGTCCAGTTGCGCGGCGATGGCGGTGTAGCTGGCGAGACCGGACTCGGCTTCGAGGCCGGAGGTGCGCCGCACCAGCGTGCCGTGGATCGGGATGACGGCGACCTTGCCGTTGGCGGGCGTCGGCGCGCGCGTCGCGGGCGTGTAGCCCAAGGGTGCGGCGAGATCGGCGAGGCCGATGCGTGCGCCGAGCACGGAGAGGATGACGTCGAGTTTTGGACGATGAATCGCCAGCGGCACGCCAAATAGGCGCGCCGCCAGATGTGGCAGCACGGTCATGGAAATCCTTCGAGGAAAGCGGTCAGGCGACGGAGTCGCCGCCGGTGGCGTCGGGTGTGATGGCGCTGCGACTGGGTTGCGCGCTGCCACCGTCCTTCGACGTGTACCGAGGGTCGGAGTCGAAGATCAGGCCGAGGCCGTCGGCGCGCTGGTTGTCGGCGGCGATCTCGCGGTCGATGTCCTCGGCGTCGTAGCCGTTGGCCGAGATGGCTTCCGAGCGCGACATCAGGCCCGCGCGGATCGCCAGCAGCATGGCCTTGTATTCCTTCTCCGGATCGACCCACTGCCAGCCCTGCGGAATCCACTTCACGGCGAGGTACTGGCGACGGCGCGTCGGGCCGCCGCGTGCGAAGCCCGGCGCATCGAGCGCGCCCGCGAGCACCGCCTGCTTCATCCACGCCGCCCACACCGGGCGGCACATCTGATGCACCAGCACCGAGTGCTGCACCATCTCGCAGCGGCGACGGAACTCCAGCAACCCGGCGCGGATGGACGAGTAGTTCACGCCCGTCAGGTCGCCGGTCAGTTGTTCGTAAGTGATGCCGATGGCGGCGGCGACCGCGCGGAACTGCGTGCGCAGGAACTCGGAATACGAGCCGCCCACGTCCGCCGGATCGGAGAACTTGATGTCCTCGCCCGGCTCCAGAATCTGCAAGGTGCCCGGCTCCAGCCCGGCCAGCGCGATGCCGTCGCCGTTGGCCGCGCCTTCGCCCATCAGGTTGTCTTCGGGGTTCTGGCGCGTGACGAAGCCCGCGAACATCGCGGCGGTCTTCTTGCGAACCAGTTCGGCGTCGTCGTACTGGTCGAGTTCGTTGAGCTTGACGAGCGCGCGCGACAGCCACGGCTCGCCGCGAATCTGGCCGGGGCGCAGCACGCGGTAGAGATGGATGACTTCGCGCGCGTCGATGCGCACGGTGTCCATGCCGCCCTGGCCGGACATCGGTGCGAGCCGACCATCTTCCGGATGCGAGCGGTACAGGTGGTAGGCCACGCGGCGGCCCAGCGCATCGAACTCGATGCCCGAGCGCACCACGTTCCCCGATGGCAGGTCGGTGTTGAGATGGATCGGCAGGTGCTCCGACTCCAGCAACTGAAGCTGCAGGGGAACGGCCAGTCCATCTTCCGGTCGGCGCGGGCGCAGCCGGATCAAGCATTCGCCGCCTTCGAGCATCGAGCGGCAGGCCAAGGCTTGCAGGCCATAGAAATCGGTCTGGCCCGCTGCGTCAGCCTCTTCCGTCCAGTCGCGCCACAGCGCCTGCACGTCGGCCTTGAAATGCTCGTCGTCCGACAGGCTCTGCGGCTTGATGCCGGTGCCGACGGCGTTGGCGACGAAGGCGTCGAGCGCGGCCTGCGCCCACGCATTGCGGCGCACGAGGTCGCGGCTCTTGATGCGCAGGTCGTTGCTGGTCGCCAGCATCGCGGCGACCGCGCCGGGGTTTCCCGGCATCCACGCGAGCGACCGGCGGCCACGTCCTGCCGCCTCGTGGATCGGCGACTGGCCGAACAGGCGGCGCACGGTTTGGGAGAACCACGCCATCTCAGAATCCCTTGCCCGTGGTGACGCGGATCTGGCGCTTGGGTAGCACGCCGACGCTGCGCGCAAGTTCCGCTTCGACGGTGCGAATGGCGATCTGCAGCTCATCGACTGAGCGGTACTCAACGGTCTTGTCGCCGAAGCTCACGCGGCGCTCGCCAGTGGCCAGCGCGCGCTTGAGCGCATCGAGTTGGGTGGTGGTGTAGGCCAAAGGTCTTCTCTCATCGGGTCAGCCAGCGGCTCTTGATCACACGCCGGCTGCCGTTGCGTGCGCCAGAAACAGAAAGGCCACCGCTGTGGGTGGCCTCGTCGGGTTGCATCGGTTCGAGCGGCGGCGGATCGTCCGGTGGACGCTCCATGCCGAGTTGCCGCTCCAGTTCGCGCCAATGGCGCTCCTCGAAGCGATCCAGCCCTGCCGCCGCCGCAGCGGCGCGGGCGTACACGTAGCAGTCGAGCGCCTCGTTGCGCTCGCGCATCTTTTGCCATTCGCGCGCGGGGAAGCCGTTGCGGTCGCGGCGGGTGATCAGCTGCTCGGCGCAGAGCTGCTGGATGAACTCCGCGTCGATCTTTGGCAAGTGGACGAAGCCGACCGGATACGTCGTGGTGACGCCGTCCTCGCCGACGTTCGCCGCCTTGCGCAGGTTGTTGTAGAACTCCAGCTTGGCGATGCCGACCGCGACCGTGAACACCTTGATGCCACGGCGCAGCTTCTTGCCGTCGCGCGTCATATCGACCGCCGTCGGCGTGCCGATCAGTGCCGCGCCGCGCGCAGCGCCCTTGACCGCCATCAAGCGCGCATCGCGGCACGCACGCACGAAGGCGTAGGCCTCCTGCGTCGCAAAGCCGGTGTCCAGTGAGAAGCGCGCCAAAGGCATCGCCGCGCCGGATGCGTGCGTCCACTGTTCGCCAAGCAGTTCTGACAACTGCTTCCACACCGCGTCGCGGGCGGTGTCGCCCATCAGCACGCGGTGCTCGACCAGCCATGCTTCCTTGCCGCGTCCGAAGGCCCACACCGATACCTCGATGCGATCCTTCTGCACGTCTGCGCCGCCAACCAGCAGCAGGCCGCCCAGCGGCACGCTGCCGATGCGGTAATCCTCGCGGCGCTCGACGAGGCGTTGCCAATCGGGTGCTTCGCCTTCCTCGACCCAGGTTTCACCGAGTTCGGTGTTCTTGAAGGTCTTGATCGCCGCCGCCGATCCGGATTCCTTGCTGACGGCGGCTTCCCATGCGGCGGCGATGTCGCGCCACGCGCGCCAGCCGACCGGGCTGTAGAGCGAGGACAGGTGGAAACCCGCCGTCTTGCCCGTGCCCTCGGCCATCGCGCGCCATTCGCCGTGTTCGAGCATCCACGTCTTGTGGTGCTCGGCAATCGCGGTGTCGCAGGATTCGCAGACGTAGGCCGCCGTTTCCGGCACGCCCTTGTCCCAGCGCAGCTGCTCGAAGCGCAGCCACTGCCGATGCGAGCAATGCGGACACGGCATGAAGTAGCGACGCTGATCGCTGGCTTCGTACTCGCGCTCAATGGCGGACGCGCCGGAGATCGTCGGCGTGGAGACGATGAAAATCTTGCGGCGCGCAAAGGTGCGCGTGCGCGCCTCCGCCAGCGAAATCGCATCACCTTCGCCCTCGACGTCCAGCGGGTATCCGTCCACCTCGTCGAGGAACAGGTAGCGCACCGGCATCGAGCGCAGGCCGACGGCGCTGTTCGCGCCCGTCATCACCAGCACGCCGCCGCGAAACTCCTTCGCCAGAATCGTGTTGCCCGAGTCGCGCGAGCGCGCCGGAGCAATCAGCTCGGCCAGCACGCCCGATTCCTCGATCAAGGGATCGATGCGCTGTTTGGAGTTGCGCTTGGCCATCTCCACTGTCGGCCACACAGCCATCATCGGCCCCGGCGCGTGGTGGATGACGTAGCCGATCCAGTTCGACCCCATCTCGGTCGCGCCGAGCTGCGCAGCCTTCATGAACACCACGCGCTCGACCGGCGAGGTCGGCGATAGACAATCCATGATCGCCTTCAGGTACGGCGTGCGGTTCGTGCGCCAGCGGCCCGGTTCGGCGGAGGCCTTGCTGGAAAGCATCCGGTGCCGATCCGACCATTCCGACACGGTGAGCAGCGGATCGGGCGTCAAGCCTTCGCGCCACGCACGTTCGATTTCGGCAGCGCCTTCGTAGTCCATGTCCATCAGTCCACGCGTGGGCGCAGATCGCCCAGCTCCTGCAAGTGCTCGCGCACGGCGGCCTCCAGCGCGACGTGCATCGTGTGCGGATCGACTGCCAGCCGCGCGGCCATCTGCGCCGAGATGCGCGCGGGCCAGTTGAGCCATGCATCGCGCTCCGCGCGTGCCAGCTTGAAGACGTGGGCCACGGCCTGGTTGCGGTCGACCAGTTCGCCCTTGAGGCGCGCCAGCCGCACCTTGTTCGTTTGTGCCTTGACGACCTCGTTGACCGTGCGTGCTTGAAGTAGCGACGCGCCGCCCGTGGGCAGCGCCCCCTGGCCGTCGGCCGCAGGCGCGGATTCGGGAGGGACGGCCACGCGCACGGGTTTGGCCCGCGTGCCGCTGCGCGGCGCTTCGGTGTTGCGCGCCCACTCCGCGTCGGCGCGCTCCGGATCAACGGTTCCGTCGACCTCCGGCGTGATACGGCCTGCCGCGATGGCCTTGCGCACCGCCGCGTCGGAGACGCCACGGTGGCGCGCATAAGCGCGAATCGACAGTCCCATTGGCACCTTCTTCAATCATTTTTTCCGTGGCTCCCTGGCAAGCAGAAAGAGCTTGGCTTCGTCGGCGAACAGCGCGTTCATCACGATCCCAATCAACCACTGCACAGGAGCAGACCATGAGCACCACCCAACTCACTCCGGCCCAGCACGCCATCCTCGCCAAGGCCATCAACACCAGCGGCGGCAAGATCGAATGGTTCCCCGACAACATCAAAGGCGGCGCGCGCACGAAGGTGCTGGAAGGCATGTTCAACCGCGCCCTGATCACGCCCGACGGCAAGGATCGCAAGGGCTGGCGCGTCGCCGCCGAGGGCTACGACGCACTGGGCATGCCGCGCCCCGGTAGCAAGCCCGCGAAGGCCTTGCCTGAAGTCGATCCCGAACTGGATGCCGCCGTCACCGCCGCCGAGGCGACGTGGGCCAAGGGCGACAAGCCCGCGCCGCGCACCCGCGAGAACAGCAAGCAGGCCGAGGTCATCCGGATGCTTCAGCGTCCGGAGGGCGCGACCATCAATCAAATCTGCGCCGCCACCGGCTGGCAGGCGCACACCGTGCGCGGCACCTTTGCCGGAGCGTTCAAGAAGAAGCTCGGCTTGACCATCACCTCGGACAAGGAGCAGGGCGGCGAGCGCGTGTACCGCGTGGCCTGAAAAAAGATCGAGCCGGGGGGCCGGAAATAGCTTGGCTTCCGGCTCGCACAGCGCGTTACTACAAGCATCGCCACGCGCCAACGATGGAGCACGAAATGAACAACACCAACATCCCCGCCACCCGCAACGAAGCATGGGGTTTCTGGGGCACGATGAACGAACACGCCGCCACCGCGTGGCCGATGGCGATGACCGCCGTCGCCGACGCCACGGGCGAGAGTTTCGACAACGTCCGCACCTTTCTCGACAGCCGCTACGGACGCCATTACGCGGACGAAGTCCACAACGGCCTCTACGTCGGCAAGCCCCTCGAGGACGCCATCGACACCGCCACGCAGAAATGGATGGGCTGGACGATTGGCCGCCAGACCAGCAAGGACTACGGCATCCCGCGCGGTCTGCCTTATCTCACGGGTTTCGTGATTCACTGCGCGATCCTCGACGAGGAACTCGCCGCCTGATCGCCGAACGACAGACCATCCGCCTCGCGGGTGGCCTGCTTGCCGCTCCAGTCTTGCCAACGCCGCACGATCACGTCGGCGTACTTCGGATCGAGTTCGATCAGGCGCGCGATGCGCCCGGATTTTTCGGCGGCGATCAGCGTCGTGCCGGAACCGCCGAAGGGGTCGAGCACCACGCTGCCCGGACGGCTGGAATTGCGCAGCGCGCGCTCGACCAGTTCCACCGGCTTCATCGTCGGATGCAGGTCATTTTTCTGCGGCTTCTTGATTTGCCACACGTCGCCCTGGTCGCGGTCGCCGCACCAGTGGCGTTGCGCGCCCTCCGGCCATCCGTAGAGGATCGGCTCGTACTGGCGCTGGTAGTCGGCGCGACCCAGCGTGAAAGTGTTCTTGGCCCAGATGATGAACGTCGACCACTTGCCACCGGCGGCGCGGAACGCGGCCTGCAGCACATCCAGTTCGCTGGACGACATCGCCACGTAGATGCCTCCCCGGCAATTCGCTACGGTCGGTGTCAGCGCCGCCAATAGGAAGTCATAGAAGCCATCGCCCAGGTTGTCGTTGAGGATCGCGCGATCCTTGCCGCGCAGCTTGTCCTTGGCGCTATTGGCGTAGTTCACGTTGTACGGCGGGTCGGTGAACACCATGTCCACGGCCTCGCCGCCAAGCAGCGCCTCGTAGCTCGCGGCCACGGTCGCATCGCCGCACAGCAGCCGGTGCGGGCCGAGTCGCCAGACGTCGCCGGGCCGTGACACTGGCGTTTCGCCGACCTCCGGCACCGCATCCTCGTCGGTCTGACCCTCGTTGACCGGCTCGTCGCCCGCCAGCAGTTCGGCCAGCGCGTCGGCGTCGAAGCCCGTCAGGTCGAGATCGAAGCCTTCGTCCTGCAAACCTTCCAGTTCGACGCGCAGCAGTTCCTCATCCCATCCGGCGTTCTCGGCGATGCGGTTGTCCGCGATCACGAGCGCGCGGCGCTGCGTCGGCGTCAAGTGATCGAGCACGACCACCGGCACCACGTCGAGGCCGAGTTTCTGCGCGGCTGCCAATCGTCCGTGACCGGCGATGATCACGCCGTCGCTGCCCGCGAGGATGGGATTGGTGAAGCCGAACTCCGCGATGCTGGCCGCGATCTGCGCCACCTGTGCATCCGAATGCGTGCGCGCGTTGCGGGCGTAGGGCACGAGCTTGGCGGTCGGCCACTGCTCGATCTTGTCGGCCAACCACTTCATGCCGCCACCTCCACTCCACGGTCGGTAGCGACCTCGTCGAAGGATTGCCCCGTGGCCAGCAGCGTGATGGCGACGTCCGGATGGTTCTGCCGGAAGCGCCGGATGGCGACATCGACATACTCCGGCGCGATCTCGACCGAGCGGCAGACGCGCCCAGCGCGCTGCGCGGCCAGCATGGTGCTGCCGCTGCCGCCGAACGGTTCAAAGACCACGTCGCCCTCGGCGGTGAAGGCCTCGATGACGAACTGCGGCAGCGCGACCGGGAATACGGCGGGATGGTCGATGCCTTCGCCGATCTTTCCCTTGTGGCGCATGACCCGGATCACCGAGTCGGGAATGCGCATGTCCTGCGTCGGCTGACCCGCGTGCGTCCAGCCGCCCACATCGCCGTCCTTGCCGCGCATCGCGGTGGACGAGCCGTCGGCGCGCAGGTGCGTTTCCTGCCCGGCGAATTTGCAGGGCACGATCTTGTTCGGCTTGCGGCTGGCGCGGTTGAAATGGAACACGAACTCGAAGCTGGGCGCGAATCGGCCCTGCCAGTCGCCGGGCATTCCCGGCCCCTGATCCCAGACGTACCAGCCGAAACGCCGCCAGCCCTGCGTGCGCATCCAGCCCAGCCACGCCTCCCAATACGGGACGAACTCGTTGTCGCGGTGGATCAGGCCGAGATTGACCAGCACCTGGCCGTCCTCGGCCACCGGCAGGTGCGCGAACACGCCACGCATCAGGCCATCCCAATCGGCGATGCCGCCGGAGGTGTAGTCGCGCTGGTTGCCGTAGGGCGGTGAGGTGAAGCAGAGCTTGGCGGTGTCGCCCGCCATCAGCGCGGCGACCACGTCGGCGTCGGAGGCGTCGCCGCAGATCAAGCGATGCGCACCGATGACCCAGACGTCGCCCGCACGGGACACCGGCGTGACCGGAGCATCGGGCACGTCGTCGGCATCGTCCGGTGCGGCGTCATCCTCCGCGTCCGAGGCTTCCTCGTCCGCGAGCAGCGATTGCAGTTCGGTGGCCTCGAGACCGGTGAGCGAGAGATCGAATCCGACCTCGGACAGCTCGGCCAGTTCCAGCGCCAGCATCTCCTCGTCCCAGCCCGCGTCCAGCGCCAGCCGGTTGTCGGCGATGACGTAGGCGCGCTTCTGCGCCGGGGTCAGGTGCGCCAGTTCGATGACCGGCACGTCCGCCAACTCCAGCTTGCGCGCGGCGGCCAGACGCCCGTGGCCGGCGATGATGCCGTTGTCGCCATCGACGAGGATCGGGCTCGTCCAGCCGTACTCGACGATGCTGGCCGCGATCTTGGCGATCTGCGCCTCGCTGTGCGTGCGCGGATTGCGGGCGTAGGGGATCAGCGTCTCGACCTTGCGGTACTCGACGTTCAGAGGGTTCAAGAGTTCGGGTTCCGGAAAAACGAAACCCGCCGACGGACGCTGCCGTGGGCGGGTTGGAGTGAAGGGTGCGAACTGGACGGGGTGCGAACCTGCGAACCGTGCGAACCTCGGTTCGCACCCTGACGCTAGAAAAGCGCCGCGCTCGCGCCCCCCGCATTGGATTTTCGGGAGGAAGGACCCGTTTTGCCTCGGGAGTGGGGCTTTCGAGCGACTGTCGCCTTGCCGCCACCGCTCCCCATCATGGAATGAATCCTACCCTCGGAAGCCGGTTTTTGTTGCATGCTCAAAAACCGCTGACTGCCGCTGCTGCACTCGCATTACCCACCACCCGCTCCAAATCCCGCCAAAACCCTACGCCGTGACGACGCCGTTGAGCTGGTCGGCGACCATCTGCAAGGCACGCTGCCAGCGCCGCCATGCCGTCGTACGGTCGCAGGCGAAGCGGATCGTGATGTCGCGCCAGCCGTATCGCTTGGCGCGCATCCACACCAGATGTCGTTGCTCGACCTCCAGCCACTGCACCCATTTCATCGTCTCCAGCATCCGGTCGATGGCGTCCGGTGTCGGAGGAAACGGTCGGCAGACCTTCTCGTCCGCCGCGAAGGCTTCCCATTCCTTGCGCACGATGATGGGCCAGGTGTTGAAGTAGCCCTGCACACGCACGGGTGGCAGGCGTCGTCCAGTGCTGGCAGCTTCCTCGAAGCGTGCAGCCACGTCGTCAATCGTCCAAGCACTACGACGGTCAGCCATGACGTGTTCCTCCCCGTCCGTAGAGGCGTTCGCCGATGCGCTTCACGAACTCGCGCTCGATGAAGTCGAGGCGTTCGTCGGCGGCGTTGACGACGAGGATGTGCTGGTCGTGCCAGCCGCGTTGCTTCATCGCCTCGAGGTCGGTGGTCTCGGGCTGCATCCGGCCCAAGGGGCAGCGATAGGTGGGCGTGGGAATCTTCATCTCACGCCTCCTGTTCGAGATCGTGCTGCGCGATGGCCCAGTGCAACAGCGCCAGCGCGTCGGCTTCGTTGTCGTCGGATGGCGCATGGCCGCGCGCGGTGACGGAGGCGATCACCTCGTCCTTGCCCGCGTTGCCCTTGCCGGTGGCGTGCCTCTTGATCGTGCCGACTGGAACGCCCTGGTACGGGATCTGGTGGTGCTCGCACCACGCGGTGAGCGTGGCGAGGAAGCCGCCGTAGGCGTGCGCCGCATCGGTCGAGACGTGGCGGCGCACCTCCTCGAAGTGCAGCGCGTCGATGCCGCTGGTCACGGCCTTCAGTTCCGTGAGCCATCGCTTGAAGCGCAGGAAGCGCATGCCGCCGCCCTCGAAGCGTTGCGGACGGAAGCCCTCGCTGCCGCTGGTGATGTGACCGTCGCTGCCGCGCAGCGCCCAGCCGGTGGTGGTGCCCAAGTCGAGGGCGAGGATGGTCGTGGTCATGGTTGCAGTCCTTGTGTCGGTTCGGACTGACGCACCGGACGCAGCGCATCGAAAGTCCCATGAGGCGTGCGCACGCGCACGCGCGTAGGAGAGTTACGACGTAGTGCGTCAAATGCGTCAGTCGGATGCGTCGGCATGGCGGTCAGTCTTCGGCGTAGGGGGTGTAAGCGGGCGTGGGCGGGTGCTTGAGGCCGACGCCACGGAAGCCACGGACGCCCGCCGTGTTGCGCCACTTCTCGACGCCACGGGTGATGAGCAGATCGGAGAAGCGGCGCTGCGAGCCGATGAACTCGCCAGCGGAGTCGGCCCACAGCTTCCAGTCGTTGAACAACTCGGCGGTCAGCGACTTCGCGTTGGTCTCGCGCACACAGCGTTCGTCGAGCCAACGGCCCAGCGCGTCCTCGGCCTCGAAATACTCCTCGGTCGCTTCGAGCACCTGCTGCGGCGGATCGAGCCTGCCCAGACGCTGCCAGTCGAGACAGCCCTGAACCGCCCACGCCAAGATGCCGTCGCGCTCGGCCAGAAGCTTTTGCTGGAGCAGCTTGTCGCGGCGTTCGGGCGGCACGGTGATCGTGAACGGGATCAGGTGCAGCCGCCGCTTCATCGCCTCGTCGATGTTGCGAATGGCGGGCTTGTGATTGCCCGCCACGAACAACTTGAACTGCGGGAAGAACTCGAAGAAGTCCTGCCGCATGAAGCGCGCGGAGATCTTGTCGCCGCCCGTGAGGTTCTTGATCTTCGACTCCGCCCAGCGCCGCCCTTGCTCGGTCTCGATGGCGGCCACGAAGCGCGCGCCGCGCAGGCCCGCCATGTCGGTCGGGTGCCGGTCAGTGCGCGTTTCCATGAAGGTGTCCATCGGTGCGTTGGCCGCGTAGTCGCCCAGGATCGTGGCCAGCGTGTTGACGAACACCGACTTGCCGTTCGCGCCCGTGCCGTACAGGAAGAACAGCGCGTGCTCCTGCGTCGAGCCGGTCAGCGCGTAGCCCGTCATTCGTTGCAGGTAGGCTTGCAGCTCGGCGTCGCCGCCCGTGACTTCGGCGAGGAACTGCCGCCAGATCGGGCAGTCACCGCCCAGCGTGGCCGTGGTGATCTTGGTCATCCGGTCGGCGCGGTCGTGCGCGCGCTGCCTGCCAGTCTTGAGATCGACCACGCCGCCCGGCGTGTTGAGCAGCCACGGATCGGCGTCCCATTCGGCGGTGGTTGCCGCGTGCCTGCGATCCGCGCGCGCCAGCCGTTCGACCCCGCCGACCGTGCCGGAGCTGGCGAGCTTGGCGGCGATCTTCGGGTTGTCCGCGTGGACGGCGGCGTGGCGGCAGACGCTGCGGATCAGGTCGGTGGCCGCCAACGTGTCCTCGGTGCGCCAGCGGTGGCCGTCCCACACCAGCCAGCGTCCCCACGCCGCGACGTAGCGCCAGTCGCGGTGGTAGCGGCGGGTGAAGGCCAGCCCCAGCGCGTCTTCCGTGCCCCACACCGATTCGTCGCTGCTGACGACCGGCTCGGCGTCCTCATCGATGTCGTGCATCTGGAGGCGCGGGCCGTGGGTGAGGAAGGCCGCGACATCGAAATCCTCGGCCACGGCATCCGCCGCGTCCCAACTTTCCGCCGCTTCCTCAGGCGGGTACAGGATGTGGCAGGTTTTCGCGCCCGCCGACAGAATGGCTTGCGCCGCCTGCGTCGCGTACTCCCAGCCCGGCTTGTCGCGGTCGGGCCAGATGAGGATGGCCTTGCCCGCCAGCGGCGACCAGTCGGTTTTCTCGACCGGCGCGTTCGCACCGTGCATCGCGGTGGTGGCGACGACGCCCGCGTCGATCAGCGCCTGCGCGCACTTCTCGCCTTCGACCAGCACGATCTGTGCTGCGCTGGTCATGCCCGGCTGGTTGTAGAGCGGGCGCGGATCGGGCGGAGCCATCTTGCGCCGCTTGGCGTCCCACGGACGGAATTCCTTCTTCCGTCCGGGCGGGTCGTAGCGGTACACGACCGCGATCAGCTTGCCGGAAGCATCGAGGTAGTCCCACTTCGCGGTCGCCGGGCCGAGGTCGTCGACGGGAGCCTCCTTCTTGCCCTTGCGCGCTGGTGCCGACGGCGCGCGCCCGAGCAGTTCGGTCGCGGCGTCGAGCACACGAGGGAAATTTGCGTGGGCATCGATGCCGAGATGCGCGGCGATCAGCGCGAAGATGTCGCCGCCATCGCCTGTGGCGCGATCCGTCCACAGTCCTGCCTTGTCGCCATCGAGCACGATCTCCAGGCTGTCACCCGGACTGCCGAGCACGTCGCCGACGAGGAACTTGCCGCCGCGTTTCTTGCCTGCGGGGAACAGCGCGGCCAGTACCGGCTCCAGCCGCGCGAGCAGTTCGGCGCGGATCGCGTCGCGCTCGGCATCGAGGTCGCGGGGAACAGGGGTTTGCGTGTCGTTGAAATCAAGCATCCACAGCCTCCTTGCCGGATGCCTGCTGCGCGACGATCCATGCCTCCAGTTCGTTGGGTTTGAAGCGCACCAGCTTGCCGACGCGGTAGTGCGGGATGCGGCGCTGCTGGCGTTCCTTGGCTTGCGAGAGCCAGTAGGTCGGCAGGTTGAACATCAGCGCGGCTTGGCGCGAGTCGATCAGTTGTTCGCCGAGCACGGCGTTCAAGGGTGCTTGGCTCATGTCGGCCTCCAGCAGCGGTCTTGCCACGCGCACATCCGGCATTCGAAGTGGGCGTCGTTGAAGGCGCGCGGCAGCAGTTCTCCGGCATCGGTGGCGGTGATGACCTTCACGGCGCGATCCGAATGACGCTGCGCCAGCGCCGCATCGAAGGGCACGCGCTCGACGTAGATCTCCATCGTGTCGGCGTTGAGCGCGGTGAAGATCGCCGGGTGCTCGTGCAGTTCGAGGTAGGCTTGGTAGATCGCCACCTGCACCGCGTAGACCGGCTTGGCGACGGCGAGGCCGCTTTTCTCCAGTTCGCGCCACGCCTTCGCGCCGAGGCATTTGTTCTCCCACAGCGCGGGATAGGCGAAGCCTTCGGGGCCGCCGACGATCACGCCATCGACGTGACCTTGCAGACGACCGTCGGCCACCGAGAAGCCGAACTGCTCGCCGTCGGCCTTGCGCGTGCGCAAGTCGAAGCCCGCGTCGCGCAGCCACGCGACCATGCAGTCCTCCATGACGTGGCCGCGCTCGAAGATGCGCAGCATCCGGCCTTCCGTGTCGCGCCCGTGATCGACCGGAACCTTGGCGAACTCGAACTGCAAGGCTCGTTCGCAAGCCACGCCGAGCCGCGATGCGCCGAGGTACTGGCGTTCGGGCTGGCGCGCACGGGCCTGCTGCATTCCGCCGTCGATCAGCGCCGTGATCTGGCCGGAGAGGCTGGCCGTGGAATTGAAGTCCATCATGGCTTCGCCTCCCAGAATTCCTTGTCCTCCAGATCGGACAGGTCGAAGGGATCAGGCGTCGGAGCCATGCCGCGCACGGGCGGGTACTTGGTCGCTTCGTGGTGCGCGACCATCGCCTCCGTGTAGCAGGTGACGATGGCGTCGATGACGCGCAGCGCCTCGGCTTCGGCGTAGTCGCCCAGCGGTTTGCCGAAGCCGATTTCACCCGCCGCTTCGCCGAAGGCCTTGAGGCACTTCTTCATTGCGCCCAGCTCGACATCAGACGGATCGATCATGGCGACCTCCGACTTGGCGATGCGTCCTTCCTTCACGCGCATCCAATTGCCGTAGAGCATGTGGAAGGCGTCCTGGCAGCGGCGCGAGCAGAACACCCAGTCGAGCACGTAGCGGCGCGGATCGGCGGTCTTGAACCGGCCATCCGTATGGCCGTAGCCGCGCGCCTGTCGTTTGCAGACCCAGCATTTCATTCACCCCCTCACTGCGCCCAGGCGGGCTTGCCGGTGACCGCGCGCTGCGGCGCGGGCGTGGCGTAGGCCGGAGTCGCCTGCGCCGGTGCGCCCGAGCTGCCGCCGCTGGTCTTGGCCTTGGGCGGCACGCCCATGTACTTGGCGTAGTCGGGGTGGTCGGGTTCGACCGCGAGCTTGACGACGTTGCGATCCAGACCCTTGGCGTCCTTCTCGACGTCGACGCGGGCGAGGAACTCGATGCCATCCAGTTCGTGGAAGCCCTGGATGCGGCGCGCGGCGGTGGCCTGCGGCGTGTTGTCCTGCGGGTGGACGTTGCGCGCGCTGTTGAGCGCGGCGCGGATGAAGCTGCGCCCCATCTGGCCCCAGGTCGGGCCCTTCTTGGAGTAGAGGCCGATGTTCGACCACATCTTGCGTTTGGCGTGGTCGCCAGCGGTCACGACGAACTCGGCGGCGAGGTAGATCGATCCGGTTTCGAAGGATTCGGTGGCGTAGCCGCCGCCCCAGCCCTGTTCAGGATCGTCATGGCCACCGGGCTTGATGGTCATGCGCACCGGGACGATGGAGCCCTTGGGGATGAGGTCGAAGCCTTGCTGCTGTTCGGCGTCGTTGAAGTCGTTCCAGTTCTGCGTGGTCATGGCGATTACTCTTGAGATTCGATGGATTGGGGAATGGCGGCGCGAGCGGGCACGGCTGTGCCCGCGCACTTGGCGATCAGCGCGCCGAGATCGGGTGGTTCGAGCAGGTCGAGACGACCGCTGCGGTCTTTGGCCGGATAGCCGTAGGGATTGACGGTGTGGGTGACGAAGGCGCGGTAGGCGCTGCCGTCCTCGGCCTTGATCTCGGCCAGCGTCACGACCTCGTCGACGATGCCGGGCAGTTCGAGGCTGGTCTTGCTGCCCTCGATCTGCGGCACGAACACCTTGCGGTTGTAGTCGTCGAGACGTTCGTCGAGGATGGCGACGAAGACGACGTTCTTGCCGCGCGCGTGCTGGAGGTGAGTCAGCGCGCCGACCATCTCCTGACCGAGCAGGCCGTAGGCGGCACGCAGGTCGGGCTTGCCGGAGCGGTCGCTGACCGCGCCCGGTTGCGTCTTGCACCACACGAAGCATTGGCGCGAGAGCTGCGTGATCGAGTCGAGGAAGAAGGTCTGGTAGCGGTCGAGCTGCGCCGTAGCGCCGAACTTCTCGACGACGTGGTCGTAGTGCGCCTGCGAGAACGCCGACTCCGGCGGTAGCGACTTGTCCGGCCCGGCGAGGAACACGAAGAAGTCGCGTGACTCCGGCCACGACGCCGGGCGGATGGTGTCGCCCGGCCAATCGGCCACGGCCAGGTCGCCCGCCTCGATGTCGAGGAACAGCGTGGTCTTCGGATCGAGGTCTTTGAGCCGGGTGGTCTTGCCGATGCCGGATTTGCCGAGCATCAGGAGCTTCACGCCCTTGCGCTCGGCCATGCGCTGCTGCGCGGAGATGATCGGGAGGGACATCACGCCACCTCCTTCAACTCATCGGCGACGGCGGGATTCCAGAGAATCTGGTAGCCGCTGTGGCCGTTGCGCGAGTACGGCATGGCCTCGGCCCACGCTTCACCGGCTGCGGTCAGTTCCCATTCGTCGCGGTCGTTGCGGAACTGGAAGCCGCCCGCCGCCAGCAACTGGTTCGTGGCCTTGGCCGAGCGGTTCAGTAGCTTGCCGAGCTGGGTGGCGTTGAGCGCACAGATCGGCTCGTTGGCCGACGGCAGCGCGCGGCGCAGCACCTCGGTGGTGATGCCGGTGTTCTCCTGGATGCAGGTCAGCGTCGCCGCCGCCGCGATGCCCGGTTTCACGCCGGGCACCTTCGCCACGGCCTCGCCGATGAGCAGGATCGCGGACACGCGGTCGTGGGTCGGCGCGGGCAAGGCTGCCAGCGCACCGGGGACGGCGTAGCCGCCGGTCTTGCGGATCGCGGGCAGCACCTCGCCGGTCACCCAACGCTTGAAGCGTTTCGCGGCGTCCTTCGTGCTGCCGAGGATCAGGGCGTAAAGGCCCGACTCGTTGACGTGGTTGGCGCGCTGCGTGCGCCCGAGGTTGTCGATGACCTCACGTTTCGTTAGGTCATCGGCATCGACGTGGTCACCAATGGCTTTGTGTGGGTTGGCAAATTCCAACGCCGAACAGATGTCATTGGCGTTGAACCACGGCAGACCCGCGTCGTCGACCTGCACGCGCACGGCGTGCGCTTCGAACTGGAAGGGAATGATCGCGCTCATGATCAGCCCTCCCACGCGATGTCGGCGATGCGGTCGGCACCGCGCGCGGCGCGCTTACGCACTTCGGCGTGGAGGTCTTCCAGCGCGTTGCGGCGGCGGCTGATCGCCGACGCTTCTGCGCTGGCGGTCTGGATGGCGAAGGCCAGTTCGTCCACCGTGGCCGCGTCGAGTGCGACGACGACCACGTTGCCGTCGGCGTTGCGGTAGTGGATGTCCGTGGGCAGGGACTCGCCGTAGAGGGACGGCAGCTGCTTGCGCAGCGAAGCAATGAGGCCGATGCTCATGATCAGTGCTCCGAATCGAGGGAAAGGGTGAAAGACGGCTTGCCCGGCTCGACCGTGCGAGCGGCGGCGAACTCCTGCTGGAGCGTCGGCGGCCAGTTGGTGAAGCGCGATTCGGAAACCGCCAGCTTCACGTCGATGAAGTGCTCGACCTTGTCGCCACCGGCCACGATGTGGGCGGCGATGTCACCGAGCTTCTTCTGATCCCAACTGACCTTCTTGGGCAGATCGAACTTGACGTGCAGCGGGCCGTCGTTGATACGCGCGGTGCCGAAATCGCGGCCCGAATCGCGCAGTGCGGCGCGGGCCTGCTCGCCGTAGGCGGCGTCGAGCGCGGCATCGAACTTGGCGCGTGCCTTCTTCAGCCAGTCGAGGGCTTCGTCGAGGTTCTTGTCGATCTCGGCCTTCTGCGCGGCGGGCAACGCCGCCAACTGGCTGACGGACATCGCTGCGATGTCGGCGGGAAAGAGAGTGATGTCGTTCATGGCATCGCTCCTCAAACCGCCGCGCGTTCGGACGTCGAGTCGTGCAGCGCGTCGCGCTCGAACTCGATGACCGCGTCCACGGGATAGCCGACGCGCTTGGACAGCTTCAGGTAGCGCGGGCCGCGACCTTCGCTGCGCCAGCGTTGCAGCGTCTTGGGGCTGACGCCCCACCGCTGGGCCAGTTCGTTTTCGTTGAGCACCCGGCGGTCGCCGGGCGAGAGGCTGTTGATCGCCTGCTGCGGCGACCGGGAGATAGGGCTTGCTGCCGTCTGCATGGAACACTCCTGTTGCGTTGTTGAGGAACAGGTGTCATTCCAGGCGTCGGGTGGCGAACCTTTAAGGGACGCAATGGCGAACCACGCAGAAACTTCGGGTTCGCCAATCCGCCCGCGCGAAAGCGAAACGGCGAGCACATGGCTCGCCGTCGTCAGGGGAAATCGGGGACGGGGTTTCAGGTGGCGGCGAAGCCAAGCAGGCGACGCTGTTCGGCCCAGTCGCGCGGTAGCAGGTCTTCACGGCCGCGCAGCGTGTGCAGGTTCAGATGGCGAGGTTGCCGACCTTCAAAGATCGCCTCGACGATGTCCGGAGCCAGCATGGTCATGCGCAGCACCTCGGCTGCCCAGCCCGGCTCCAGTTTCAGCGCGCGCGCCAGATCTGCTGTCGTCGGATAGACGCCTTCGTCGATCAGCCGCTTCCAGTAGAAGGCCTTGCCGAGCGTCTTGATCATCGGCACGTCGAAGCCGCCCGTCGCGGCGGTGGCGTCGGGCGCGGGCGGGATCAGCAGCTTGCGGTTTTGGCGGCGCTTGATCGTCAACGGCACCAGTGTGACCCGCTGGCCGCCGCTGATGTAGATGCGGGCATCGCCTCCGACATCGATGCGGATGGTGCGCTTGCGCGGGTTCGTCGTGGTGTTCATGCCATTGCTTCCTCGGCTTGTTCGCGGGATTCCTCCACCAGCGGGTGCGCGCCGATGTCGGCACCGAAGCCGACCCAGCCGTCCTCGCGCCAGACGATGTCCAGCCCGTGCCCATGCAACTGCACTCGTTCGATCAGCAGGCGCGTGATGCGTTGCTGCTCCGCGGGAAACAACTGCGCCCACACGTCGCCGATGCGCTGCATGGCCACGACCACCTGCGCTTCTTCGAGTGCGGCACCGGCAGGATGTCGCTGGCAGGATCGCCACACTGCGATCAGCATCTGCGGCGCAGAGAGGGCCGCGTGGATTTGCGCCAGCACCGCGTTCTCGATTTCGGCGGCGGGCAAGTGGCCGACGTCCGGCGTGCCGGGCGACAGGCTCGCGCCAGCGTTGCGCCGCTTGTGCAGGTACGGAACGTAGTAGCGGTACTGCTTGCCGTTCTTCTTCTTGACGAAGGAATGCAGCATGCGCTGGCCATCGGGTGCGAACAGCAGGCCCGCCAGCAGCGCCGGATGCTTGGCGGCGTGCTCGCGCGGCGCTTGCTTGCGTCGTTCGATGAAGGCGTGTGCCGCATCCCACAGCGCCGAGGTGACTATGGCCTCGTGCTGGCCTTCGTACCACTGGCCGTTGTGGGAGATTTCGCCGAGATAGATGCGGTTGCGCAGCATCATGAAGAGGTACTGCTGATCGATGGTGCGGCCCGGACGTTGCCGTCCGGTCTGCGTCACCCATGCTTTGGTGGTGTGGCCCTCGATGTCCAGTTCGCGCACCAGCCGCGCCGCCGATCCATGCTCGCCGTAGCGCCGGAACATGTCGCGCACCAGCGCCGCCTCGCGTTCGTTGACGACGAGCTTGCGCTCGACCACGTCGTAGCCCATGGGCGGTACGCCGCCCATCCACATGCCCTTGGCCTTGCTGGCGGCGATCTTGTCGCGGATGCGCTCGCCCGTGACCTCGCGCTCGAACTGCGCGAAGGACAGCAGGATGTTTAGCGTCAGCCGCCCCATAGAGGTCGTGGTGTTGAACTGCTGCGTGACCGAGACGAAAGACACGCCGTTGCGGTCGAACACCTCGACCAGCTTGGCGAAGTCCGGCAGGCTGCGTGTGAGGCGGTCGATCTTGTAGACCACCACGGTGTCGATCTTCCCGGCTTCGATGTCGACCATCAGGCGGCGCAGCGCGGGACGATCCATGTTGCCACCGGAGTAACCGCCGTCGTCGTAGCCGTCGCCAACGGCGATCCAGCCTTCGTGTCGCTGACTGGCGATGAAGGCGAGGCCTGCGTCTCGCTGCGCTTCGAGACTGTTGTATTCCTGATCCAGCCCTTCGTCGGTGGATTTGCGGGTGTAGACGGCGCAACGCTTCTTCGGCGTGACGGTCGGCAGCGAATTGGCGCGCGGCGAACTCATGCGGCCACCTTCTTCGCGGCGGGCGATTTGAGTCCGAAGAACACCGGGCCCGACCAGTGGCTGCCGGTGATGTGGCCCGCAATCGCGGATAGGCTCTTGAAGCGTTGCCCCTGATATTCGAAGTCGCCCGTGCCGCGCACCAGCACGCGATGCTCGACGTCGTCGTAGATACGTGTGAGGGTGGTGCCGGGCAGCAGGCGTTGGGCATCGCCGCGCAACTGCTTCGGCAGGATGCCGGTTTCGCCCACATCTTCGAGCTTCTTGCGCAGCGAGGGTTTCAGGCCGCCGAAGGCGCGCTCCTGAATCTTGTAGGCCAGTCGGCTCTCCAGCCAGCCGCGATGGTGGTGGCCGGGCCGTTCGTCGAAATGCGCGTCCCACAGCTTCCAGAGATCTTCCATCGAGAGATGGGGAATCCCGGCGACCTGCGCGGCGACCGAGGTGGCGGGTGGTGGTGCGTGTGCCGTCATGGGCGAACTCCGTGGTGGTGATCGGGGTTCGCATTCACGCGCTGCTGGCCGGGGAAGCCAAGGCGAACGCGCTCGCTGTTTTCGAGGGTGTGGCTGGCCGGACGCGCGCGCAGGCGTAGCAGCGCTGCGGCCAGCAGGTCGGCGATTTCCTGATGCGCGTGCCGAGGGCGATCAGGCGGTGGAGAAATGGAGATGGGTTCGCGTTCGGACATGGCAGGCGTTTCGATGGAAAACGCTGCTCATGCTATGAACCGAGGACACTTCGCGTAACGTGATTTGGCGGGAGTGCGCGGGGTTGGCGCTATGCCTGTTTGGCCCGATACCAAGCCGCGCGCTGCCCGTCCACCTCACGATATCGAAGTTCGAACAGGCGAGATTCGTGGACGACCTGCCGCCAACTGCTGCAGCCGTACTTGGCAGGCAGGTGTTCGGGGAGCCTCTCGGTGATCCAGCGTCCTGCCAAAGCAACCGGCGTCCAGCCTTCGACGGCCAATTCGGCCGCGGCGTCCCGTAGCGCGCGCACGATCCCTGCAGCAGGCCAATCCACCGAGCCATCCGGCGCGATGCCGTGGATCACCAAATCGTGGAAGACATCGGACTGGGCGAATTCAGCCGCCAGTCGTCGGGCCTGATCCATGTGTTCGGCCCAGCCCCGCAGTTGCTCGAAGTGCTGATCGATGCGGCCGTAGGCGGCCGTCAGGGCATCATGCGCGCCCCGGCATCCGTCCAGGCTCCAGAGGTCGTGCTGGTCGATGAAATGGTGCACCAGGTTGTTCCGTAGCAGCACCAGTTCCTTCAAGTCATTCTGCGTACTGTCGTAATCCTCGGCCGACATGCGAAGGTTCATCTTGAACTTGAACGAGAGGATGTCATCGCGTGCATCGGATTCGGAAGCAGTCTCCACCTCGTCGGTGGTGACATACGAACCGAGAAGTGTGCCGACCAAGGCACCCAGCGTTTGGCTGGCGGCATCTGCGATGCGCCGCTCCTGATTCGACTCCAGCGGTGATCCAGAAGCAGAGATTTCATGGTGGGCCACGATGGCCTTCATCAACTTCTCGTACTGCTGCAGGCGCAGCAAGCAGCGGCCCAGCAATCGCTGAACCTCACGTTGCTCCGTCGTCAGCACTTCATCGGCAGGCAATGTCGTCATGTCAGGCGGCGCTTCACCGAACGGGCAACTGGCCGTTCGAGACGAACTGGTCAAAGCTGTCGAAGCTGTCCTCGTCCTGCCACGACCGATCCCATGAGCGCGGTTCGGCGCTTTCGAGCAGGAGCAGCGTGAGGACACGATCACGCGCGCTGTAGGTGTGCTTGAACTCGCGCAGTTTCATGTGCTGCGCTTCTTCCGGGCACCAGATCGCAGCGGACATCTCGACACCATCTCTTGCCTGATCGACGCTGGCGTCGGCGGCCAACGTACCGGATGGTGGTTCCACCGGATCGCCATTGCGGCGGATGCGTGCCCGCGTCTTGACGGCGCTGCTGCTACGCCATTCGTACTTCACGAAGCCGTTGTCCCAATAGACGAGGATGGCGCGATCCGTTGTGAACTTGATGAATCGGATGCACAGCGCCTCGAACGAGACCTTGAATCGCTTGGCGATGGCGCTGAGGACGCGCAGGTCGATGCGTTGATTCGAAATCCACTCGCGCAACAGATCACCGGGCATCAGCAGGTTGCTGGCGAAGTCGTCGGCTTCGCGTTCGATGACGCGGATGGTGTCGATGCCGGAGTAGACGCTTTCCTTGTCGCAGTTGAAGCTCTGTTGCTGGCCGCGATGCAGGATGAAGTGGCCCAGTTCGTGGGCGATGGTGAAGCGACGGCGCTCGGGGCTGGCCTTGCCGTTGTAGAAGATGCCCCACTCGGCGACGTCGTTCGGGTTGCGCACCAACATGCCTTCGCAGCTGTCGACGTCGAGCACCATCGGTGCCTTGATCTCGCGCACGCCCTTGCCATAGGGCGTGGTTGGCAGCATCTGGCGCAGGATGTCCAGGTCGACGGCATCGGGCATGCCGCTCTCACGGTGATACGCCCGCAGCCACTTCAGGGCGGTGCTGGCGGCGATGGAACCGGTGAGAGCTTGCGGCGTGCTCAATCGTCAGTCCCCGCCGTCGCCCTTGTCGGGGAACATGATCTTGAGCGCCTGCCGGTAGCGATCCTTCTCTTCGTCGGTCATCCCGGCGTACTCGCGGAAGAAAGCCACATCCTCGGGGCTGGCGTCGGGTGCCTGCTGCATGGGCGCGCCCATCACGTCTTCCATCGTCACGCCCAGCACCTTGGCAATGGCCTGAATCCGTTCCGCAGACGGGCGCTGTCCGTCCTTCATCTCCAGTTCCCAGATGTAGGCCTTGGTGCAGCCGACCGCGTCGGCGACCTGCTGCAGGGTCAGCTTCTTCGCCTCGCGCAAGCGCCGCAGGCGTACTCCGAATGCCGAAGCCATCAAGTTGCTCCCGTCAGGAGTAAATATCGATCCAGTCCGACAGTATAGCTACAAGATACCAAATGGCGCCACAAGTGCCACGTTGATTGACAAGCGGAAATCCGGGGAACAGAATCACGTCCATGTATCTCATGGCTTTACTTTTTGAGATTCATGTTCAGTAGCCTGTCGCTGGCCCGTGCAGCCCGATCCCCGGTCGCAGACCTCCGACGCCGATCCAGAAAGGACGAACAAGATGAAGAAAACCTTTGTCGACGTGATGCTCGAGCTGCCGGTGGATGCCACGCTGCGCGACTTCCTGACCTCACATGGCCTGCCCGTGCCCGGCGGGTTCGCGTGGGACGACACGCCGGAGACCAGCCAGTTCTTGGTGGAGGCGGTCAAGGTGTGGCCCGACACCGCCGCCCGCGACCAGATGACCGCCAATCTCATGGCCAGCGTCCAGCTGGGCGACCCGGCATGCAAGCAGGCGATGTTCGAGGCCGTGGTCTCGGACGGCGCGGCGCTGGCGGGCTTGACCCTGTGCCGCAGCGACGTCCATCGCTCGTTCTGGCTCTACGTCACCCACCCGACGCTGTTCGAACGCGCCTACGACTTCAGCTTCTGGGAGCACCACGGGCCGCAGACACAGCAATACGATCTGGGTCTGAAGCGCCAGCCGAACGGCACTGACCATAACCTGGCCGCATTGCGCAACGCGATCTCTGCCTTCTACAAGCGCGAGATGCAGTGCGGCGACAGCAGCGTGGCGCATCTCGTCCAGCGCAGCCCCGGCGTGTTCCTGCTGACCGTCCACGTCAAGGACATGGCCATGCTGCGGCTGGAATTCGAGGGCCCCACCCTGAAGCGCCGCGTCGGTAATCCCAATATCCACATGGTGCTGGAGTACGCCAAGACCACCGGCGTGGTGCGCACGCTGGTGCGCGGCGGCCAGAAATACCAGCAGATGCTGGTCGAGGCCTTCGCCGAGCATGTGTTGGGCGTCAAGGCAAGTGCGCATCGGATCAAGTCGCCGACGCTGGATTTGTCGATGCTGCGCACTGGCTTCGACGCCCCGGAGGCTTTCGACGACGGCTTCTCGATGGTGCAACTGAAGGCGCTCACGCTCCTCAGCCCGGACACCGCGCTGAAGATCGAATGCACCGCGATGCAGTCCAGCCAGCAACGCTCCGTGCATGAACTGCTGAAGGAGAAGCTGCCCGGCCCGCTGGAAGGCAAGTGGGCAGTGACGGCGGCGCAGGTCAACCTCTACTACCCGCCGGAGCCGGGCCGCACGCGCGCGAAGGTGGTGACCATCGAGGTGACCAGCAAGGGGCGGCTGAACCTGCACAAGTTCGACGCCAAGATGCAGGCGCAACTGGAAGGCTATCTGGTCGCGGTCGGCATCCTGCAGAAGGGCCAGACCTTGAGCGCACACGAAGTGCCGCCGGAAGCGGATGCGCTCAGTTCGACGCCGGTGATCGAGGACTGATCCGGTGGCGGCGCATGACGCTTGGGCTTTGATCTGCCGCCTGTTCGCGGGCGGCACGCCGGTGCTGCGTGCCACGCTGCCGCCGCGCGAGATCGCCTCGCTGTCCATCCTCGGCAAGGCGGTCAAGCCGACGGTCGTGGATCAATCCTTCGTGCTCTGCCAGCACTGCCAGCAACATCGGGCGCAGGTGTGGGGCGATGGTCGCGGCGGGCGGATATGCCGTTGCCCGGACTGCGGGCCTATGGCCGTCGAAGCAGCCGATGGCGCGGCGTTGGCCTTGGACGAAGATTGGCTGCGCCAGAAGATGCGCCTCGCGCTCGGCATCGAAAGCCGTGACGGCATCGATGATTTGGGCGACGGCGTTTGGCGGCTGGGCGATGCTCGACGCTCGCCCGTTCTTTTGGCTCGCGACCTGACGCGGGTGCTGCACGAACCTGCGCTGCTGGATCGGGTGCGGGTGGCGGGCAGCGACACCCGGGTGATCACGCCAAGGCCGAGCATGACGCGCGGATCGCCGTTCGGCGCGGGCGTGGAGTGGCTGGCGCTGGAGGAACGCTTCACGTTCTACGGCGGCGGGATCACGTTCATCGCCGCGCCGCCATCCGCGACGCCGGTGGTCGTCGATCCGGCCACGCCGGTGAACGGGCCGTTCTCGGCGGACTTCAAGTGGGCGACGCTGCCGGACGTGCAGACCGCACCGATCCAGTTCACCGATGGTCAGTCGAAGGTATTCGGCGCGCTGTGGTCGTTCAAGGGCGAGGCCACGACGGCGGATCGAATCATGCAGCGTGCAGGCTTGGACAGCGCCAAGCCGAGCGACCTGTTCAAGATCAAGTCGAAGGACAAGGGCAAGCCGGAGCCTGCGGCGCAGCACGCGGCCTACGGTGCGCTCGTGGTCACGCAGCAGCGTGCGGGACTGTATTCGATGCCGTGCTCGGCGGCGGGAAAGGAGGTCTCCATGACGTGATCTCACCACCCGATGCGCCCAGGCTCGCGCAGACTTCAAGAGCTGTCCTTTTCAATTTTCGGAGTACTTGAAATGAGCGGAAAAAACCAATGGGTCGTTCCCATCAACGGCGGTGATCAGTGGGGCGTGCGCGGTGAAGGCAACGACCGCCTCACCTCCATCCACGACACGCAGCAACAGGCGATTGACCGCGCGCGGGACATCGCCATCAACCAGCAGAGCGAGATGTTCATCCAAGGGCGTGACGGCCAGATCCGTGAGCGCAACAGCTACGGTGACGATCCGTTCCCGCCCAAGGGGTGATGCTGGGGTCGGCCTCGCGGGTTTGCTTCTACTTTGCTCGTGCAAACCCGCGAGCCAACAATTCCCATCGGCGCACGCACAAGTGGTTGAAGAACGACGCCGCCTGCGTGTGCCACGGCGAAGAAGTTGGCGCAGGTTTCGAGAGAAGATAGGGCGGAACAGGGGCGAACTGGGTGGGTCATGCCCCCAGTGCCCGGAACGGCTGGCACACGCAGAACGGCGCGGAAGCCCGCGTGGCGTGCGGAAGCCGCAAAAGAAAACGCCCAACCGAGAACGGTTGGGCGCGGATGAGTGGTGGCAGGGACTCACTCGAATAAAACTCGCAACATACTGATTTTGAACCATTCAATGCGCAGGCGTTTCCGAAGTTACCGCCAAAGTTACCGCCAACATGGCGCGACACCTTGCATCCGGTGATCGCGCTAGCATTACGGGGTAATGCAGGGGGATTGTTATGACGCGCGAAGCTTTGTTGCTCGCTGGAATAGCGCTTGCTCTTGGGGGTTGCGCAGCATCCACGCAAACAGTGTTGCCAAGCGGGGTTCACGGCTACTCAATAAATTGCTCGGGCTCAGCGCTGACGTGGGCGCAGTGCTATGAAAAGGCCGGCAACTTATGCCCGCACGGCTACAAGATCATCGAACAGGAAGGCCAGACGCCAGGCGCAACGGTGGGTGCCAGCCCTACAGCGTTGTTCGGCACGCCGATCGTGGATCGCACGATGCTCGTGCAGTGCAAATCGAAGGAACAACGGCAGTCTGGTCCTTGATCGCATAGATCAGGGACGCGCTCGCTCGATCAGCCCGCGGGCGTCACGCAGCTCGACGTTCAATAGGCGGCGCAACTCGCGCAAAGTGCGCCAGTGGCCGCCTTTGTAGGCGTTGCGTGCGCAGATCGCCTTGCCTTCCGGCGTGCGCGGGCCAGTGGCGTGCCGCCACGGCTTCACCCTGCGGGCGTGTTCGGCCTGCTGCGCGCGACGTTCGGGGGTCCACTCGTTCGGCATGGCGTCATTCTGCTTTGCGGGCTTCGGCATTTCCTCGCGCGCGCGAGGCCGGCACTGGTTCGCTTGTCTGCGTCCACATGTCCGCCAGAGCATCCGATGCAGGCGGCGCCAGCTGGGCCGGCGCTGGTGTGGACAATGCCGCCTCGCCGTTGTTCACCTGCTGCTGGTGCGCGATGTTGGCCTGCTTCACGAACGCGACCGGCTTCGGGTTCTTGATCTCGGCCAGCGCTTCAATGGTCGAACGGCACTGTGCCTGCGCTTTGAAGGCCAGGCCGGTGAGCGTTTGAATCTGCGGCAGGCCATCTTGCAAGCGCGCGCGCCGTGCCAGATCGGTGAACATCGTATCGAGTGAGAATGCCTGCGCGGCCAGCATGCGTTCCAGCATCCCGAGATTGCCGGCTTTCACTTCCTTTGTGGCGTCGAACATCTTTTGCACCAGTACGCTCGCGTCTGCGTCGCCGGCAAACTTGCCCCACGCCAACATGCGCAAGGCGGCCTGCGCTTCGGGGTGCAGCAAAAGTTCGTGCGGCTCGGCCGTGCGCCCTTTGGGCGTGGTGGCCGGCAGCTTTTCGGCTGCCTCGGTCTGTTTTGGCTTCATGGCTTGGGTTCCTTCAAAGCCCCAGCGCCCACAGCAAGCGCGCAAGGGTGATGGCGAACAGGTAGAACCTCGCGGTCATGGGCCCAGCACCTGCAGAAACCGCGCGAAGGTGTATGCGATCCAGCGCAGGCGCGTCATGCGACACCGCCTTGCGGTTGCCCTTGCTCGCGCCAGTAGTCAGCCGTCGCCCGTTCCTGCCGGTTGTACGCGAATCGCCGGTAGGGCACCACGTACAGCACGCACCCGCGCCCGAAGTCGCCCGGCACGTCGAAGCGCCGGATGGTGCGCGCTCGATTGTTCCAGCCCGGTGCGCGGTCGGCGTCGGCCAGTGCCCGCATCACGTCGTCGTCATTTTTCGGCTTCATCGGTGGCCCCCGTTTCGCGCCCGTTCCCCTCCCCGCAAACACACAACACCCACACCCTGTTTATCTATATAGCGGTGTACATTTTCGACACTGGCGCAAGGTTTCAAAAGCGACACTGGCGAAGGTAGCCAATCCGGCGCGATGGCGAACAAGTCGGGCCTTTTGCCTCGTTGCGTGTTGTGGCCTTCGTGTGGTTGCAGGATGCCGGATGCAATAGCCTTGCGGCGGTGGGCGTAAAAGGTTTGCTTGCGCATGAAGCCCGGTCGCCCCTCGAAGTCATCCCACGTCAGCGCGATGTTGCCATTGTTCGCGCCGTCGTAGCGACGGAATGCGGTCAGCACAATGTCGTGCACTGGCGGCGGTAATGCCATCCATTCCGGTGCGTCCAACAGCTTGTGCGGCAGCATGGCGAAGCCTTGGGAGCCGTAGCCGATGGCGCGCATGGCGATGGTGTCCACTTCCGATGTACATAATGGCGGCTCGCATCGTTCCGCATTGATTCGCTGCAATCGTCGCGTCACGGCCAGCAGGTTGTGCCCCTTGCGTACCAGCCCGCCCGCGAGACTCAACAGCGTTGCGTTGCGCTCGCCCTCGGGGATGGTGGCCGGAAGCGTGCGCCGGTGGCGCTGTGCGGTGGGCAGCGCGGTAACAGTCACATCACGTGCCACGGCTGGCCGATTGCCCCGGCTTAGCTGCACGGGCGCGGAAAGGTCGATGCCGAACACCTGCACGAAGTCGGTGTGTGTGTAGCGTGGCGCGTCGCGCAGTTCAACAATGCGGGTCAGGAACGGTTCGTGCTTTTGATGCAGGAACCCCGGCAGGCGCAGCACGCGCGGCAAGTCTTTCATGCTCGGGTCACTGCCGAAGCGTTCGGCGATGGCCGATTGCACGGCCCCGAACATCGCAAGCGGGGCGCCGTCGATGAACCAATACCAGTGCCAGCGTCCGGGCGAGCTTTCAATGATGGCATGCGGGCGCAGGGGTACGGTTGCTACGTCCGGCGGTTGCGTGCCGTCGAAGTCGGCGAAGTACGCCCGCACGCGCTGCACGTTCGTTGCCTTGCGGCCCTTGCCGTCGCCTTCGTTCACCATCACGAAAACGCCAGCGCCGCGCGCGTTCAAGTCGGCGAGCATGTCCGCGTGTTCGGCCAGCGTGCCGTGCATCCACTTCGCCAGCGGGTCGCGCAGTTTCCTTGGTGCCTTGTGATCGTCGAAAGTCTGGAACGTGAACCGCCCGCCCAACGCACCAAGGAAAGGTTCCGCGTCGGCGGTCATGCCGCGCCGCGATCCCGCGCGCCTTCTATGAAGGTCTGAAGGTCGGCGCGGCTGTAGCGCACCATGCGCAGGCCGATCTTGCGGAAGCGCGGTCCTTCGCCGCGCCAGCGCCAGTTGCGCATGGTCTTCACGCTGGCGCGCAGGATGGCGGCGGCCTCGCGTTCGTCCAGCAGGTCGCCGGGCGCCAAGGTGGGCGCAGGCTGCAGCGCTGGGATAACGGTCGGTTGCATCGCGGTAGTCCCGTGAAGCTGCGGGATGCAGCGATTGCGAAAGCTATGCGCTAGCTTTTCACAGCAACAGGATTTTTAGCCGCCTTCTTTTTCCGCAGTCGGAACAGGTTTGGCTGATCGCGATGCACGCGCGCAATTGTTTCCGCATCGATTGCCCCGTAGCCACGCTGTTCGGCTTCAAGCCCGACATTTTCGGCAGCGGCGATTTGGCTCATCCCTTTGCGCATAAGCAACTCAGTTTTGAGCGCAAGAAATGCTTTCCTGCGCTCGGCATGCCTCCGCGCAGCGTAGTTGCCTAGTTTCGGCGTTGGCTTGCCGAAGAACGCTTCTTCTAGCGATAGCTTGCCGTCAGCAGCAAGGTAGGTTTCTAACGCATCATGGACTGCAAAAAGCACTTCAGGCGGTGGATAAAACCCGCAGCCGATCGCGTCCATAAAGCCCACAATGTATTGACCATCTCGCTGGGCCGTGTGTCGTAGCAGCCTAACGGTATCTCGCCAGTAGGAATCTTTTGGCAACTCACGGCGGATCGTATGCCATTGCCGGCGCACAGCTGCTTCGGCTTGCTTTCGTGTCAGCGGCTTAACTTCCTGCACCTTGCCACCGGATGTTGTCCTTCCGACTATCAAGGCCATGCGCGCCTTCCTCGCGCCCTTCAAAGGATCGCAACGGCAGCCGGTGAAGGGGCCGGCGTTCGGGGATCAGCCTAGCCGTGGCGAACGGGTCAGGCGCGCTTGCGTGCGCGCACGGGCTTGGGTGCCAGGCTCAGGTGCAGATCGCAGCCCAGCGCGTCGGCATAGCGGCGCAGCGTGGCCAGCGACGGCGCATGCTTGCGGCTGCCGGCGCTGGATTCCAGCCGCGCCACGCTCGACTGCGGCACGCCCATGCGCTCGGCCACCTGCGCCTGCGTCAGTCCGGCTGCCTGCCGTGCGCGCAGCAGCTCGCCCAGCGCGGCGAACTCGTCGGCCAGTGCGGCGTAGGCTTTGACATAGCCGGGCTGTTTCAGCCATCGCGCATGCGTGGCATCGATATCGAACGGGACCGGCTCGTAGCGTTCGGGTTTCATGTCTTGACCTCTTTCAGTCGCGCGCGTGCGATTTCAAGCTCGCGTGCCGGGGTTTGCTCGGACTTCTTGATGAACGCATGCAAGATCAGGATGCGCTGCCCGATGACCGTGCAGTAGAACGCGCGCCCGATGCCCTCGCGGCCCTTGGCGCGCACCTCGAACAGGCCGCCGCCCATGGCGCGCGTATGCGGCAGGCCCAGGTCGGGGCCGTGAACGGCCATCGTTTGGGCAATGCGCAGAAAGCTGGCGCGCACGCCTGCCGGCCACGCCTCGATCAGCGCCGCGACCTTCGGGCTGTAGTAGTTCAGTTGCCATGCCATGAATATATCATGCCTGCTATGACTGAATCATGCGCCGCGTTTGATCGGCACCACGTCCGCACCGATGCGCAGCGCGTCCAGATAGTCGGCCCATGCCTGCATCATCTTGCGGCGCTCGGGCAGGTGTTCGGCATAGTTGTAGGCGGCGCGCACCGCGTCGCGCTCGGCATGCGCAAGCTGGCGTTCGATGGCATCGCGGTTCCAGCCCTGTTCGTTCAGCAGCGTGCTGGCCATGCTGCGGAAGCCGTGGCCGGTCATGGTCTGGCCGTCGTAGCCCAGCGCGCGCAGGGCGACGGTGATGGCGTTTTCAGACATGCAGCGCGCGGCGCCGCGTGGTGAAGGGAACACGTACTTGCCGCGCCCGGTCAGCGGGTGCAGGCCGCGCAGGATGGCGAGTGCTTGCGATGACAAGGGAACGATATGCGGCGCGCGCATTTTCATCTTGACGCCAGGAATGCGCCATTCGGCCTTGTCCATGTCGATCTCGGCCCATTCCGCATGCCGCAATTCGCCGGGTCGGGTGAACACCAGAGGCGCCAGCTTGAGCGCGGCGGATACCACAGGCCCGCCGCTGTAGCTGTGCAGCGCACGCAGCAACTCGCCGACGCGCGCCGGCTCCTTGATGCTGGCCAGGTGCACTTTGTGCGCGGGCGGGATGGCACCGCGCAAGGCAGGGGTCGGGTCGGTGGTCGCGCGTCCGGTCGCCACGGCATAGCGGAACACCTGCCCGCAGACTTGGTGCTGGCGGTGCGCAAGGTCCACGGCGCCGCGTGCTTCAATCCGTCGCAGTACGGCCAGAATGTCCGGGGCGTTCACGCTGGCGATGGCCTGCGCGCCGATGTAGGGGAACACGTTGGCTTCAAGGCGCCGCAGCAGGTGTTCGGCGTAGCTCGGCGTCCACTTGGCCTTGTGCTTGTCGTACCACTCGCGCGCGATGGCCTCGAAAGTGTCGGCGTCGGCGCTGCGCTCGGCTTCGCGTTTGGCGGCCGGGTCGATGCCGTCCGCGATCAGCTTGCGTGCGGCGTCGCGGCGTTCGCGCGCCTGCCTTAGCGACACGTCGGGGAACACGCCCAGCGACAGCAGATTTTCCTTGCGCGTATCCGGGCGACGGTACTTGAAACGCCACCAGCGCGAGCCGTTGGGCTGCACCAGCAGGAACATGCCGCGCTCATCTGCGAGTTTGTAGGGCTTGGCTTGCGGCTTGGCGTTGGCAACGGCTGAAGGTGTCAGCATGGGGGTAACCACTGCATGCAGGTGGTGAGTTACCGCCAACGCTACCCCCAGCCTTGGGGGAAAACAAGCGACCTTGAGTGTGCCTTGCGGGAAGTGAAGGCAAGAAAAAGCCCGCTGGAATGCGGGCTTCGGGGTATTTCCGGGATGTTCCAGTGAGTTGAAATGGCGGAGCGGACGGGACTCGAACCCGCGACCTCCGGCGTGACAGGCCAGCATTCTAACCAGCTGAACTACCGCTCCGCGTTTGCAACCCGATCG
>JAEHJW020005260.1_pt1 | contig 50483 bp, 69 predicted proteins | sample 9271431 | NCBI WGS metagenome assembly JAEHJW02
TTGTGTCCGAAATCTACCAAAACAGGTAGCAAATGGGCAGAATGCCAGTGACCATACGTATTTTTTAAGCGAAAAATGGATTTTCGGGGAAATTGACGCAAAATAATGGGTAATTAGAGGTGCCCCAGATTATAAATGAGATACAGCGCAACAAAGATAATACCCGTTGGCAACGCATTGGACTAGTTCTAGGAATCATATCTGCAGTTCAAGTGTTTGGCTTAATTCCCGAGTCTGTTAGAAACGGATGGGTTGATAAGTTGATAGCTTTTTTGAATTAGTTCCATGAGGAATTCGGATGCGTAATGCTTCCGCTCAATAACGGCACATTTCGCCATTATTTCTTACCCGATTTAACCACGATTCCTACTTTCTGATAGAATGAACGAACGTTCTATTTTGGAGGTTTGGTTCAAATGGTATTGATTGTTCATGGTCAAAATAAGATTCGTTTTATTGTCGCGTTGCTGCGCATTGAATCTCGTCACGGAGAGTCGTTATGAGTATCTTCAACCCACCCCATTTCCTGCGTCACATTGGCATGCCGACGCTTCAACAGTTTACTCAAGCCCATCCCATTGCTGATTTTATTCAGATGGATTGGACTCAGGATGAAGACCAGCTCCCAGCACGACTGAACCAAACCATTCAAACACTGATCGATCAACTTCCTCAGCATAATATTACCAGCCCTACAGGGATGAGCGCAGCCGAAGCATTAGGCTTATGGCATGATGATTTACGTCGTTGTGACCAGCTGGCTAACCAGTATGCACTTGATAAGTTCAACGAAAGTTACGCTGATGGCGAATCATTGATTGCTTTTGACACACTTGGTGATCGTGAAAAATCATTATGGCTGTTTACTTTTAGAAGCGAGGCGTTCCGAAGCATTGAACTGTATCTTTCTTTTTTAGCCAAAACCAATGGCAAGTTTTGGAAAAAGCACGCAATTGCTCCAGGATTAGAGCTCGCTCACGATCGAGAGCGATTAGAAGCGTTTAGTCATGCTGTTGCCAATTTGTATCAAAAGACAGGTGCTGGAAAGTCAACGCACGTCGAAGTCAGTCAGCGTGATGATGGTGTTCAAATTACGCTCTATGTTGAAGGTCCGGTCACTGCTGTTGCACACTTTTCGCAACAAAACTTTAAACGCATGACCACGCGTATCGCCTTGGAGACGGCGCTGGTTTATGATCCCGCCACAGGCATAATCGAAACGATTGTTAAAGGTGGAAAAAATAATCACCAAGCTGTGCTGAAGCTTTTAGGTGAGCACATCGTCCACCAAACCATCCATGCAACTGAGATTGAGCCTAAAACTTATCGACTCAATGCCTTAAGAGACAGTATGTTACCCTGTGAAGATTGGCAAGTGCATGGTATCGACAAAGCACGTCTTAAACGTGCAACCTTTGCTAAATCTGAGAATGGCAACATCAAGTTTTCGGTTGAAGCCAGCAAAGACAAAGATCAAGAAGATGCAACAGACTATGCGCGTGCTCACTTGAAAATAGACTATGCCTTTGAAAACGAATATAACCTTGTTAATGCTACTATCATGATTTACAAAACAAAGTTAGGAAAAGGCTCAAGGTTTAGCTTTGATGTAAAAAATGATGGCACCTCAACCATTAAAAATCTATCGAAAGAAAATCAAAAATTGGCGCAAATTGCTTTAAAGGCACTTAAGGTGATTGATGATTAATTCGCAATCAGTACAAATTTTCACCACGGAGTTCTTATGCCGTTTATTGGAAAAAGATACCGGCAGCATTTATGGTCAGCAGTTGTTTGAAGGTAATAGCGCCACCGCAGGGCAGTGGCTGTTGAATGCTAAGCTATTGAGCAAGCACAAGTCGCTTGAATCCATCTCTTGCCCTGAATGTCAGAGTGAGTGGGCTGAGGTTGAAGATGGGGTGTCGAATGAACATATCAGCGTTTATTGTCCCGATTGTCTTCGCTTCGATGCACCCACTTACTTGCGTGATGTTTATCAGCTAGATATTAGGGCTGTTCTCATTAAGCTGCTCGGCGGTCTTGGATTGTCTGTTATGGGTTTAAAGGCTATCGGTATTAATAGCGACATCCATAAAACCTCCTGTTGGTATTTGGGAACCAGCTTGAACAAGTCAAACCAAACCATAATGTGGTATTTTGCCCGTCAACTCTATCAACCAGCGGTGTCATTGAGTCTGCTAGAGCAAATCAAACATGACCAAGCAACACGATCAGCAGTAATTTTGACCAGCAGCAATCTTCCTTTGCCTGCTGGCAGTGTGTTGACCGGTTTTGATGTTCGTCATTTGTCCAGTGTTGCGCAAATTGAGCGTCATAGCTTTAGTTTTTTCACCAACCTAGATATCGATCGTGGACAACAGATACTCGATGAGGCGAAACCGACAAGAACACTCAGATATGTTAAAACACAAGGCTTGGTGTTTTTCGATGGCGTGGCCACTAAACTTGAACCCAGACAGCGCAACTTGCTCATAGCACTCATTGAGGATCGAGATCATGAAATGGATCTCGCTCAGCTGCGTGACAAGACAAGCTCAATCGATGAAAAATTCAGTCCGAGCAAGGTGTTCGCTCGTGCAAATCATATTTACAAAGCCTTTATTCGCTATCAAAAAGATAATGGTCATTATGCGCTCATCATTCCCGATGAAGATAAGGACTGGTTGATTTAGCTTTCACAACCAACGCCTATTTCTCGAAGAACCCGACTGGCATAACCAGATCGGTTTTTTTGTGTCTGAGACATCTGCTTGAGTAATGCACTTGAGTAATCATTCCTTAAATTACTATCTAAGAAGATGCTTTATGTGTCTATATTGCATCGTGGCTAGGTTGCATTACTCAAGTTTTGTGCGTTTGAGTAATGATGTTGAGTAATCTGAGTAATGGTTTGAGTAATGCCGTTTGAGAAGATTTTCATCAAGGCAAGGGGATACCCGAGCTGAGATTTAAACCACTCTCAAAGGAGTATGCAAATGTCTCAACCAATAACCGACCTATCGATCACCAATCCCCCCGTCCTCGACATCGGCAATCTGCCGTTGCAATTAGAGGATCTAACCAAGGCGCAAATCAAAGCGCTATCAAAACCAGCCCTACAAGAACTCTCAGTTCTGCTCGATCAGATGAGTGATGCCGTGGCACTGGCAAAAAGCCAACTTTTCGCAGCGCTCGACGATATGTATGGCATGCACGTTAAAGAAACCCTCCTATCGCTGGGCAAGGACACTGGCACCGTACACCTCAGTGATGACGAGCTGATGATCAAAGCTGAAATCGGTAAACGCGTCGATTGGGATCAGGCACAGTTGGCTGCTATTGCTCAGCGTTTAGCGTCAGCGGGTGAAGACCCAGCCGAGTTTGTCGAAATCAAGTACGGCGTGTCAGAACGTAAATACGGCGCTTGGCCACAAGCTCTACGTGCGCAATTCGAATCGGCTCGCACCCTAAAGCCCAGCAAGCCTAAGTTCACGCTAACGCTGGAGGATTTATGATGCTCCCCCTTCATCCGTTAGTCTCTCTTTTCCCCGAGATGGATCCTGTCGCTTTTGCGTTGCTCAAAGATGACATTGCCATCAATGGTCAGCGTGAACCCATTGTGGTTCATGACGGACAGGTTATTGATGGTCGTCATCGTCTACGTGCCTGTGAACAGTTAGGTCTCGCGCCCTTGGTGCGCGATGTCACCGATGCGCACAGCGATCCAACCGCATTGGTGCTTTCTTTAAATCTGCATCGTCGCCATTTAAGCGAAAGCCAACGGGCGATGGTAGCGGCACGCCTATCGCAACTGCCCGTGGGTAGTAATCAGCATATGCCAATTGGCACAGGCTCACTCACCACGCAAGCAGCGGCACTGGCGTTAACGGTTGGTAAGCGCAGCGTCAATCGCGCCAAAGAGGTGATGGCACAAGGCATCCCCGATCTGGTGAGCGCAGTTGATAGCGGAAAACTAGCCGTCTCTACCGCTGCCCAATTGGCGCAACTGCCAGGTTCTGTGCAACAGGCCTTATTGGCGCACCATCCTGAGGCCATTCGTGCTATTGCCCAAGAAATCAAAACCCGCATCGGTGCCGTGCATGCCACGGGGGACGATGCGCTCGCGTTGTTTGATGAGCTGATGCTTGAAAAAGGCCTCGGTGCTATGGGGCAGATGGCGGTGGTAGAAGCCTTAAAAGCAGATAGCCAAGCCTTACCTAGTCCTGAACAAGCGCAGTTGCTGGCAGCCCATTCCCCAGCTGGGACAGCGGTACTCGCCAGTGATGGTAAATATCATGCTGGCACGCACAGCGACAGTGCCGCTACCGACTGCTGGCTACAACTGCGAGAAGGATTGGAAACGATTGCCAACATCGCCCTTACGCCATCGCAGGCCGTTGCCGCAGTGCCCGCTTATCAACAACGCAATGTCAGCCACTGGTTGAGTATTGTCGTGCCCTTTATTCGTGTGTTCGATCAACAATGGAGTCAACAACATGCAAGCGCGTAACCCATTAATGACACAACTGCGTGGTGCCATTCGCAGTGAAATTGGTCAGTCTTTCGCCTTTTCTGGCACAGCAAAACCGCGTGATGTCGCGCGTGTGGTCTGTGCCCATCATCAGCCCATGATTAGCGAGTTGGGTGCTTTGTTGGCAGAAAATGAAGTCACCAACATGGCCAGGGGTGAGTTGAAAAAACTGCTGCAACTACAAGACAAGCAGACACAACTGCACCTGCCTGGTTTCCCAGCATCGCTCGTTAACCTACTGCCAACAGCCATCAGCATCCCCAATGGTCAAGATGAAGAAGACAGCATCATCTATAAACCGCTGGCACAGGCAACCCTGGCAGAGATTGATGCCCATCTTGGCTTGTTATCCCAACAGATCGCTGCCGACATTCGCCGTCATCGTGCCTTAAAAGAGCTGCGTGATATGGCAATTAGTATGGGTGCCGATGAGGGAAGTCTGGTCATTGACACCATTGGTGCATCGAATGAATCGACGATGTTGGAGGCGGCGTAAATGATCTCATCTTTACTTAAAGCGACACTGGCGGTTGCCTTAACGCCGATGGCACTCACCGCTGACCTACTGACATTGGGCGGCACCTTAACCGATCGCAAAGACAGTTATACCGAGGAAATGCTCGCCCAGGCGCACAAGCATCTCACGATTGCCCTTTCCCATAACGACAAGGAATCCTAATCATGGCACTACCGATTATCAGCGCCGATGTGCGCATTCAAGAAAAAAATGGGGTGAAAGCCGTACTACTAGGCATCAGTGGTATTGGTAAAACCAGCCAACTCAAAACCCTACCCGAAGCGAGCACTCTCTTCGTGGATTTAGAGGCGGGCGACTTAGCGGTAAAGGACTGGCACGGCGACAGCATTCGTCCGACCACCTGGACAGAGTTTCGCGACCTAGTGGTGTTTTTGGCAGGTCCGAACCCAGTGTTACCCAAAGAAGCAGCCTTTTCAACAGCGCACTTTGCACACGTCTGTGAACGCTATGGTGACCCTGCTCAACTGGATAAGTACGACACCTATTTTGTAGACAGTATCACTGTTCTGGCAAGGCTATGTTTCGCTTGGTGTAAAACCCAGCCAGCTGCTTTTTCTGAAAAAACAGGCAAGCCTGACAGTCGCGGTGCCTATGGTTTATTGGGTCAAGAAATGCTCACTGCCTTAACCCATTTACAGCATGTGCGTGGCAAGCATGTCATCTTTGTGTCCATCTTGGATGAAAAGATGGATGACTACAACAAACGTGTCTTTATGCCACAGATTGAGGGCAGTAAAACCGCACTTGAGTTACCTGGCATTGTTGATGAAGTGATCACCCTCACTGAGCTGAAAACCGAAGCGGGTGAACCTTATCGTGCCTTCGTCTGTCACACCATTAATCCCTTTGGACTGCCTGCGAAAGACCGCTCGGGCAAGTTAGAGATGATTGAACCGCCACATCTTGGCAACCTGATCCGCAAATGTGCCAACCCACAGGAGACTACTGTATGAACGCTTTAGACTTTAACGACGCCCCAGAACAAACATCCTTCACCCTAATTCCTAAAGGCACCCTTGCCAAAGTGCGCATGACCCTTAAACCTGGGGGGTATGACGATCCCAACCAAGGGTGGACAGGGGGTTATGCCACCCAGAGCGAGGTCACAGGAGCTGTTTACCTGATGGCTGAGTTTGTGATCTTGGAAGGCGAGTATGCCAAGCGCAAGCTCTGGTCAAACATCGGCTTGTACTCACCAAAAGGACCCGAGTGGGGCAATATGGGACGCACCTTTATTCGTGCGTTACTCAACTCCGCCCGTAACATCAAACCCGACGACCTCAGTCCACAGGCACAGACCGCGCGTCGTATCCAAAGTTTTGCTGAACTCGATGGCATGGATTGCGTTGCCATCATCGACACCGAAAAGGACAGCTACAACGGCGCGAATACGCTGAAAAACGTCATTAAGCACATTGTCGAACCTAACGATCAGCGCTATGCCGCCTTGATGCATGGACAGACAGTGGCGGTTGCCCAAACGAGCTATGCACCCACAGCAGCCAAATCCACCAGTCCAGCGGGCAATAAACCCGCTTGGGCATAAAGGAGGATAGGCATGCATGATCCGATCACGCTGTTGGGTGTGTGGCAAACAGGCGAGGGGCTTCGGGCACCTCGACCTGCATCGCCCCAAACAACCCCCACCTTGGGCATTTTGTTCCAAGCGTTGCCAAGACGTGTTTCATCAAGTCTATGGCGCTTGGTTCAAAGAACATCACCATCAACAAGAGGCTGCTTTTATGCCAGAACGTAACCCCAACCCAAATTTTCCGATGCTGTTAAAAGCCTTCGGACAAGCGGCAGAACAGGTGGGTTTTGATAAGCCGCTGGGCAACTACAGCAAAGAAGAAGCGGTGATGGTGATTCAAGCCATTATCGATGCTTATTTGGCCAGTGTGAACTTGCCATTCGACGACATCATACCTTTTTGAGGCTTGCCATGATGGATTTTAATTCAAGTAAAAACTTCTCAGCCAGCTTGCAAGCCTTATTGGATAAAGCCATCCAACAGGGTCATGCGCAACAAGCGAAGCGTCACTACCTCGGGGCATCACGCCTCGGGGTTGATTGTGAGCGTATGCTGCAATACGAGTATCAACACACACCCGTTGATGAAGATAAGCTGTTTTCAGGCAGGATACTGAGGGTCTTTGAGCGCGGTCACCGACTGGAAGATGCCATGAGTGGGTGGCTAACACAAGCTGGGTTTACGCTCATTACCCACGACAGCCAAGGCAAGCAGATGGGGTTTGAGGCACTGGATGGCAGACTACAAGGTCATGTTGATGGACTCATTGTGCAAGTTCCTGTCGGCATCATCGATACGCCTTGCCTGTGGGAAAACAAAGCACTGAAAAACAGCAGCTTTAATGCCCTGAAAAAGCACAAGCTTGCCGTTGCGCATCCTGTGTATGCGGCGCAAATGGCTGTTTATCAAGCCTATATGGGCTGGCATCATAACCCAGCACTTTTCACCGCCATTAATAGCGACACCATGGAAGTTTATGCCGAGCGCGTGGCCTTTGATGCACCGCTGGCTCAGCGCATGTCAGACAGAGCGGTCAAGGTGATCAGCGCGACCCAAGCGGGTGAAACCCTTCCTAGAAGCACTGCTAGCAGGGAACATCTCACCTGTAAGCTGTGCGCCTACAGGGAGCGGTGTTGGGGAGGTGACGTATGAGTATCGCTTTAAGCCGTAATGCCCGTCGATTGATGGTGGCTCATCGGCAAATGAAATGGCAGATTGTCCGTGATAATTTTGCTGTCAAAACGCAGCGCCTCACTAGCAAGGCATGCCAACCAAATATGGCGTGGGACGACCTTTTCGCCATCACGATAGTAAATCAGCATGCGACGGCTAATGCCCAACGCCTTAGCACCCTGTTCGAGGGTGAATTGGTTGTTGTGCAGCCAGTTCCAAATGCGCTCGTGACCAATGCCGCCCGCTTGTTCGATAGCATAGTTGCGCAGGTTGTCACTTGCCAACTCCAGCGTATCTTCAATCCACTCAACGCTAAGGTTGATAAAGCCGAGCTTAGCCTGCGCAAAAAGCGCTGGATCTTTGAGTGCCAGCAAATGTTTGCTTTTGTTGATCCAAGGTTTCATGTCGATCGTGAAGGTTTGCCCATCAGCATAGACCAAATGCAGGTGAAAGTCGGGCAAAGCGTCAACTTGGGTCAGTTGAAAGTGTTCGTTACTCATTGTTGTAACTCCTCAAAGGTTGCAGCGAGCAAAGCTTGGTTGGACCTTGCCCAATTCAATACTTCGCTGATCTCACGTGCTTTTACCTTGCCGTGGATGATCGCGATAGGTTCAATCGTTACCCACGCCTCGCGTCCATCGTTCATTAACACATGGAAATGGGGTGGCGCATGGTCGCCATCGTTGACACGTAGGCGAGCGTTGTTAAAGCGTTTGGTAAATGGCATGGTTTTTATTTTGATGCAATGGTTGCACTTTGTCAAGCGTAAACAAGGAGCCACGTCATGACCTTACTCACGCAAAAACCGCGCATCCACATTCAAGCGGTGGAAAAGGTCATGAACCGTCATACCGCAATGCGTTGTCCTGAATCACGTCTGGTGGTTGCCATGATCGCTAAAGCCATGCATGACTGTTGGTATGCGCCTAGTAAGGTAGAAATGAAGTCGGCACTGCGTTTTTTATTAGGCACTGACATGGAAATATGGGCAGAAAAAGTGGGTTTAGAACCCAGCTTTGTGCGCTTTATTGGCAGAAAAGCCGGCTATTTGCCAGAGACAGCGCAATGGATTGAGGAGATATGCCATGCTTGATTTTAATGAACCCTCAGCAAAGGCTATCGATCACGATAAGGATGCCATTAAGTCCGCACTCTTGAATCAACTTGAATCGGTGTTGATGAATCTGCTTCCTGCAGGCAAAAAGCGTGGGCAGAAGTTTCTGATTGGTAACAGCCAAGGAACGGCTGGGGATAGTTTAGAAGTCTCACTGAATCCAGCTACATTGGGGCAATGGTTTGATCATGCCACAGGTGAAGGTGGTGACATCTTTACACTCATTGCTGCGCAACAAGGGATGGATGTAAAGCGCGATTTTAGCGCGCTACTCACCGTTGCCGCTTCGCTCTGTGGTTATGTGAGCACGCAGCCAACATCCACTAAAGCCATACCACAGGTGCCCATGGATGAATTAGGGCCTGCAACGGGCAAATGGGACTACCTTGATGCGACAGGTAAACTCATCGCCTGTGTTTATCGCTACGAACCATTCCCTGGTAAAAAAGAGTATCGTCCTTGGGATGCGAAAAAGCGCAAGCAAGCACCACCCACCCCGCGCCCGTTGTATAACCAACCTGGCATCGCGCAATCGGATACCGTCATTCTCGTTGAAGGAGAGAAGTGTGCGCAAGCCTTAATCGAGGCTGGCTTCTGTGCCACCACTGCCATGCATGGTGCTAATGCCCCTGTCGATAAAACCGATTGGTCGCCGCTCAAAGATAAAGTTATTCTCATCTGGCCGGATAAGGACAAACCAGGGTGGGAATATGCACAAAAGGCAGGTGAGGCAACACTCATCTTTGGTGCGACTTCCTGCGCCATTCTATTGCCCCCTGACGATCATCCAGAAGGATGGGATGCGGCAGATGCCATAAACGAAGGGTGGGATGTGGATGGGTTTATTCTTTCAGGTAAGCGCCTGATGCTGGATAAGCCAGCTGAAACAGATACGCTACTGATTCAAGAAATGATGAAAGTTAACTGGCGTAGTGATGATGGTTTGGCTTTGGTCTTTACCCGTCATTATGGTGATGACTGGCGATACATTGCTAAATGGGGCAAGTGGTACCAGTGGAACGGTCGCAGTTGGCAAGAGGACAATCGCTTATACCTGTTTAATGTGATTCGCGGTATTTGTCGTACTGCCTCTCAGCGCAGTGATGATGCGCGTACGCAAGTGCGCCTAGCAAGCAGTAGCGCGATTGCGTCGGTAGAAAAAGTGATTCGCCCTGATCCCAAACATGCTGCCACAGTGGAAGATTGGGATAAAGACGCTTGGAAGGTGAACACGCCTGGTGGTGTCATTGACCTCAAAACAGGTCGACTCTCTGAACATCAACGCCATCACGCGATGACTAAACTCACCACAGCCACACCAAAGGGTGATTGTCCCTTGTGGCTCAACTTCATCGACAGCGTCACAGGAAATGATGCTGATATGAAGGCCTATCTGCAACGTATGGCGGGCTACTTTTTAACGGGCAGCACCCAAGAACACGCCTTGTTCTTCTTGTACGGCACAGGCGGTAATGGCAAGAGCGTGTTTGTTAACACCCTGTTCACTATCCTAGGTGACTATGCTGCCAACGCACCCATGGACACCTTTATGGAAGCCAGGGGTGACAAACATCCCACGGACTTGGCTGGACTGATGGGCGCACGCTTTGTGGCAGCCACGGAGACGGAACAGGGCAGACGCTGGAATGAGTCGAAGATTAAAGAAATATCCGGTGGCGATCCCATCAGTGCTAGATTCATGCGCCAAGACTTCTTTACCTACACACCGCAGTTCAAGTTGGTGATATCAGGTAACCACAAGCCTGCCATTCGCAATGTCGATGAAGCAATGCGCAGGCGTTTACACCTGATTCCTTTCACCATAACGGTGCCTGCCAATCAGCGTGATCGTGGATTACAGCAAAAACTGTTGTTTGAGCGTGACGGCATTATGGCATGGATGCTTGCGGGTTGCTTAGCTTGGCAAAAGCATGGTCTGGTTAAACCGCCCAAAGTGCTGGCAGCCACCGATGATTATTTTGAAGAAGAGGATGCTATGGCAGAGTTTGAGGAAATTGAACTGATCAAGGACCCGCAAAGTCGCACACCCATTAACGCCATTTTTACACGATGGAAAAGTTTCTCTGAGTCTAGAGGCTACTACACAGGTAGTGCTAGATGGTTGACGGAACAGTTGGTGATGCGTGGTTATAGCAGGGTAAAAATGACGGGAGGAACAAGAGGATTAAACGGCGTGAAACTCGTTCCGAAAGAAGATGCATTTTTACCCTATGCGGATAACTAGACAGTGGCTGATGTGGCTTAAATGGCTAAATTTCCCATTATCCACACATATACATATAAGAGGATAACGGCAAAACGAGCCATTTTAGCCTCTTTAGCCACTCTTGTTTGACTACAGAACACAAATAGGAAACCCAATATGACTCCAAACATACTTGCTCTCGATCTTGGTACGACCACAGGATGGGCGCTGACACAAAACGGCCAGGTTCACAGTGGCAGTCAATCATTTAAACCGCAGCGATTTGATGGCGGCGGGATGCGATATCTAAGATTTCAACGCTGGTTGAATGAGCTTAATCAAGTTGAAAATCCTATTGCTATGGTGGTGTTTGAAGAGGTAAGACGACACGTTAGTACCGATTCAGCTCATGCCTACGGCGGATTTATGGCAACGCTCACCAGTTGGTGCGAAGCACAGAAGATACCCTATCAAGGCGTTCCTGTGGGCACCATTAAGAAACACGCCACGGGCAAAGGCAATGCTAGCAAAGAAGAGATGATTACTGCTGCCAGAGCGAAAGGGTTTAACCCGACAGATGACAACCAAGCAGACGCACTGGCGCTACTGGACTGGGCGATAACAGATATGACCATGGAGGGTGTGTGATGCAAAAAAACTACATAGAGGGCGATAACCTAACCTACCAAGGCAGACTGTGGACCGTTATTCATGTCACTGATACCAAAGTTGTTATGCGACGTGAACATGACGGAGCACTACTCACTATTGCCAAGGAGGACATATGAGTAAAGCGGTCAAGAAAAACAAACAACCTTCACTCGGTCATCAAATCGAACGACCTGACGGACTGATTGAATTGGTGCAAACCGAAACAGACGAGGGTATGGTAAAACACTACCGCAAGGTAGACACTTTAGCACTGATGCTCAAAAATGGCAGCATCAGCCAAGCCATGCATGATGCGGGCAAGCACTTCGAAGGCGAATTTGCGTTAGCCTTTGCCAGTGGTGTTGGCTCATCTCGTTATGATGGCTTGCCTGCAAGCACCGCACCACATCAAACGCTGATTGAGAAAAATAGCCACAGCGCCAAAACGGTTAAAGGGGCAATAGATGCTGTCGGCGGTGCATCCAGCCCAGCAGGTTCTGCTCTCTGGTATGTAGTGGGCTTGGGCTTGTCGGTCAGGGAGTGGTCTAGCAGACTAAGTTGGAGTGGGAAGCCTATCAATGTCCATGAAGCCAAAGGTGTGCTCATTGCAGCACTGGGTGTGTTGGCTGGGTGGTATGGATATGGGTGAAAAGTTATCTGTTTCGTTTATTGCGTTTGAACGTTGTTTCGTTTATCATCTTAGACCAGTTTAAAGAATTTCTATGACATCCAAGGAGTAACAGATGACAACGTCACAACTGACGCAGACCATGCCAACAAGCGAAGAGATGGCATTGGCTCGTGAGAGTGGACGCGCGCTCTCTGCCTATCTGCAGATGCGTTCACAAACACAACAAATTGAAATTTTAGATGATAAAGGTGAAACGCATGCAGTTCGCATACCGGTTTCTGCTTTGCGACTTCTTGTTAGCGTGTTGAGTGAGATTGGTGATGGAAATGCTGTTAGTATTATCCCTATTCACGCCGAGTTAACTACGCAAGAAGCTGCAGATGCCTTAAACGTGTCACGTCCCTATTTGATTCAATTGCTTGAAAAAGGTGATATTCCATACCATAAAACAGGAACACATAGACGCGTGCGCTATCAAGATGTGATGACTTATAAAGATCGCGTGGATAGTGAGAGACGTAAATCGTTAGATGCATTAGCAGCGCAAGCACAAGAATTAGGTATGGGTTACGAATGAGTTCGAATTTCACCGTTGTGTATGATGCTTGCGTTTTGTACCCAGCGCCATTACGAGATCTATTGATGCGCTTGGCACTATCTGATAGATTCAGAGCGCGATGGTCTGATAAGATTCACGATGAGTGGATTAGGAATTTACTCAAAAAGAAGCCAGATCTAGACCCTCGAGCGCTAGAAAAAACGCGACAGTTAATGAACGATCATGTGCGAGATTGTTTGGTAGGGGGATTTGAGCATTTGATTCCAGCAATTGAATTGCCTGATCCAAATGATAGACATGTTTTGGCAGCGGCAATTCATTGTGGCGCAGATACTATTGTTACTTTTAATTTAAAAGACTTTCCACCTCAGGCGTTAGAACGTTACAACGTTGAAGCACAGCATCCAGATGATTTTATTGTTAATCTTTTTGATCTTCATCCCGCATCGGTAATGAGGGCAATCACAGAGCAAAGGGCATCCTTAAAAAAACCACCCAAAACAGTGGATGAGTTTTTGGATATTCTACTGCAGCAAGGGTTAACACAAACAGTATCACTGCTTAGAGATTGGCAATACGCCCTGTAAAAAGTTTTTTATTCAAAACCCTCTTTTATCCCGTGTACACATAAGCTAAGATGTCACTGTACTGCTAACAACTACGCCCACTATCCATGTGGGCGTTTTCATTTGCGAATTTCATTGTTGGGGTTGCCAATTGGCACAGCCTCATTTCCCATTACCGCCGAGAAACATCATGCTTGTTCACATTCATCGTCACCTGCACCTAGCGGGGCAAACACTTGTGCCTGGCCTTATTGCCAATTTGGATGACGCTACTGCCAAACAGGTCATTGCAGTGGGTGCTGGTGTTGCACTCGAAGGTAAAATAAAAACAACGAGAGGCAAAGCCAATGCTCACCCTCAAGCCCCAGAGCAACCAGAGAACGATTCATCAACAGCTGGATAGGTTCGCGCACCGAAGCTTACCAGAGCAGATCGCCAAAGCGTTCACGGGCGTCGCCTTTGATGCCAGAGATGCAGTTCGCAAAACACTCACGCAGCGATTCACGCTTCGCAGACCATGGGTCAGCAGCGGCATTGGCGCTATTGGTGCAAAACCCGGCTCGCTAACTGCTGTTGTCTTCTCGCGCGATGCTTTTATGGAAGCGCAGGAAATCGGTGGCATCAACCCTGATGCCAGACCCATTCCCTTGGGACGGCTAGCGGTGATGGCAAGAACCCGCGTCATTCCCAAGTCCTTGTGGATTGGCAGCTTACGTAACAAGTCGAATGTGTTTGTTCGCAAGGGCATTATGTTCGAGAGGGTTAATGGCAAGAGTCAGGCGCTTTACTTGTTAAAGCCCAAGGGTAGCATCAAGCTTAAGCAACGTTTAGGTATGCGCGAGACGGTTGAGCAGGTGGTGAGTGAGGGGTTGGGGCGGCGGTTGTTGAATGATCAATAACTGTTGGAAATGTGAAGATCGGTAGTCTTAAAACACGTTTAAACGGCTTTTGAGCGACGTTGATTGTTTAACGATGAGATGATTGAGTGAGTTTATGAGGATTGATCCTGTGTGTTTTGGTGGTGTTTTGGAGCGAATTGGTTCCTCCCTGTATGATTGAAAAGCGGGGGACGCGCCCACCGCGAGATTTTTTTAGTGACAGGGTGAAAAATAGGTTGCCGGTTGCCAGTTGCCACCTTGTTAATAGTTTCGTATTAACAACGCGTTACGAGTAGTTGATAGTGGCAACCAAACGCAAATTAGGTTGCCATTCTTAGTCAGTTTTTGGTTGCCACTTTTGGTTGCCATTGTCTTCGGAATATCATCATGAATATGTCTATTCGCGCTTATGCCCATCACCGAGGCGTGAGTCATACAGCCGTGCAAAAAGCCATTAAAACGGGACGCATTAAGCTCGAAACAGACGGCAAGATTAATCAGCAAAAAGCCGATAGTGCTTGGCAGATCAACACACGTCCCAGTGCTGAATCGACCAGTAGCAACGAACCCTATTCAGACAGCAGTGATCATAGCAATGAGATCGAAACCAAAAACACGCCCAACTACCAAAAAGCACGTGCGATTCGTGAAGCTTACAGTGCCAGGTTAGCAAAGCTCGATTTTGAGGAGCGTAGCGGCAAGCTGGTCCCGCTAGAGACGGTGAGTAAGGTGGTGTTTACCATTGGACGGCAGCTTAGAGACAGAATCCAACTCATCCCACGTCAGCTATCTCCCTTGATTGTTTCCAGTGTATTAGAAAATCCAGACCCCAGGTTGATTGAAGTCCTGCTTGATGATGCCATTCGTGATGCGCTCGAGCAATACACCAAGGAAGCCAGTAAACACTGGGGTATCAGCGAACAAGATTAATAAGGCAAAACCACATGACCCTGCGCATTGAATTCATTCCCATTGAAACGCTAATCCCATATGCTCGCAACTCACGCACACACAGTGATGCTCAAGTTGCACAGATAGCAGGGAGCGTTCGGGAATTTGGGTTTACGAATCCTGTCCTGATTGATGAGCATGATGGCATCATTGCTGGCCACGGCAGGACAATTGCCGCACGCAAGCTGGGCATGACTGAAGTGCCTTGTATTCGTCTGACCCATTTAAGTGAAGCACAACGTCGCGCTTATATCATCGCCGACAATAAACTCGCCCTTAATGCAGGCTGGGATGAACAGATGCTGGCGTTAGAACTCAAATCCCTCGAGGAGATGGATTTTGATTTGGCGCTGACGGGGTTCGAGGGTGATGAACTCGATGCACTCTTGTCAGGTCTTGATGACGAGGATAGTGAATCCAATGACGCTGTTGATGAAGTGCCAGAACTACCCGTTGAACCCATCACCAAGCCGGGAGACCTGTGGCTACTGGGCAAGCACCGATTGTTATGTGGTGACAGTACCAGCATGGACGCGGTTGAAATCCTTATGGATAGCAATCAAGCCGATCTGCTCATCACCGACCCACCCTACAATGTCGCCTATGAAGGTGGCACAGGCTTAACCATCATGAATGATGACATGAGCAACAGCGATTTTCGTCAGTTCTTGCGCGATGTTTATGCCAGCGCTGATGCTGTGATGCGTTCTGGTGCCGTCTTTTACATCTGGCATGCCGATTCAGAAGGGTTAAACTTTCGTGGTGCTGCGGATGATATCGGTTGGAAGGTTCGTCAGTGCTTAATTTGGAATAAAAATGCCTTGGTTTTGGGACGTCAGGATTATCACTGGAAGCACGAGCCCTGCATCTATGGTTGGAAAGACGGCGCGGCGCACTACTGGGGTAACGATCGCAGTCAGACAACGGTACTTGATTTTAACAAGCCCAGCCGTAATGGTGAACACCCCACCATGAAGCCTGTTGAGCTCTTCGTGTATCAGATTCAAAACTCGAGCCAACGTGGCGATAAGGTGCTAGATTTATTCGGTGGCAGTGGCACCACGCTGATTGCTTGTGAGCAAACACACCGACAGGCTTTTCTGATGGAGCTTGATCCCAAGTATTGCGATGTGATTGTTAAACGTTGGGAAACCATGACGGGTAAGAAGGCGGTGTTGGCGGATAAAGAAGAGTAACAGGCTGGATGTTAATCACAACGCCAACGGCTGCAACTCCCATAACTGCTTGCCATCAAGGGTAATCCATAAGCGTTCAATAAAATAGTCACGCGCCATCATTTCAAATACACGTTCACCCGTTGGGCTATTGGTAGTTTTACCTGTAGCCACATAATGACGCTCTTGATAGCCGACGCTAATGGGTTGATTGCTGGCCTGTGTTAGCGTGATGGCTGCAGTGCCACGTTTGCGCCGATTGGCATCAGTGACATGCGTTACTATTATTTTCACGTGTGTGCCACCAGTTGAAAGCCAAGATATAGCTGATCATGCAGGTGTTTCATCTCTTTTTCTAAGTGATCGATGGCCAATGCTAGTACGATTTTTTGTGCTTCTTCTGTTTCCTCTCCCGCCATATGGCTTAGACGGTCATCAGCTTCCCCAATCATTTTGTTCAGGGTATTGATAATTTGAGTGAGGACTTGGCTGGCAGGAATAGCGCTGTTCATGCTGGGTCTGCTAATTAAAATTTCGGTGCACATTCGTAACCTGCGCGGGTTAATATTTCCCCATCACGCAGGTTGGCAGTTACCCAATATTTGCCATCATCGCCGAGCAAAATGAATCCTGGTTTGATTTGGTTGTTTGCCCAACGCTGTGCTGCTGCAAAGCTACTCAGGCGGCTGACGTTTTTGAGGGCGTTTTCAATCTTGTCGTTCATTTTTTGTTTTCCTAATATGTTGTTTTGGTTGCGCTTTACGGTTTCTATATTCGCTCTTTACAAGAATGTAATCAACTGATATTTGCATGATTTACAACTATTTTTTGCTAATACATTCGTGGTTTATACTGGTCATCAAAGGTCTCAATTAGGCGCTTAACATCAGCGAAGGTCATCATGGCGTGCCACTGGTTATCAACTAGGGCGACCGCTTTTTTGTTCACTAATACCTGCAACAGTGCATTGGCATGATGATGGCTAGCGTGTTTGAGAAAAGCCAAAGCGTTAACCTTGGCGCTGCCGTTTTTAATGCGTAAATGGATGGTTAAGTGAGCGCGTATCATATGGTTTCCTTTTGTGGGTGTGCCAATGGGCACAGGCTGTTATGAGGCATCAATGCGATAGAGGCGATTTTCGCCCGCACCACGATGTGAGGCGAGATTCAGGTTCAGCTTTTTCTTTAGCGTGTTTGAAAAACATCCGCGCACGGTGTGTGCCTGCCATCCCGTCGCTTGGCATAACTGATCCATCGACACACCAGAGGGGTGTGAGAGTAAGGATATGAGCAACGCAATTTTGCTGTTCTCACGCACAGCGACGGTAACTGGTGCTGTTTGAGCGGTGGCATTGGGTGTTTTAATGAATGATGGCGACGCTTGATTAATCCTAGTCAGCAGCGCTTTGGCTTTTTGCGTGATCAACCAGGCGCCATTCGCTTGTTCAATCCAACCCTGATCACTCAAGTAGCGCAGCACATTGAGCTTGGCGCCACCTTTGGCTTTGAGGTAGGGGGCAATACGGTCATGTGGATCACTTGCCGCATGGCTGAGTAGCACATAATGACGCTCACTTATACCATGAGATTTAAAGCGATCACGCAATGGATTAATGGGTTGGCTAACGGCTGCCTTGGCGCTGTCGGTAATCAGCCATTGATTCTGCTGTTGTACTACTAAGCCTTGCGCCTGTAGCGATCGGATCATATTCATCTTGGCGCCACCTTTTAATACTGACAGGTGTGAGGTGATGTTGCCTCCAGTTGTGATGGCTAGGCTAATCAGTTGGTGCTGGCGTTCACTCAGGCTCATGCTTGGTCTCCCTGGTTCATTTCATAGTAGGCTTCGTCCGCTAGGTCAGTTGCCTCAGCGATGAGTGTTGCTTCAAACAATTCAGGGTTGCGAACAATAATATTACTGATGATGGTTAGTGCCATCGGTAGGTTGTGTTGGAATGACGTACTGGCCATTTTGAGTTCATCCGCCGTTAAAGGGCGTCCCATCATGGTGTTGAGTTGATTGGCTGCCAACAGAGTGATGCGTTGTTGAGCCAGTAGGTTAAGATTGATCTGTGCGCTTGTTGTCAGGCTATCCATTGGGTTACTCCTTAGTCTTCAAAAATCATGTTGGCATCTAAGGTTGCCCAAAGACGTGCATCTTCGTCGGTTGCTAATTCAACCACCGCTTTGCCCGTGGCGTTGTTCGTGCCCGTTTTGCCTGTTGGGAAGTATTCATTGCCGTTGTGCGTGATGCAGCTGATTTGGTTTTCGCCCCAAAAAAGCACGTTCACCAGCATTCTTCCTAGTGGGCGGTTGTTGCAGTCTGTAACCATTACTTGTTTAATTTCCGTTTTCATTTTCATGTTCCTAAGTGGTTGATTGCGCTGTTCTTTACGGTTTCTATAATCGCTCTTATCGAGGTGCTTATCAACTAGTATCTTGCTGATTTATAACTATTTTTGATTATTTTTTAACCCTTGATTTAAGCGGTAAACGGCAATGCCATGCACCTTGAAAGCTACCTCTCAAAACAACTGGTGCGCAGCCTGCTTCCTGACCCTGTTTTGTCGATCAGCGATTGGGCAGAGCGCTACCGTATGCTCACCTCTGTGGCATCGAGCGAACCAGGGCGTTGGCGTACCTCACGCACGCCTTACTTAAAAGCTGTCATGGATGCTCTGTCGGCACGCAGTCGTACTGAGCGCGTGGTGCTGATGGCTGGCAGTCAAATTGGTAAGACAGAAGTGGGGTTGAATTGGCTGGGTTATGTGGTGGAATCGGTACCTGCTCCAATGCTGTTGGTGCAACCATCCTTAGATGTCGCTAAACGGGTATCCAAACAGCGTATCGATTCACTCATTGAATCCTGCCCACCTTTGCGTGAGCGCATCAGTGATCCAAGAAGTCGTGACAGCGGCAATACTCAGTTAATGAAATCCTTCCCGGGTGGCTTATTAATTATCACGGGCGCTAACTCGGCGGCTGGGTTACGCTCCATGCCTGTGCGTTATTTGTTTTTGGATGAAGTCGATGGCTATCCAGGAGATGCAGGTAATGAAGGTGATCCTGTTGCCTTAGCCGTACAACGCACAGCCACTTTCAATAACCGTAAGGTGTATCTCTGCTCAACGCCCACCAATAAAGGCAGCTCTCGTATTGAAACCGCCTATTTGGAAAGTGACCAGCGGGTCTATGAAGTGCCCTGTGATGCCTGCACTGAGCATAGCCAATTGTTATGGAAAGACATCAAATGGCAGCCAGGTGATGTGAATACTGCCGCTTGGCATTGCCCCAAGTGTGGTCATGCGCATCACGAGTACAGAAAACCCGCTTTGTTATCAAAAGGTGTCTGGCGATCAACCGCCCAGGGTGATGGCAAGACCGCAGGATTTCACTTGTCGAGTCTCTATTCGCCATGGCTCACTTGGGCAGATATTGCGGCAGAACATCAGGCAGCCAAAGACGACCCTGTGCGCTTAAAAGTATGGGTGAACACCAAACTCGGTGAATCTTGGGAAGAGACAGAAGGTGAGCAACTCGATAGCAACGGTTTAATGGCAAGGCGTGAGCACTATGCTGCTTTGGTGCCAGCCGAAGTCGCTGTCTTAACCTGTGGCGTTGACGTGCAGGATGACCGTTTAGAGTTAGAGGTGATTGGTTGGGGACGGGATGAAGAGTCTTGGTCGGTTGACTATCGCATTATCTGGGGCGATCCCAGTGATCCTGCAACCTGGGATAACTTGGACAGTGTGCTGTTAAGGCGATACACCCATGAAACGCTTAGTATGGGGTTAGTCATTGAGGGCACCTGTATCGATACAGGTGGTCATCACACCATGGCGGCTTACGCCTTTTGTAAGGGTAAAGAAAAACGACGTGTCTGGGCCATTAAAGGTGGCGCGGGTAAGCGCCCTATTTGGCCCAAGCGACCGAGCAAATCCAATAAAGGCAAGGTAAACCTGTTTATGCTCGGTGTCGATGCTGCTAAAGAAGCTATCTATTCGCGTCTTAAAAAAGAAACCACGGGTGCGGGATATTGTCACTTTCCCATGGATCGCGATGCGCAATACTTTGAGCAACTCACCGTTGAAAAACAACGCACCAAATATGTTCGAGGTCATGCACAAACCTACTGGTGGAAACCTGATGGTGCCCGCAATGAAGCCTTGGATTGTCGTGCCTATGGTTATGCTGCCTTGCATGGGCTGCTGTCGATGGGCTTAAGTCTTAATCAAAAAGTAGATGCCTTACCGCCTAAAGCAAGCACGAAAACACCCATTGCCATATCACTTGCACCAACCAAGCCAACGCAAAGACGCAGACGCACAGTGGTTGGATCAACTTATCTCTAAGGAATAACGATGGACTTACCGCAACTCATTGCACTTCGTGATGCGCTTAAGGCTGCCCGCTATCAAGGGGTGCTGTCACTTAAAGCAGGCGATAAGTGGGTGACCTATAAATCCGATGCTGAGATGCGATCAGCTTTGTCAGCCTTAGAGCGCGACATCGCATTAACACAGGGAAAACCAAAATCCCGCAGCCTTAAAACCTACGCCAGTAAGGGATTGTAAATGGGTTTTTTAGACAAGATTTTTAAGCCCAAAGCGCAGGCCAGCATCGGTAGTGCTAGCTTTAGTATCGGCGGATTTGATGGTGGACTATCCTCGCGTCGCTTAAAAGGCTTCACGGCTTCGCGCGCGCATGTGAACAGTTTAATTGCGGCAGCGGGTAATGACTTAACGGCGCGAGCGCGTTATCTGATTCGCAATAATGGCTATGCCAGCAATGCGCTGGAGTCTTTTGCAGGCAATGCTATCGGTACGGGCATTACGCCCTCATCGACCATTGAGGATGCCGTCTTAAAAGATAAGGTGCAACGTCTCTGGCTGCTGTGGATCAATGAGTGCGATAGTGAATGTATGACCGACTTTTACGGCTTGCAACGTCGTGCAGCACGTGAGTTATTTATTGCAGGTGAGGTGTTTTTTCGCTTTCGTCCCAGATTGCTTAGTGATGACCTATCGGTTCCTTTGCAGCTGCAGATGCTCCCCAGTGAAATGCTGTCGCTCTATGACAACCGCACCCTTGAGAATGGCAATCGGGTACGACAAGGGATTGAGTTTGACGCGATTGGCCGACGGGTTGCCTATCACTTTTACAAACGCCATCCAGGAGATGCCACCGATCCTGGCTTAACAGGCGAGTGTGTCCGTGTACCCGCTGATTCGGTCATTCATTTACTGGACCCAACCGATGCTGGGCAACTGCGAGGCGTATCACGATTTTCGCCAGCCATTGTGAAGTTGTTCCTGCTGGATCAATACGACGATGCTGAGTTGGACCGCAAAAAGGTCGCAGCCATGTTCGCAGGCTTTGTGCGCCGACCTGCAACAGATTTTGCCTCCATGAACGAGTCGGATGAACGCGGTGATCCGCTGATGCCACTAGAACCGGGCCAACTTCAAATATTGGAAGACGGCGAAGACATAACCTTTTCAACGCCTGCCGATGTTGGTGGCAGTTATGAGGCCTTTCAGTATCGCACTTTGTTACAGGTATCCGCAGCCCTAGGGATGCCTTATGCGAATGTGACTGCGGACATGGTCAAAGCCAACTACTCCAATACACGAGCGGCATTACTGGAATTTAGACGACGCATCGAAGCCTTTCAGCACTCGGTGATGGTCTATCAGTTCTGTCGTGTTGTATGGAACAAGTGGCTTGATGCTGCCGTGTTATCAAAAGCCATCACTTTGCCACACTACGAAAAAAGCCGACGCGATTACCTGGGGTGTAACTGGTTACCCCCGCGATGGGATTGGGTTGACCCGTTAAAAGACATCAAAGCAGAAATCGAAGCGATTAGCGCAGGTCTTAAATCGCGCAGCCAAGCCATCAGTGAACGTGGTTATGACGCGAGCATGGTGGATAAAGAGATTGCTGCAGATAAGGCCAGGGAGCGAGATCTGGGTATTGGCTTTAACAAAACGTCACCACAACCCTTTATTCAAGAGGAAACGCCATGAGCGACCTGCCGCATTTAATGAGCCGTATTGTCGGCACGCCTTTGCTGATGGCGCCGAACAAATTAGAACCGCTGCTAGGCGTTGTCCATCAAAAGCTATCGGGCATTAAGTTTGATTCGGTTGATGAGGATGACCGATCTGAGGGTTATGACGTTCAAGCCAGCCATGGCATTGCCATGATTCCTGTGATGGGTACCCTAGTTAGACGTTCAAGCTATTTAACCACCGCTTGCGGGATGAGCAGTTATCAGACCATAGAAGCCATGACAGAAGCGGCTTTTAGCGATCCGAGTGTTCGTGCTGTGTTGCTTGATATCGACTCCGGCGGTGGTGAGGCAGGTGGGGTATTTGATACGGCGCGTCGGTTAAGGCAACTGTCGAAACGCCATCAAAAGCCCCTATGGGCCATTGCGAATGAAGGTGCCATGTCAGCCGCCTACGCCATTGCCTGTGCTGCCGATCGATTGTTTGTGACCACTACGGCTGAAGTTGGCTCCATTGGGGTGGTGGCTTGTCACCTGGATCAATCCAAGGCCGATCGTATGGATGGACTCAGCTACACCTACTTATTTGCAGGTGATCGCAAAGTCGATGGTAATCCGCATCACCCCTTAACCGATGATGCCAGAGTCACTATTCAAAGCGATATTGATCAGCTCTACGCTCAATTCGTGCAGCTTGTATCCTCCCTTCGTGGCATCAGCGAGCCAGCACTAATCGATACCCAAGCCAGGGTCTATCGAGGTGCGGATGCCGTTGCGCTTGGATTGGCAGACGGTGTTGCAACCTTGAGCGAGGTACTGCAATTACTGCAGCAGCAAATCGACACCACCAGATTATCAGCTTCCCCTTTATCGTTTATTACCATGGAGAAACCAGCAATGGAAAACGTAGAACAACAACCCGCCGTTTTAACGGCAGCTTCCGTCGATGAAACCCTCATCAAAGCCCAACTCGAACAACAGCTGCGCCATGAAATGAGCGAACTCAATGACATTGCCGCGCAAGCGAAGCGTCTGGGTATCAGTGTCGATCCAGCAAAAGCCTTAGCAGATGGTGTTGCGCCTGATGCGTTACGTAAACAGGTGTTAAAAGCAGCCAGTGAACGAGATGCAGTGGATATTAGCGCTGCGCACAGCGTGACCAACGAACCCCAGGCAAAAGCCAACACCAGCTTGTTAGATGCCGTTAAAAAAGCAGCAGGAGTTTAAATCATGAGCCAAGTCTTAACAATGCTCCCCGTATTGGGCGATCTATTAAAGCGTGAGTTTGATCCCAACTATAACCGCGAACGCATCACACTTAAAGCAGGCACGGCTTACGCTGTTGGCTCTGTCCTTGGCAAGGTAAGTGCAACGGGTGTTTATGTGTTGTCGCCAAATCAGTCGATAACAGGGAGCGAAGGCGCAGAGTTAGCCTGTGCGGTGCTATTAGAAGCGGTTGATGCGACACAGGCAGAGATGCAAGCCCTGGCTGTTGTACGTGGTCCCGTTATTCTGGCTGAACATAAGCTCACCTTTGATGTCAGCGTCAGTGCTGCCGATCATCAACTCATCAAACACCAACAACTGGCCGCTTTTGGTTTGGTTGTTGCTCACACCGCTTAAGGAGTCTTGCATGTCTGTTATGGTTAATCCCTTTTTGGGTAACGGCTATTCATTAGCCGAAATGACTCAAGCCATGTCTATTTTACCCAATCGTTATGGTCGTATTGGGGAAATGGGGTTATTTACACCTGAACCCATCTCGCAACGTAATGTGATCATTGAATCTGTAGAGGGCGAGTTGCGTCTGTTGCCAGCCACTAAACCGGGCGCGCCTGCGACAGTGGGTAGTAACGATATGCGCTCGATGCGCGCTTTTGTGGTGCCACATATTCCGCACAACGATGTACTCTTACCTGAAGAAGTGCAGGGTATTCGTGGCTTTGGTTTAAGTGCTAACGAAGACCCGATGGCCAGTATCATGGCGCGAAAGTTAATGAAAATGCGCGCCAAACACGCCCAAACACTCGAGTATATGCGCGCCAATGCGCTCAAAGGCATCACCAAGGATGGTGCGGGCAATACGATCTATGACTGGCATGCGGAGTTTGGTATTGAAAAAACCTCGGTTGATTTTGATTTTGCCAACACCACACAAAACCTACTCACTGTTTGTACGGCCATTGCGCGTCATATTGAGAGTAACCTCAAAGGCGAAACCATGAGCGGTGTGCATGCGCTGGTTAGTCCCGAATTTTTCGATAAGCTGATCAGCCATAAGTCGGTTAAAGACGCCTATACCTTTTATCAGAACAGCGTCAATCCGCTGCGCGATGATGTGCGTCGTGGTTTTCGTTTTGGTTCCATTCTATTTGAAGAATATTTTGGCAGTGTCACCTTAGCAGATGGCAGTACCCAGCGGTTGATTGAAGCACACGAGGCGATTGCTTTTCCTCTGGGAACCAGTGATACCTTCAAAACCTACCTATCGCCCGCCAACCTAATGGAAACCATCGGTACCTACGGACAAGAGCTCTATGCTTATCAAATTCCCCGTCAAAATGGCTCGGGTATTGATATCTACTCGCAGTCCAATCCACTACCGATGGTCAAACGACCTGCACTGACCGTGCGCTTGTTCTCAAGTTCAGGCGCTTAATCGTGTCGGTATTTACGCAACACATCGCTGCTATGGTCGTCCCCTTAAAGGCGACCTTTGCGCAGCAGGTGGTGATGGAAATCGAAGATCAAGCGCCATTTGTCTGCCATGGTATTTTTACAGCGGCAGCACAGACGATCACCCTCGCCAACAGTGGCCTGCCCATCAGCAGTAGCCAACCCATGTTGGAGTTGGTTTTGGATGACTTGGCGCAAGAGCCTGATGAAGGGGATAGCGTGGTAATTGATGGTAGTCGCTACACCATTATTGATTGCAACCCCGATGGCTTAGGTTTTTTAAAGCTGATGCTGCACAAGGAGGGCTGATGTGCCATCCCAGAATACTGATTCGAGATGCCATTAAGGCACGTCTTGATCAAAACCTATTCAGTGTGGATAGCAGACTCACACCCAGTCGTATCCATTTAATGAAAATGACGCCACTCTTTGTAGGTAAATTGCCTGCAGTGCTGATTTACTCAAAGCAAGAGCGTATTGATGACATGCCAGGGGAACACCAAGGCAATCGTTATCGCAAGTTGACCATGGCCGTTGAAGTGGTCACCAGCGGTGAGTCTGCTGCCAATGAAGCCGATGTCATTGCTTGGGCCATTGAGCAACAACTCGAAGCCGATGAAACCCTATCACACCTGATAGAAGCCATTCGCCTAACCAACACCGATGTGGAGTTTGATAGCGAAGGCGATACCCCTGTGATGGCGGTGCGTTTGAATTTTGAGGTGCGTTATTGGTCATCTGATCCGCGACCTTCGGATGCCATTTATCACGGTAAGCCTGAACAGGTGTTAGCCGACCGTGACCGGGTCAATGGCATGATTGCAATCATCGAACAAGTGGATACAAAAGCACGTGCTCAAAAACTTTGGCAAGATTATCAGCAACTGCAACAACTAAACGACCAAAAAGAATGGATTGAAAACCAGCTGATCGATGCGCTGTCTGTAGGGTTTACCCATGCGCAGCCAGTAAGGGTATTGGCAAGCTGGTCGCCAGATATTGGCATCCCCAATGAGCCCAAATATCAACCAATGAGAGAAGATGATGGCTGGTATTAACCGAGACAGAAATGCCTTTTTTGATATGACGCAAATCGAGCGCATGCTCTCCAATCTGATCACCTTTGCTAAGGTGATTGCAGTGGATGAAAGCAAAGGAAAACTCAAAGCTCAGGCTGGCGAAATTACCAGCGCTTGGCTGGGTATTGCAACCATGCGTGCAGGCGAAGATCGGCACTGGTGGCTACCCGAGGTGGGAGAACAGGTTGTGATTGTGGCGCCCAGTGGTGATCTTAATCAAGGGGTTGTGGTTGGGTCACTTTATTGTGATGCTTACCCAGCACCGAGCAATCATCAGAGTCGGCATTGCATCCGCTACAAAAATGGCACCACCATTGAATATGACCGAGAGACAGACACCCTGACCACACACTGTGTAGGTCATATTGTCACCGATGCCAAAACCATTACTATCCAAGCGACAACGCATCATCAAGGTGATATTAGCATCGATGGCAACGTCACCATTAATGGCAACCTAAGCACATCAGGTAATGCCTCGGTTGCAGGACAACTCAGTGCTTCAGGTGGTTTATTGGGTGTTGGTGGCTTGTCATTTGAACAGCATACCCATACTGACAGTCGTGGTGGAAGCACCAGTACACCGCATTGAATACTAAGGTTGGTTACCAGTTTTCTTTACTGGCTTGAAGTAATGTCGACCAGTCATTGGGAGGGTGGCCTTGTCCCAACATCTTTTGAAAAACAGCATAAGGATCACTTTTGCTGCCAGCTGAACGTAAGGTGTGTTCGTCATTAACCCACGCAAAGATAATAATGCGCGATTTAGAGTCAAAGCGAAAGAATAGCCGAAAACGCCTGCCAATTTTAGCACGCCGCCAGTGTCGATAATCAGCCCCCATGGTATTGCCTTGACGAAATTCGTCTAGGTTAGGATTGTTTGGAACTTTATCGAAGATTAATTGGCTTAATGCATTGAACAGTTTGATATTTGCATTAGATTCAAAGCCCTGAGGGTCTTGTATTTTGGCTCGATCGCAAGCAGCGTTAAGTTTTTGCAATTGCTCGATGAGGCATTCATGGAACAGTAATGTCCAACCATGACGTTGAATCACAGTGCGATTTCACCCGTTATGCCTTCAGTCAGGTCGACAGATTTACCAAGAGACGCCAGCATTGACTGTGTTAAGTTATCTGGTAAGTTGGTAATGTGTTGACCTTTCTGGATGTCTTTTTCTAAGAGTGATAAGAAACCGACAATCGCAGGATCTTCGTGAAGCTCATCAACGCGACTGATAACAATTTCAGAACCCATCAAATCAAAGGCAACTTTACTGCCACTATCAACGCCTAAGGCATCACGAATTGATTTAGGTAGCGTAATTTGACCTTTACTGGTGATTGTGGCAACTTCATGAACGGCGTACATGATGATCTCTCCTAAATAACTGCAAATTAATAGTAAGGATAAATCCTTACTTTGTCAATGCTTGCTTAAAAGCTACAGGATCAAAACGGCGCGGTTCGCCACTGAGCTCACCCTCAATGAGCGCAGCACGGATGGCTTCTATTTCGGTCGACCGTTCTTGCTCTCGTCGAATGAGGTCGCGAATGTATTCACTATCGCTCGTGTAATTTCCAACATGAATTTGAGCCTTAATCCAACGATCTTGTTGCTCGGTAAGGCTGATCGTTTTGCGCACGACACTCATGATGTTGTCTCCAGAAAGAAGGTTGGATGGTGTGATTTATTCATACGATTGATGCATTATCGCGCAGTGATGCGCAACTTTCCAGTTTTATTGAAACAGGATGGCTTTATGAAAGGACTGTCAAACACCACTGGGCAATCGCTCTCTGGGGTCGCTCATTTGCAACAAAGTATTCAAGATGTTTTAACTACCCGCATTGGGTCGCGAGTGATGCGTCGTGATTATGGCTCGCGCTTACCTAATCTGCTGGATAGCCCATTAACTCCTGGTCTTGCCAGTGAGCTTTATGCGGCAACGGCAGATGCTTTGTTGAAATGGGAACCCCGTTTTCAATTAAGTAAAGTCACCATTGTTGATGCAAAAGCGGGATGGATAAAACTGGCGCTAACTGGGGTTTATCTGTCTGAGCAAACACCAATCACCATTGAAGATTTGCAGGTTTATCAATGAGTGCCATAACGAACAACTTGGCTGGCTTACCAGCACCTAGTGTGATTGAACCTTTGGCCTACGATGAGATTCTCGCTGCCATGCTTAATGGTTTTATTGCACTTTATCCTGACTACACCGCTTTGGTTGAGTCCGATCCAGCGGTAAAGATCTTTGAGGTTTGCGCTTATCGTGAGCTGCTGCTGCGTAACCGCATTAATGAAGCGAGCAATGCGAATTTGCTCGCATTTGCGATTGGCAGTGACCTAGATCATTTGGCTGTTTTTTATGGCGTGACCCGCCTCAGTAACGAAAGCGATGATGGATTGCGCTACCGCATTCGTGACAAAATTATGGGTTGGAGCAGTGCGGGCGGTGTGGCGCAATATCGTTATTGGGCGATGAGTGCCTCAACGGATATTCGAGATGTGGCGGTTGATAGCCCACAGTCTGGCGTGGTGCGTATCAGTGTGCTTGCGCAAGGTAATGATGATATCTGTCCACCCGACATCATTGATGCTGTTAAAGCGGTGGTCTTGCGCGATGATGTGAAGGTACTCACCGATACGGTTCACGTGGTTGGGGCTGAGCTGATCAAGACAGACATTGTGGCGAATCTCTGGTTATATCCTGATACACCAGGTGAAGCATTAAGCACGATTCAGACAGCACTGATCAATCAACTCGCTATCCATGCTGGTTTAGGTTGGGATCTCACCCAATCGTGGATTATCAGTCAACTCCATGGCTTGGGCGGTGTACATCGCGTTGAACTAATCAAGCCAAGCCAAAATATTAGAGTGCAGGCCAATCAAGCCGTGCGTGTTCTGTCGGTAAACGTGAACTTTGTAGGACGAGATCGATAATGTCCAACTTACTCCCAGCTAATGCCACCGACCTTGAGCGTGCCATTGTATTGGCCACTGACTTTAGCGTCTGTATTTCTGCTATTGATGCAATCGCCAATCGTAAAACCAATCCGAACGAGGCGTTGATTCCCTGGTTGATTTGGGAATATGGGCTAGGGGAGTTATTGCCTTATCTGACGGATCCTAGGCGTGCCATTAGTGAAGGGGTTCTCTGGCAGCGAAGTCGTGGCACACCTGCCGCTTTGCTCACCGCCTTAGGATGGATTGGATTAAGTGCACAGATTGAACAAGAAGTGCCAGGTGTGCATTTTGCGCAGTTTCAGATTGATGCAGGGGCGGTGCCTGATGACACAACACTGACTGCGTTAATAGGAATTGCTAAGCTATCCGCACCAGCGAGATCTCGTCTCGCCCGGGTATTTAATCAGGGTTGGGATATCAGACGCGTCATGCTCGATGACAGCCGCCTTGGCGATGCGTTGTTGTCAGATTATTCTGGCGTGATGCATCGCGATGGTCAGACTCGGTTGTCCTTTGGTAGGCTGCGCCAATTGGCACAGCCAAGCCTTTCAGCCGGTGTTTTGCTCAACCGACAAGCCAATCGGGTTAGCTTCACTCGGTTGATTGATAAACTCATTTTAGACTTTTCACGACTGGGTGATGATCAAGACACACCCAATCATAAAATTATCCATTCGCATCTATTCACCAAATCCAACAATGATGCCTTATGCAACCCAAGCGGATTTTTACCCCAGCGTCAATTCTGCAAAGCCATGCTGGTACTGGGTGAAGGTATTATCGGGGATACCAATGCCTGCACACCACGCAGGCGATTGATCGAAACGGGTCAGCCGTTAAGGTTAAGCGCTGGCGATCCACTGTCGGCAACGGCACATCAGCTAACCACCATTGAGGTGTTAGAGCGACTTGATCTCAGGCATCATGGCGCTCAAATGCGACCACTGCTTGTGCATACCTTCATCAACAGAGACAGTCAGCACAGCAAACGCTTGACGCATGAGCCTGAACTGAGATTGGGTGAGCTGGTATTAAGTGCCGATCGACCGACACGAGATCATCATGCTAGGCACAGTGAGCATCATCGTCATAATAAGCCTGTTGCAGAAAGTGTCACACTTGAGATGCCACGATTTTTTGTGAAAGCGCAACAGGTACTCGGTGAGCGCACACCACTTGGAACAATTAATAGCCGTACCATTAAAACGGGCTGGTTTAGAACAAAGCCAGTACCTACCTTGGGTAGCTTTGCATTGGGCGATCGTGCCGAGATTGAACAGCGCGTCATCACAGCATGCAGTGCGCAAACAACACAACTTGCCACGCCCATCGCCTTGACATTAGGTGTGGCATTGACCAGTAAAGAGACGCTCAGCAGCCAATCACTCAATGTGAAACTGGCCGTTGCGGTTAATGCCAGCAATGACGCGACCAACAGCTCAGACGCCGCTTACTTAGGTCAAACTTGGGCGGGCGTTAAGTGGGTTGATGCGCGTTGGTCAAGTTTGCGTGAGGTGGTTGGGGTGGGACAGGTTACAAACGCTTAATCTTAGGTGTGATGCCGAGTTGATCGGCGCGTTTGCAAAAGGCTTCGTCGAACGTGTGGAACTCATATTGCTGACAGATACATAAGTGGATCGCATCAGCAAAATCAGCGCCTAATTGATACCACTCGAGTGCCAGCTTAACTTGTGCAGCATCTTCGATATACAGGTTAGTTGTATTGAGTGCTTGTTCAAAAAAGGCAGCTATATTGCCGCGTAATTGTTTATAGACGGAGCGCAACACCCATTCTGTTTCAAGCAGTACAGTACGAGAAACAAAAACCTCATGTTCATTTAGTAAGACCTCAGCAATAGTTGCTTGCTCTATATTGTCATTAACAGCAAGCCTAACCAATAGATTGGTATCAAATGCGATCATCGGTTAGCTCAACAGGTCGACATAGGTGTTCGGTAGCGATTGGGCTACCTGAGTATTTTAGGAAGCCACGTAGAGATGATGCAGGTTGTTTGGTTTGGGGTGTTTTGCTGTGCAACATCACCCCATCATTGGTTGCGACGAGTGTTAGTTCGCTACCAATTTGCCAATGAAAAGCCTCTCGCACTTCTTTAGGAATCACAATTTGTCCTTTGCTGGACACTCTAACCGTCGCTGCCATCATGATGACCTCCTTGGTAAGATGTTTGGTAAGACGATATTAATAATATATCAACAGATCCGCCATTAGCAAGGCGACTTCAAAGATCTTCATATGTTTAAAGGAAAAAAAACATGGCCATCCTTACCACTTCAGGACGCGCAGCACTCGCTGCTGCAGTGAAACAGCAAGCTTTGCATCTTGCTATTGGCGAAGGAGATGAGACTTGGGGTAATCAGCCGCCGAGTGAGTCAACAGCACAGACAGCGCTCTTGCGAGAAGTGGGTCGTCGGGTGGTTGACGAGGTGTATTTTGTTAAGCCTGCTGCTGATGGCGAGATCGTGGTACCAACGGGTCGCTTTAGCATCAGCAGCGAACCGACCAACAATCTCTTTATTCGCGTGCGTTTTGACTTTGAAGATGCAGCGACCAGCACCATTCGTGAGCAGGCATTGTTCGTCGGTACGCTGACCAACCCTGATTTACCCTTAGGTCAAAAATACTTCTCGCCGAGTGATTTGGTGGATGCGGGTATTTTGTTGGTGTTGGAAAACTCAGTGCCGATTGTGCGTCAACCATCCACCCGTGAAACCTTTGAATTCGTTGTCACCTTTTAAGGAAAGCCTGTCATGCCGTTAGAACGTTACTATAATCTTTATGATCCATCCAAACACTATACGGAGCTTCTATTCCGTGCCGGTGATGGTTTGCAATCCCGTGAGCTCAATGAAATCCAAACCACCCTCAAAGCGCAACTTAAAGGCGTGGGTGATGCGTTGTTAAAAGATGGCGACATTATTTCTGGTTGTTCGCTCAGCATAGATCAAAACACTGGCGAAACAAGCATCACTTCAGGTGTCATCTATTTGGCTGGATTGGTGCGCACTGTTGAGGCAGCTTCCTTTAGCCTGCCCACTGTAGGGCAAGTTACCGTGGGTGTCCGTCTGAACCAAATAAACATCACCGAACTCGAAGATCCGATTTTGCGTGAACCCGCAGTGGGTGTGCGTAACTATCAAGAGCCAGGTGCGGCACGTTTACAAGAAATTGTGGTGTACGCTTGGGTTGCCATGGATGGTATGCAAGATGCAGGATCGGGTCAGTTTTATCCGATGATGACCATTGATCAGGGTATCTTGCAAAACAAAACGCGTCCCCCTGTTTTTGATGGCGTGACGCAGATGCTTGCGCGCTATGATTATGATGCCAATGGTCACTATATTGTCGAGGGATTGGGTGCCAGTTTTATGGCTACCGATAGCCTTGCGCATGAAAATGTTCTATTGCTCTCTTCAGGCACCGCCAATGTGCGAGGCTTTAAAGTCACCCGTGATCAAGACCAACGCTTGCGTCTACCCATTGATCCTGAGTTAGAAACCGTTCAATCAGAACCACACGTGTTTACGCCTGATAGCACGGGCAAGATGAAGATTGCGCTCAATCGTGCCCCCTTAGCGGAAGTATTGCGTATCAGTGCCACGGCAGAAAAAACGCTGACCTTGACCCGTGGAGCCTATTCAGGTGGCAGTGATACCTTGCCCGATAGCACGGTGATTGAAGTCTTGTCCGTTAAGCAAAACACCATCAGCTACAGTGCCGGCGCCGATTACTCAACGGCGGGTGGCGTCATTAATTGGGCACCGACATCAGGCATTGAACCTGCCCCTGGTTCTAGCTACACAGTGAGCTACCGTTACATCAAACAACTCAACGCTGACGCCACTGATGATGTCAGTGTTACGGTTTCAGGAGCGGTGAGCAACACCATTGTGCAAATAGACTACCGATGGAAGCTGCCTCGTGTGGACAGTTTAACGCTCTCGCAAGATGGCACAGTAACTGTGGTTAAAGGGCTATCGGTGTCACGCAACGCTCAAGCCCCTGTTGTGGCAGGCGATCAACTGCGTTTAGTGAATATCGCCTACAACTGGTTTAGTGACCAATCCCCAATCGTTCAATCTGTTGGCGTGCGCACCGTCACAACGGCGGATATGCACAGCATGCAACAGCAGATTCGTAACCTCTACGACTTGGTTGCTCGCGAACAGTTAAAGAATGATTTAACGCTGCGGGAGTCGGCAAGTAAAAAAGGCATATTTGTTGACCCGTTTTTGGATAATGACCTGCGTGATCTGGGTGCCGATCAAACGGCTGCCATGGTTCGAGGAAGCTTGATGGCACCGCTGAGTGCGACAGCGGTGGGGCCATATCTAAGCTCGCCCAAAATCTTACCCTTTACCTTGCGCACCTTGTTAGAACAGAGTGCACGTACAGGCAGTATGAAAATTAACGCCTACGCTGCCATTGCGCCTATGCCAGCCACGGTGCTGCTCGACCCATCACAAGACTTCTGGGTGGAGACAAACAACCAATTCGCTAGTGATGTTACCAATACGGTCTACCAGAGCGTTAATCAAACTATTGGCAGTGGTGCCTTGCGTGAGATAACCACGGCTACCAACACGAGCCTCAATCGTGCGACAAGCTTGGATAGCAGTAAGTCACAAGCACTTGGTAACCTGCGTCAAATCAGCATTCAGGTGAATGCTAAGGGGTTTGGTAACAAAGAAACGGTATCAGCCATGCGCTTTGATGGTGTGGATTTAGCCTTGTCATCGGGGCTTGCAGCCGATAGCACAGGCGTGGTGAGCACCCGTTTTACCATTCCAGCCAATACGCCTGCCGGGACGAAACTGTTTGAGATCGAAGGCTCAGATGGCAGTTATGGCAGTGCGGTGTTTGTCGGACAGGGCAATTTAACAGTCAATACCTGGCGTAACCGTATTACTACCACCATTACAACCACGACCACAACACGTTGGTATGATCCACTGGCGCAGACTTTTGCCTTGCCTAGCGCTCAGATGGTGTCTGGGATTGATTTGTGGTTCACCGCCAAAGGCAGTCATGATGTGACGGTACAGATTCGTGAGACAAGTTTGGGTTTTCCCGCGCCTCGCGCCTTAGCAGAAGGGCGTATCAGTGCCGCATCGATTGTCACCAATGGTGCGACAGCTATTGTTTTCCAATCCCCAGTGATGCTGGATGCGGGCACAGAATATGCCATCTGTATCTTAACGGATGATACGACGCATGAACTGGCGATTGCCGAATTAGGAAAATGGGACAGCAGTAATAGCCGCTGGGTTACCAGTCAGCCTTATCAAATCGGTGTGTTGTTAAGTTCATCTAATAACAGTACCTGGACGCCTCATCAAGATAAAGACTTAGCCTTTCGCTTGTTGGCCGCCAGTTTTAGTCAACCCACGTTAACCCTCTCATTAGCCAGTAAAGTTTCGGTCAACGCGATGACGGATATGGTGCTATTTGCTACTGTAGAACGTCCTGCGACTGGCTGTGATATTCGTTTTATCGTCAGTCTTGATGATGGACGTCGTTTTAGTATTAACGAAGGCGCGGGGATTAGCCTACCTGATGCGTTTACTGGCAAGTTGGATGTGGTCGCTGAATTGTCGGGCAGCCGTGATGCATCCCCTGTATTAGCGCCCGATGTGCTGCTGGTCGTCGGCAGTATGTCAAATACGGCCTCCTATATTAGCCGTGCCATCACAGCGGATACCCATTTCACCGTGCAGGTCATTGCTGATGTCTACGCACCAGGCACTGCCTCTGTTGGTGTGTTGCTCGAACATGACCAAGCAGGAAACTTTGTCCCCGTCAGTTTTGACAGCGGCAGTCCTTTGGGTGATGGTTGGGTTGAAATGACCTACAAGGGTGAGGGTCTGGCAGGTATTGGCTTAGATCACGCCACGCGCATCAAGCTGATGCTCAATAACAGCCCAGCCTATCGTGCACAGGTCAAAAACCTACGCGTCATCATCACCTAAGGAAGCAAGCCATGGCCGAGCAAAGGACCCCGCGTGGTTATGCCTTGGTGCATCCTGACCATTTATTAAGTGAGGATGTGTTGCGCTTAAGACAAACCATCATCGACATCGATAGCGATATCACCATTCAATCAGCACGTATCAATGAGCACGAGGCGTTGTTGTCGGAACAACTTCATCGACAGCGCTTACGCAGTTTTCACCACTTTGACTTTTAAAGGAATAAATGATGGCAAAAGATCCCTTACTGCGTGACGCCGTCAAGGCGATCAAGCAAAAAATACTCAGTGCCTCCGATACTGCCAGCCCAGAAGAGCTTGCTTATTTGGGTACTGCTATTGATCGAATAGGTGGGCGCGGTTCACTGTTGGAAATGGAGGAACTTGGAGATGTTAAACAGCAAGAGTTGCTTACCCTTGCCGAACAAACTCAAACCGACACCCTCAATACCATTAACCAGACCGCTAATGAAGCCATCAGTGCTGTTGGTAACACCAAGAGCGCTGCTGAAAACAGTATTTTACAAACCAAAACGGATGCGCAAAGCGCGATCAATAAAACCAAGTCAGATGCCCAGGCAGCCATTGCGCAAACGGTGTCGGATGCACAAAACACGGTTAATCAAGCTGCGAGCACAGCTCAAACGGCAACAACTAAAATCGCTCATGATACGACGCTAGCGGTGGAACAAGCCGCGCAGTCAGCGATTGATGCCGCGAACGCCGCCAAAGATTCAGCGATGGCGACAGCAAGTAGTGCCGCTCATTCTGTTACCCAGCAATTGGTGTTTGGTGCCAAGACCTTTTTCTATATGCAAACCTAAGTCATCATCCTAAGGAAACATCATCATGTCATTACTCGCCACTGCGCTACCTAGCGCCAATAGCCTCACACAACTTTACACCGTGCCAACAGCAAAGCGGGCAGTGGTCAATATGACCGCTTGTAATCGCGCCACGAGTGCTGCGACCCTGCGTATTGCTTTTACCAGTAAAAGTACCCCCGTTGATAGTGAATATGTGGAATTTGATACCAGCATTAATGCCAATGACAGCATAGAGCGCACGGCCATTGCTCTAAGTGAAGGTGAGCATATTTTTGTGCAGGCTAACAGTGCCAGCGTAGCTTTTAATGTCTGGGGAATAGAGGAGATTGCTTAATGGGACGTTTTATCACACCAAAATCATTAACCCCAACCGATGTGCAAAGTATGGTGACGGTGGTTAAGTTTAAATCCACCCTCAATCCTGATCCTGCCGTTTTAGCAGAGGTAGGTGACTTATACCTAAATACCAGTACTGGCGAGTTATTCACCTGTACCTACAAGGGTGCCGTCAGCAAGGCCACGCGTTGGGCGGGCAGTTATAAAACGATGATTGGCTTTCCTGTCGGTCAACAGCTCGTTACCAGTAGCACCAGTTGGACAGTGCCAACGGGTGTCACCTCGATCGGGGCTGTGCTGGTGGGTGCAGGCGGTGGTGGTCATTATTCCTGGTCTAATGCTGCAGGTGGTGGCGGTGCATTGGCTTATGTTAATGCGATCCCCGTCACGCCAGGCGATACGATCAGCATTACGATTGGATCAGCGGGTGGTCTAGGCAGTAATGGCGGTGACACGATCATCAAAAATGGCGTCACCACCCTGTTCACAGCACAAGGCGGTAAATACAGCTGCACTTCAACATCCAGTCGCGCTAAACCCATCAGTGGCTCAGTGGCTTGTTTGGGTGGTATGGGCGGTATGTGTTCTGGTAATGGCTATGGCGGTGGTGGCGGTGCAGGTGGCTATGGCACCACAGCGGATGGCAGTGATGCCCGTGGCGGTGATGGTCAATATGGCGGATTGGGTAACTATTCAACCTTAGGGGCTTCAAACGACAGTTCAGCCGCTTATTACGGTAATGGTACCAATGGGGCAGGCGGAGGTGGTGCAGGCTATCAATCATCGACCTATTCCTTTGGTGGTGGCGGTGGTGTCAGTCTCTATGGTCGTGGTGCCAGTGGTGTTTGCGGATCTAACCCAGGCAACAGCTGGTATAACAGCAGCCAAACAGGCGGTAAAGGTGGATCTGGCGGCGCTAACGGTGCTGGTAACACCAACGGCAGTGAAACCATCTCTGGCAGTAATGCTGATATTCCAGGTTACACGGCTTACCACGGTTGTGGTGGTAAGTTTGGTGGTGGCGGTGCAGGCGGCGGGACCTCGGTATCAGGCAATGGTAATTTTTGTTTAGGTGGACAAGGTGGTGCGCGTATTGTCTGGGGACGTAATGTCGACTGGACGCAGGCAGTGCCTGATGTCACCGCCAGTACAGGAGTGGTATAAACATGGCATTTATTAAAACGATCGGTTCAGTCGTGATCGGTCCTATGGAGACAGTCAGCGATGAACAATTAGCGGATGGCTGGTTTGAGTACAAGGGTGTGCTCTACACCTTTAATGCTTGGGATGTGAAGAAGAAAAAAGTCATTGAAGACAGTGACGCTCTAGCCCAAGGTGTTAAAGAAGCTGTGTATCAACTCCTCGATACCAAAGCACGAGAATTTGACTACCGTGATATGAATGAAGTGGCTGGCTTTGCGGTACAAGCAGGCGAGTGGCAAAGCGAGGCGCAGGGATTACTTTCTTGGCAGACACAAGTATGGACAGCCGTCTATGCGGCGCTGAATCATCCGCCTGTTGGTGCGTTAAATACCTTGCTCTCAGCTTTGCCTGTCTTTGAACAGGGAGGTGTTGAATGAGCGATACCTATTTACATGGCGTTGAAGTCATTGACATTGATGATGGCATTCGTCCCATTCGTACCCTGAGTTCAAGTGTCATTGGTTTGGTCGGCACAGCGCCCGATGCTGATGCACAGCGTTTTCCCTTGAACACGCCAGTACTATTGACCTCGTTAACGCAAGCGGCGGCTTTAGGTAAGGCTGGATCACTGATGGCCGCAGTAGATGCGATTTATGATCAGGCGGGTGCGGTTGTTGTGCTGATTCGTGTGGACGCCGTTGAGGATGAGGTGCAGGCTTTCGCTCATGTCATCGGTGGTGTAGATGCTCAGACGGGTCATTATTTGGGCTTACATGCATTTTTATCTGCCAAATCTCAGCTAGGTGTGCAGCCGCGCATCCTCATTGCGCCTGGTTTTACCCATCAACGTCCTAGCGATCCTGATGATAGCCAGCGCCAATTGGCAAACCCTGTCATCGCTGAACTCATTGGTATTGCCGAGCGTTTACGTGCAGTGATCATTGCAGATGCACCCAATACCCATGATGCCGATGCCATCGCTTATCGCAAGGATTGGGGAAGTAAGCGCCTTTATGTGGTCGACCCTTTTGTTAAGGTGTTAAGCGGCACTGAAATTGTCAGCCATCCATCATCGGCACGGGTCGCGGGATTGATTGCAAAAACCGATAACGATAAGGGCTTCTGGTTTAGTCCGTCCAACCAGAATATTAACGGTATTTTAGGCACCCATCGTGCGGTGGATTTTGCTTTGGGGGATGCAACGGCACGCGCCAATCTGCTCAATGCCAATGAAGTCGCCACCATCATCTATGAAGATGGCTATCGACTTTGGGGAAATCGGACCTGCTCCAGTGATCCTAAGTGGGCTTTTCTGTCAGTGGTGCGTACCGCTGATATGATCAATGATAGCCTGTTGCGTGCTCACTTATGGGCAGTGGATCGCAATATCACTAAGACCTATGTTGAAGAAGTGATTGAAGGTGTGAATGCCTATCTACGTCAACTCAAAGCACAGGGTGCAATCTTAGGTGGTCAGTGTTGGGCAGACCCCGGCCTTAACAGCCCCACGGCTATCGCGGATGGCAAGGTGTACTTTGATTTTGACTTTACGCCACCGTTTCCTGCAGAGCACATTACCTTCCGCTCACACCTGGTGAACGACTATATGGTCGAAATCCTAGCCAAATAAGGAGGCACAAAATGGCCATTCAACTTCCTAAAGTCATGAAAAATCTTAACCTGTTTATTGATGGACGGGGTTACGCAGGACGTATTGACGAAATAGAACTACCCAAGCTCACGATTAAAACTGAAGAGCATCGCGCCGGCGGTATGGATCTACCCATTGAATTAGATATGGGTATGGAAAAGTTAGAGGCGACCATGACGTTATCGGACTTTGATGCCGAGGTATTTAAACTGTTTGGTTTGGTGGGCAATCAAAGCATTGCTTATACCATCCGAGGTGCCATTCAGGCACAAGGAGAACCTTCACAAGCAGTGGTCATTAACCTACGTGGTGGTTGGAAGGAGCTTGATGCAGGAACCTGGAAACCTGGCGATAAAAGCAGCGTCAAAGCAGCAGTCACCGCTAATTATTACAAGCTGACTATCGATGGTACCGCCGTGGTTGAAATTGACGCCATTAACTTGGTACGCACCATCAATGGCGTGGATCAGATGGCTAAGATTCGATCGGATATTGGGTTGTAAAAGGAGCAAAACATGAAAAGTATGATCACATTAAATTACCCTGTTGAATGCGATGGCTTGCCCATCAAAGACATCGCGTTGCGTCGCCCCACTGTCGGTGATCATTTGTCTGTGCAAAAGATGACGGCGAGTGATGCCGAAAAAGAGATTCGCTTGATTGCCAATCTTAGTGAGTTACCGCCCGAAGTGATTTATCAACTGGACATGAAAGACTACGCCGCCATCCAAAAGGTACTCGGTGATTTTTTGTCATAGAGGGCAGCCAACTCAAAACGCTAGTGGTTGAGCTCGCGCTTTATACCCATTGGGCGCGCGCTGAGATACTTGCCATGGAAGTGGACGATTTTCTCGATGCGCTGATGGATGCTCGTACCTTATCTCATCCTGCTACCGTCTAACCATAACGGTTTATTTTTGTGAGGGCTCATCATGGCCACTAACTACCCACTTCAAGTCACCATTGGTGCCAGCGTCGCAGCTTCTTTAGGTCAAGCACTCAAAGAAGCCCAAAACGGCATTGGTCAGCTGGGTAAAAGTATGGATGCCATGAGTGGCAAAAAAGCCAATATCGATCGTTTAACGGCGTTAAAGCAACAAGCGGTGGGAGCGGGTAAGGCATGGCGTGACGCACAAAACGAAGTACACTTCTTGCAACAGCAAAAACTGAATGGCAACATCACTTCAAAAGGACTGGATAATGCCAGAGCGCGAGTCAGCGGTCTTCAAGATCGCCTATCTTCGCCCGACTTGTCCGATAAGGTTCGAGAAAAACTGCAAGCACAACTGGCAAAAGCCCAGGAGCGTTTTGCTACCCATCAAGCCAAAGTCGATAGCACATTCGCCAGTGAGTTAGCGCGCGCTGCACAAGCAGCCGCAATCGCTAAAGATAAATTCATACAGAGCAAATCGTCAGCCGATGCCCTAGCGCAATCCTTGCAACGTGCTGGCATAAACACCAAAAAACTCGGTGATGAATCAAGCAAGTTAGGCTCAATACTTGAAACCTTGAAACAGAAAACGGAATCCTTAGCCAAAGCTCAAAGTGCTCAAACACATAATCTTGATGCCCGAAGAGCCTACCGAGATCAAGCCATGGACGTGGTAGCGCTGGGTGCTTCTTTGTATGGCGTGATGAAACCAGCTATTGAATTTGAGTCGGTGATGGCGGATGTCGGTAAGGTCGTTAATTTTGAGAGCAATGATGAATTTAGGCAGATGGGTGCAGACATCCTGGCTATGTCGACTCAGATTCCCATGGCAGCGCAAGGCTTGGGCGATATCATGGCAGCCGCAGGTCAGGCAGGGATAGTAAAAGCAGAACTGCGTCAGTTCACCGAAGATGCCGCCAAAATGGGTGTCGCCTTTGACATCTCAGGTAAAGAAGCGGGCGCCGCCATGACAGGGTTACGTAGCATCTTTCACCTGTCTCAAACCGATGTTGTGAGCTTGGGTGATGCTTTTAACCATTTATCCAATAATATGGATGCCAAAGCCAGCGATATGCTCAATATCAGCAATCGTGCTGGTTCCATGGCGGCGATGTTTGGGCTAACAGGCGCACAATTGGGTGCTTTGGGTGCCACCTTCTTAGCGTTAAAGTCACCACCCGAGGTTGCGGCAACAGGTATCAATGCCATGATGCTCAAACTGGCCACTGCCGATAAGCAAAATGCCAAATTCCAAGAAGGACTCTTTGCGGTAGGCATGTCGGCAGAGGTGATGAAAAAGATGATTGGCGAGGATGCACAAGGTGCTTTATTAACCTTCTTAAAGGCCGTCAAGAAAACGCCAGATGTCATGGGTACCCTATCGGATTTATTCGGCCTTGAGTATTCTGATGACATTGCAAAACTCGTTAACGGCTTAGATACCTACGAAAAATCACTGCAACTGATTGGTGAACAAAGCCAATACGCAGGTTCGATGCAAAAGGAATATGCTACCCGATCTGCCACCACGGCCAATAATATCCAGCTGTTACAAAATCAGATGACCCGCTTGGGTATTACCATTGGCAATGCACTGCTGCCTGCATTGAATGGGGTTGTTGGTGTTTTTATGCCAGTGATTGACAGTCTGTCATCCCTAGCAGAGCGTTTTCCGATGGTGACACAGGTATTGGTCGGCGGTGTTGCTGGGCTTGTTGTCTATAAGATCGCCACCATTGGCTTGGGCTATGCTTGGACATTTATTAAAGCGCCACTGTTAGCAGCGAATGTTGCCTTTGCAAAGGCGCGCTTAGGGCTTGCCTTACTACAGGCACAAACCCTAGCTGCTTCAGGAAACTCAGGCATATTAGCAACAACCTGGACGGCCGTAACCATGGGGTTGCGCACCATGACTACACCCATTGTTGCTGCAGGCGCCGCCTTCAGAGCCTTGGCGGTATCGATATGGGCAAGCACCACTGCACTGTTAGCCAATCCCATTACCTGGATGGTCATCGGTATCGGCGCTGCCATAACAGGGATGGTGTTGGTGGTGCGAAAATATCTCGATCCCATTACCGCCTATATCGGTGGTGTGTTCAACGGCATCAGAGCCGTGATGCAACCTGCTATCGATTCTTTATCAGCAGTTTTTGCACCACTGGCGTCTGTCAGTGAAGCATTAGGCGTCACCCTTGGCTGGATCGCAGATGGCATCAGTCAGGCAGTGAACTGGTTTAGCCAATTGCTGACACCTGTTACCTTGACTACGGGTGAGTTTAATCGCATTAGTGCTTCAGGTAAGCGTGTGGGTGAGGTAATTGGCAGTCTGCTTTATGGCGCGTTCACCCTGCTAACCTTACCGACCAAAGCGGTTGGGCTGGCGATTGGTTTGTTGATGGATGGTTTTACGATGATGACCAGTTTTAGCCCTTTAGAGAAGATTGAGGCTGCTTGGCAACCTGTCGCCGAATTTTTGTCGGGACTGTTTGATGGTATTCGCAACACCATCGGTAATGCGATGAACTGGATCACAGATAAGCTCTCTTGGGTATCGGATAAAGCGCAAGCGGTAAGAGGGCTGCTGGGTTTGAATGACCAGGCGTCAGCGCAACCCAATGCAGTTATTGGCAACGCAATCCCTCAAGCCGTCTCTGTTGGTGAGGCGATGCGCCAAAGCGCTATCAGCATTAAGCAATCTCCCATTGCAGCGTTAACAATGCCAACGCCACAACCAGTGGTAAGCAATCAACATAGTGCCACAACCCAAAATGTCACGCTCAGTCCTACCATTACTATTCATGGCAGTACAGACCCACAAACCACCGCAGCACTAGTGGATGCTCGGGTGAGAGCCATGCTCAAAGATGCGCAACGCAGTCATAGTGCCATGCTGTTTGATTAGAGGAATATGCCATGAACCGCATCATGCTTACCTTAGGTGATTTTAGGTTTGAGATGCACACGCTTGCCTACGAAAAACTGTCGTTATCTCAGTCCTACCGATGGTCTGCACAAGCGCGTATTGCACGCGACCCAGCGCTTCAGTATCTTGGCCGAGAAACAGCCATCATTCAACTTGATGGTGTGTTGCGCCCTAACGGGTTGATTCGTGGCAGACTGTCACATATTGAAACGCTGCGCGCTATGGCAGATAAGGGAAAACCACAGTTGTTGGTCGATGGGCTTGGACGGGTGTGGGGGAAGTGGGTCATTACGGACATTAAGGATGATCGCACCTTGTTTGTCGATGATGGTCAAGCCAGAGTGATTGCATTCAATCTAACATTGAAAAGCTATGGGGAAGATGGTGCCGCGCTTCAAACCTTTGGTTATGGCAGTAGCGCATTGGGTTTTGTTGCAGGATTGGTTGCAAAAGAAAAAACAAACCCTGTTGGCATGAGTACGACTGTCGCCAGTGTTAAAAGTGTCTCTGGCTTAGCCAGTTTAGTGGGGGAAGATAATGCCACGTCGTTGACCCGCGCTTGGAACAGCCTGAGCAACATGCGTAGCAGTATAAATGACGCAACGAATCTCGCCAACCAAGCCTATAGTCAGTACGGTGCGGCCAAAAACTTGATGGCGCAAGCGCAAAACATCGCGCAAACGCTGCAATCTTTACGCAATGCTGATGGCATGCTCAATCAACTTAACACCCTTAATGGCGCATCTAACCAATTGGATAACCTGAGTAGTGGGGTGGTGATGCGATATGACCAGATTAACAATACGACATCTCAAGTTATCAGTTCGACCAGTCACCTGCTGAGCTGATTGAATTAGGAATCACACATGAAACTGGTCATTGCAAGCGATGGCGATATGCTCGACACCTTAGTATTCAAACACTATGGACGACATGATGTATTAGAAATGGTGTTACAAGCCAATCGCCATCTTGCCACAGCGCCCCTTACATTAACTGCAGGCACGCTCGTTACCTTACCAGATATTCCGCCGCCACCTGAAAAACCCCTCGTTAGGATATGGACATGACGCCTGCTTTTCGCATTGTTGCAGACAACAAGGATATTAGTGCAGCCGTGAAGGATCGCTTGCTTGAGATGGTCATCATTGATGAAGCTGGCATTGAATCGGACAGTATCAAGTTGAGTCTGGATGATCGGCGTGGAGAGGATGGCAGTATTGCGCAATTGCCGAGTATCGGTACTAAGCTCTCTATCTCGTTAGGCTATTTGGAAACCAGCCTCATCAACATGGGAAGCTATGTGGTGGATGAGATTGAAATCCGTAGCCCACCCAGAACACTGGATGTAACAGCCAAAGCAGCGGATATGACAGGGGCATTCAGAAGCCCTAAAACCAGATCTTGGGATGATATGGATGATAGCGAAGCACTCACACTAGGCAAGATCGTCAGCGTCATCGCCGCAGAGCACGGCTATATCCCCAAAGTCGACCCTGCCATCGCCAGCATCCACTACGATCACATCGATCAAACCGAAGAATCAGACATGAATTTGCTCACGCGATTAGCGGACAAGGTCGATGCCATTGCCAAGCCTGTTGATGGTCATTTATTGCTCTATGACAAAAGCTCGGTTAAAAGCGTATCGGGTAGCGATGTTCCCGACATGACACTCACTGAACCACAACTCATCGAGTGGACTTATCGTTATTCTGCCCGCAAACCAGCAGGCAAGGTGAGTCATGATAACAGCCAGGATACACCCATGGTGACAGGCGGCATCAAAGCCTACTACTGGGATTTCGCTAAAGCCGAGCGACAAGAAATCACCATTGGTACGGCTCCATTTGAAGTCTTGCGTCATGTTTATAGCACCCAGTTGGATGCAGAGCGTGCGGCAAAATCTAAAAAGAACACTGGCGAGCGCCTGCAAGGCGAACTCTCTTTTAGCCTGCTTGGCAATGCTAGCCTCATGGCCGGTGGCATCTTAACCCTAGGCTTGAGATCAGGCATACCCAACCGATGGCGCATGACCCGTATTGAGCATCGTTTGAACAATGCTGGCTATGTCAGCCGTGTGGACTGCGAGCGTTTCAATTAACCGATAAGGACAAATAATAATGGACGATCTTACCGAACGGGTCATGCGTCTGGAACATGGCTACACCCATCTCGATAAAACGCTCACCAAACTTGATGCCACCATGGAAAAGCAGGTTCAGAGCAACCTAACCCTCTCGCATGCTATTGCCGAGTTGACCAAAGAAATCTCCCGTCACACCACTGAAAACGACCAAACCTTTGATCGTATTCATCGACGCATTGATGATATGGACAAACTCATGAACGCGGTACGTGATGACTATCGTGAGACCAAAACACGACTCTATGCTTACGGCGGCATCCTCACCCTCATTATCACCCCAGCGATGACACTGCTGATCAAACACTTCTGACAAGGAAAACACCATGAAACATTTTGATAAACGTCTATTCTGGTTGTTCGTGCCAGCGGTTGCCTTTCTTTATCTCGTCAATGACGGCTTATTGATTGAATTTATCAGCGTACTATCGCTTGGACTTTTAGTGGCAGGATTAACACATCTGATTCGCAAAGTGCTGCTGCCTTATATCGACATGGGTGATATGGCAGAACAAGCCAGTCTCACCCCAACAGGGAGTGGCTTAATCTTCTTGGGTGCTTCCATTATGGTGGCTGCCTTTGCCATCATGACCAGTCTACTGATGAGCACAGGTCATTAATCTTGGTCATAGACGGAGGCTGAGCATGGATGCTATACCAGTGAATGCAAACCATTATTTACCATTACTTAAGCAAGAACAATTGCACTATTGGCCAGGGCATCACCATCCTAGTCTATTAGCAGGACAGGTTGAAAAAGAAAGTTGTGTTACCCTGAAATCCAAAAAATGCTGGTCACCCACAGCAGAATTGAAAACCAGCCGTGAATGGGGTGTTGGTCTAAGTCAGTTCACTAAAACAGCCACCTTTGACGCCATTGAGGAAATCAAAGCCAAACATCCCCAGATCAATTGGGGTAATTGGGGCTTCAATACCAACCCTTACCAAGCCCAATACCAACTGCGTGCACTGGTTGTTTACATGCGAGACATCAGCACTCAGATTAAAAACACCCACAGCATCGACGATAACTATCGTATGGCCTTGTCCGCTTACAACGGGGGATTGGGTGGATTGCGTAAAGACCGTCTTAAATGCAGCATGACCCCCAACTGCAACCCAGCTATTTGGTACGGTCATGTTGAACGCACCAGCATCAAATCCAAAAAGCCAATCAAAGGCTATGGTCAAAGCTTTTTTGATATCAACCGTGGCTATATCCGACAAGTTTATCAACGAGCCCAAAAGTACGAGGGCAGACTATGACTCATCCAAGATTTTACCTAACACTGATCGGACTCATCATCACCTTTTTTGCTGGTTGGAACATCAACGGCTGGCGGTTAAACGCAGAAATAGCCCAACTACACGTCACTTGGAATCAAGCCTACAGCAATCAAGTACAACTCACACTCAATACCGAACGTGATCTCACCAAGCTTAACCAACAACTGGAGACAGACCATGCCACAACCCAGCAAAAGATTCATCAGTTATACACTGATAACCGCAGTCTTGCTCAGCAACTTGGTGGGTTGCGCGACCCAGCCAGTGCCAATTGGCGCACCCTGTCCAAAACCAACACCTCCTCTGATTGTGCAAACACCACCAGCGAAGGGAGACTTTCAGATCAGGCTACGCAATTTCTTCTTGAGCTTGCCCGAGATGCCGACAGCGCAGCAGAATATGCCAACACCTGCCACCAATGGGCAATCGGTGTCACACAACAACTGAATCAGCCGTGATACCATAACCCACAAAACAACCCCAAGGAGAAACCACATATGGCACGTTTATCAAAAAGCGATCTGATTGATCTGGTTGCGATTGAAGCCAATACCACCAAGGCACAAGCTAAGCAGATGCTAGAAAGTGTTATGGCCGTGTTTAGCCAACAACTGATTAAGGGCAATGAAGTCGTTACCCCAGAGCTAGGAACACTCAAAGTGACCACCCGAGCAGCGCGCGCAGGCAAAAACCCACAAACAGGTGCCGTGATTCAGATCGCTGAGAAAAAGAGTGTGAAGCTATCTGTTGCCAAAGGTTTGTCAGACGCGCTCAACAAGTAACCACTTGAGTAGTCGTTAGCATCAATCCCCCGATCTCACTGCCTTCACCGGTGGTGGGGTCGGGGGATTTTTGCATTATAGGGTGGTCAAATTTCAACGCTGACACCTGGTCAAATTTGGATGCTGATTCACAGTTATGTCTACGCCCAACAAAATTACATGCTGATTGTTGATTAGCTTATAGCATCCCGCCAAGTCAAAAATTCAGATCTACGTAAACGATACCGAGCAACACTCCCTTCATGCAAGTTAGTTAGTGCATCTGTCAGCATTTGTAAAAAAATCTTGTGATCGTTTGGCGCGGCATGCTTATCAGCTTCAGTGTTGAGAACAGTATTAGTGATTGGTTGCAAGTTTTGAACAATAGATTGCACTGCTTCAATAATCGCTTCACGATATTTTATCTTGGCAGGGTCGGGTGCAATCATGGTTTGCGTGATCGCCAGATAACGTTGGCATGAACGTTCGTAAGCCCAAACAAAAACGTCTCGCAGTAGCTCAATTCGATTTAATTCGTAGACACCCAGTGTACCCTCTATGTATGCACGCTCAGGTACATCAATAAACGACAGAGGGCAAAGATTGTGTTTGATTAGCGGAATATTGACACCGATGCGCGAGACGCGCTTATTCACGTCCTCAAATGGTTGCAGGTAGGGGAGTTGCACCATTAAGAAAAATGCTTGCTCAAAGGGGTCTCTAATCGCGGATGCCTTCTCAAGTAATAATAAAAAGCAGTCTTCTAATATTTGTGGCATAGCGATTGGATGGAAAACAGTGCCAGAAATATCTACGGGGCGTTTGCGTAAGCGACCACTGGCGGCTGGATCAGGCATTAACTCTTGAGATAATACTGCATGCAGGTTTTTGAAAGTGAAGGGATCAAAAGTAACGTCGTCTGCATTTTCAATCAACATTTCAATTGCTGCTTTGTGATTCAAGATCATTTGTGTCTCAATAGCATCCTTGCCTTGAGCGACCTGTCCGAACTCAATAAGATTTTGCGTATCGAGACGACTATAGGTATTACCTTCTAAGCGAGAAGATGCCCACGATAAGTCGACTAGTAGTCGATCTAAGATGTCGCGCGCGTAGGTTCCTGCAGGACGTTCACCGACAGATGTTCTTCCCATTTCATGTAGTTGAGGACGCAAAGATTCGGACAAATAATAGGTTTCATTCGGTTGATAATCTTCTAAAAACTCACGTTGGTAGCCGATAGGTCGGCGGTACATTAATGGCTGACGTACTGCATCGCGAATATTTGCTCCTTCTGTTGAAGTGGGAATATATATTTCGGCTGTACCGATGGCCTCAATACTAATTGAGGCCGATCCTTCTAAAGATACAGTACGAGCTGAGGTTGATTTGTAGATGAAAGACGTGCTTTCCCCCTCAGTTACGAGACGCTGGTCCGTGATGAGTTTTTGTAAACGACGCTGTAGTGTTCGTCGGTTGATTGCGATACTGTGCTGTTTCTGCAGCTCACTTTCTATACTGCTAATGCCTATGCCATTAGGATGGCTGCTCACAATCCTTTCTATTAATTTTAGTTCTTCTGCTGGTGTTACGTGTGACATGAGTTAGCACTCCAAAGGATGATTTGTCATGCGGTGTCACGAGAGCGCGACAAAAGCACGACACTATTATGTCGTTCGATATGTCACGTTTCAAGTTAATAGTGTCATTTTTGGACGAAACGTTCATGTAGTAGCCCTTCTACCCACCAAATTACCAACCACGTTAGCCGCATCAATCAGCGCTCCAGGTGCTAAATGTGCATACCGCATGGTGACTTTCGGATCATGGTGACCTAGAAGTTTTTGCACCTCATACAGTGAGCGGCCATTATTTACGAGAAAGCTCGCAAATGAATGGCGCAAGTCGTGCAATCGTACATCGCTCAAACCAACGCGATTACGAATCGTATCCCAAGCACAGAAAATAGAAACAGGCGGCTTCTTGGTTTTGGGGTTAAAGAATACCCAAGGTATATCTGTCTGGCGAGGTAGTTGATTGAGTAAGCTAATAGCTGCGTCAGACAGAGGTATGTGACGTGGCTTTTTCGACTTAGAGCGCTCTGCTGGTACGGTCAGCAAGCGGCGGTTCATATCAATTTCATCCCAACGTGCATTTAAGACTTCACATTTGCGCGCGCCTGTATAAAGTAACAGACGAACGACCTGAGCAACCTGCTTATTAGGATTGGTGTCGAGCTCATCAAACAATCGTTGAACCTCGTCTTGTGTTAGATAACGTTCACGCGCGCCGTTGTCTTCAAAATGCTCAACGCCATTGCAGGGGTTGGTATCTTTGGGCAACACATCCCATCGAATGGCACAGTTGTAGATGAACTTCATTAGTACCAGCATTCGATTGCATGAGCCAGCAGCGTAACCCTTCTCAAGCACGCTATGGTGAAAGGCAAGGACATCTGAGCGGGTGATACGGTTCATCTTGAATTTACCAAAAACTGGCAGTAGGTGATGGCGCAGCATGATTTCATCAGTTTGCCATGAACGTTTACGGGTTTTTGCATAAGGCAAATAACGATCTGCCACAAACACCCCAAACGTCGGAACATCATGAAAGCGATGAACCTCTACCGAAGGATCACCACCCTCATCAAGCATTTGACGCATCGCTAATGCTTTTGAACGAACTGCATCCAGAGATATGTCATCAGATCGTCCCAAGTTAATCATCTTAATCTTATTCGCGGTATCGCGGTAGCGGAAGTAAAAGGTCGCGTTGCCACTGTATCTTAACTCCAGCATGAGTCCTTTGATATGAGGGTCGAAATATCCAACAGCACCAGAATTAGGTACAAGCTGTGACATCCTTTTCATAAACTCCATAGACAATGATTGTGTGGGCATACGGTAACTCCAAGATTGATTTTCAACCACATGTTACGATAGAATGAATCTAAAAGGACATAAAAAGAATCTAATTAACTACAATTTTTTCATAATAGGAATCGTCATGATCGAAGGAAAACAAATCAGAGCAGCAAGAGCATTGCTGGACTGGAGCCGTGATGATCTCATTGCTAAAAGTGGTGTGTCGCCATCAGCGCTGCTGAGGCTTGAAAATGGACTAGCAGACAGTCGAAGCTCAACGCTTAACAAGATTGTTAAAGTTCTGACTGATGAGGGCATTGAGTTTATCAGCCAACCAGATGGAGGTATTGGCGTTTTGATTAGATCAAAGCAATCAAAGTAA
>JAEHJW020001079.1_pt1 | contig 50441 bp, 56 predicted proteins | sample 9271431 | NCBI WGS metagenome assembly JAEHJW02
TGCCTTCTAAGAGGCATTAAAGAATTGATTTAAATCAGGTGAGGGTTTTGATTGAATAAATGGGGACTCAAAATAGCAAACTCCCGATTACAGAGACACGTCGGGGTAATGATCCCAATTTCTGTAAGGAGTGGCTTCCAGCCGATAAGATTGAGACGTGGACGCTGTCGAGAGATAAGGAGGCATCAGGTTCGGAGAACTATTATTTTTGTGCCTGGTCGAAAGCCTTCGACTATCCGTGGAGTCATTACGGGAGATGTGTATCTTTTCCCTCCTCGGAGGAACGTGCCAAATTCTTGCACAATTTAGCTTTCAGAAAACCTTAATTTCTATCAGAGTATGTTGAACTCAACAATGATTTAAATTAGTTGAAAAGTTTTGGTAAATAAATGGATAATCAAAAGAGCAAACTACATATTACAGTCACGCGGCGGGGCGACCACCCAGATTTCTCCAAGAAGTGGCTTCCGGCACATAAGATTGAGACGTGGTCACTCTCCGAGAATAAAGAGGCAGTGGGTAAACCAACATATCTGTTCTGTGCCCAGTCGAAGGCTTTCGACTATCCATGGATTCGATATGAGCGGTGTGTGTCTTTCCGTACTCCGAAAGAACGGGATGACTTTGTAGCTGGTTTGGCTTTGAAAACCCCTTGATTCCACTAAGAACTATCTAATGCCTCCGAAGGCATTAGATATAGAGTAGACAGAGTTGGGTTGGATTTGGCTTTAGAATTGGAGATAAGAACTCTCGAAGCCATGCCAGGGTCGTGCGTTGTTGAGTTAAGTGAAGCGTTAGGGTCATGTCCGTAGGTTCAATGTAATGTTGATATTCTTCATTCTGTTGGAAGTGTTGTTGGAATTCTTGAACCAGCATCGGCTCTAAATCCCAACCACGAATCAGCAATGCCAAACACATGTATCTTAGACCACGGATGGGTTGAGTTAAAACATACACTCCAAGTTTATTATACCCAGCACGGAGGCATGCCTCAAGAAACGCCACATCATAATTTTGGATAGTCATCTTAACTAAAATATTCGGATGGTCCCATTGAAATGGAATCGGTAAGGCTAAAAGTTTATACATTAATTTTGGCTGACGTTTATAGCGGTGATGAATGTGAAAATTTGTTGGCAGTTGGCTAATATCAATTCCGCTATCCACCAAATATTTAGCTATACGCCAATGACCTGCCCCGACAGCAATATAGACAACCCGATCCCAAGCGACTGTCTTTTCTGTCTTAGGAGTCACACCCAGTTGTTTCAGGATAGCCTTAAGTAAATCCAGATGCCCGCGCTCAACTATATCATTTATACTCTCAACCAAACGAAAATATCCCCGCTGGATTAAACAACTAATTAACTCCTTTTGAGCCCCATAACAAGCACCTTTGATCGCTGCTTCATTGGCTTCCGGTCGATCCTGCTCGCAAACCCATAAGACGATGTCTATATGACCTAATCGGCCGGCTTCAAAAATAGCCTTGGTTTTTCCCGGGTCGATAAGAAATGGTATGTAGAAATTTCGAAAAACGGATACATTACCCCTTCGAGCGACCCCTAGTAGAGCCGGAATTTTGCAATGGGCCGATGTTCCATAGCGGGAAAAACACTCTAGGAGGGATTCTGTCCCAAAGCGATGGGCGAGATACCAACATTTCCGTTCAAACTTCAGGCAGGGTTTAAAATTCGGTAGGTCGATCAAAAATCGAAGCACCACCTCTGAGTCCTTCTTGAGGGCATTGTAAATCCCCTTATATATAGTCTCACTCTCCATAACATTTAAATCAGCCAGCAATGTTTTGACACCTGTTAAGTTAGCCCCACGACAATACCCCAGAAATCTCACAGAAATGGGTAAAGTTTTCTTCTCCATAATTATACTCTATTCTCTCTAGAGAGAATAGAGTTCATTTTTCGAAACCTTTGATTTCTATAAGAAACTATCTAATGCCTCTAGAGGCATTAGATATAGAGTAGACAGAGTTGGGTTAGGTTAGACTTTAAAATTGGGCCCAAGAACTCTTGAAGCCAAGCTATGGTCGTGCGTTGTCGTGTCAAGTGAAGCGTTAGGGTAATGCTTTCGAGCTCATAATGTTGTATAAACTCCTGAATCAGTCGGGGCTCCAAATCCCAACCGCGGACGAGTAGAGATAGACACATTTCTTCTATGCCCGGGATAGGTTTGGCTACAACATACACCCCGAACTTATTGTAGCCTGCGCGGAGACATGTTTCTATGAAGATGACATCATGCCTTGCGATGGCCGTTTGAACTATTTCACATGGATGGGGCCATTTAAATTTCGGAACTACCGGAAGTTCGAGCATTCGGCGGGTGGTTTTTGGTTTATCCGTATATGTTCCTTGAGCCATTACATGCGAGGGGAAATCACTAATATCGATACCTAGAGAGACTAAATACTTAGCTATACGCCAATGCCCGGCTCGAACGGCGATATAGGCAACACGGTCCCAAGCGATGCCTCCACCCTTTGGGGTAAAACCAACCCGTTCCAATATAGACTTAAGTAAGGTGAGATGTCCCTTTTCAACTAGATTAACTATCCCTGCAATTAGATTGAAATCGCCTTGCTGAATTAATGCCTCAATCAGCTTCTTCTGACCACCTCGACACGCCCCTTCGGAAGCCGCTTTAAGATTGAACTTTATTCGTTGGCATGCCCATAGAACTATCTCCGTATGACCGCACCGAGCCGCTTCAAAAACGGCCTGGGTTTTATAGTTACTATCACCAAGTTTTTCTGAGTATATTTGTTGGAAGATTTTAAGATTCCCCCGTCTGGCCGCGCCAATTAATGCGGGCACGCGACAACAAGCGGGGTCTTTGGGTTCGCCATCCGGATAAGTGAAACATTTCAGCAGAGACTCCGTTCCGAAGCGATAGGCTAAATACCAGCTTTTCATTAGAAAGGCTGCGCCATGGTAGCCCCGTTCGTAATCGGGTAGAGTGAGAAGAAATCGCAGCACAGCCTCGGAGCCACCCTTAATTGCATTCCGAATTCCCTTATATACTGTCTCTCGTTCAATCAGACTTAAATCATAGGGTGCCAGCAATGTTTTGAGACCAGTTAAGTGACCCCCACGACAATACCCAAGAAATCTAACTATCACGGAAATAGGTAAAGTTTTCTTCTCCATAATTGTAGCATATCCGCTCTAAAGCGGATATGGTTCATTTTTTTCGAAACCGGAAGGGGTTCGAGAAAAATAATCTGTCCTGCAGGACAGATTATTTTTGCCCAATCTTTTGACTCTCCGTCGAACCCTGATTGGCCAGTGCATCGGCTTTCTCATTTAGCGGATCGCCATTATGACCCTTCACCCACTGAAATTTTAGATTGGGCCAGCGTTTAACCGCGGCTTGAAGCGCTGCAATTAACTCGACATTCTTACGGGCTTTCTTGGCACCCGTGATAACATCAATGCTATACTGGCTATCCGTATGCATGATAACCGAATATTCCTTCGGCACGGCCGGTTCCAAGATATCCAGGGCAAATGCGATAGCTGAAAGTTCGGCTACATTGTTCGTTTGCCAGCCGAGGGATCGATAAAAATCGAATGTTTGTCCCGTTGGATATTGCACTACCACCCCTGACCCGGCCCATCCTGGATTGGAAGGTTGCGCCGATCCATCCGTATAAACAAGAACCGACATTTTAGGCGGGGAGGAAATTATCAGAGACCTCAGTTTTCCATTGCTGCAGTAGCGTAGACACTGGTTCATGGTCCGACGTCTCGGCCCAACCGACGGCGCGTTGACGAATTTTCTCCAGGTCTAAACACTCTAGTTCACAGAGGCAGGAAATTAAGAACATTATAGTCATCAATTGACCTGACTTGATCGCTTCCATTAAGCCGGCTTCATATAGACGGCCGGCGGTTAAGATATCTCCTTGAACCCAGGACTTGATTTCATAGAGTCCTTCTAAAGAGCCGACTCTAGCAGCAACACAAATTATGGGGGTCAAATCAAAGCATCCTCGGGGTGGTTTGAAGTGTTGTAGAGCGTCTACATTATCTAAGGTAGCAGCTGTAACTAGAAAATTGCGGCGTCGGGACCAGGAAAGCATTTCTATTTTGCCTATTAAATTAAGTAGGCAAAATATCAGTTCTAAAGACCCGCGATTGACTCAGATAATACAAAACTCGGTTGGTTATTCCAGAGCGTTTCGCCGGATGAATCTAGAAGAATCCACGATTTGATGGGTGCATTGGAGTGAAATTCTTCATCTAGCAGATGCCGTTGATAGCAAAATACAGGTCCTCCTACGACTGAATAATCCCATTCTGAGAGAGGCTCGAAAGCTATTCCCTGCTTCCAAATGACTGCTCTGACTGAAGCCTTTATTAGAGACAAAAGTGAATTGGAGCTACAGTTAAGGAGTTGATTCCAACATGACCCAAAAAGCTCCATCGTGCGAGGACTGTGGTGGAAAGGGTATAATTCAAATCGGTCATTCGGAACCGGTTTTAGTTAAATGTTTTTGGTATGACGGCTTGGGTCATTTAGATAATTTGCAAGAATGTCTTCATTGTGACGGTTCGGGCAAATGTTGGCTCCCACCCATTGATAAAACAATAGAATGTTCACGGTGTAGTTTGGAGCTCCAGAATTGAGATTAAATCTTTGTCTGGAACAGCTAAAATGTCCCATAACGCCAAGCTCGTCCAAAAGCACTCTGAGGCAGAGTATTCCCGTCGGTATGAGCGAATGATGCAGGAATATCAACAAAATGTAGCTGAACCAATTCAGCTACCACCAGCTAATGAATCCTCGGAGGATTTACCACCAGCTAATGAATCCTCGGAGGATTCGCCTCCAGATGAAGAAGATTTGGAGTTTATCTTCTGTATTTGCCGACGGTGTAATGGAACTGGGCGCATTCGTGTGGGTGGGTATGAAAGCGGGCCGATCCACGATACGTGTCCTAAGTGTCAAGGGAAGGGTAAATGTGTCAAGATGATTCCCTGCGTGCCTTGCTCTGGAACGGGTCGAATTCGGGTGGGTGGATATGAGAGTGGACCTATCTACGATACATGCAGACGATGTGATGGCCTATATGTATATCCTGCAACGCAGGAATGCCCCGAATGTAACCCGGAAGACGAGTCTTGCTTTAGATGTCATGGGGAGGGATATATCTAAATGACACTCAAAAAAATTTCTCAGAATCAAATGGCATTGTCTCCAGACCTAATTTACGAGTCTCTGATACAACTGCAAAATTACGCCCATGCGCTCGAATGGAAAATGGACCAGCTCTATCCAGAGGGTCGACCCAATGAACCGATTCTGACTCAAGTCAATAAGATTGTGAATATGCGTATAACGCCCTTTACTCCCGAAGAAATTCAGAGTCTCAACATTTATAATTATGCAGTGCAATCCATCCAAAATACTTTAGCCAAAGCCGCTGAATATCTTATCATGCAGGAATATATTAATGCACAACGTTAAACTAGACTTCTCACCGGAGACATCCACAAAATTGATTGATTATATATCATTGAGGAGTGATATATAATCATGGATTCGGACGAAAAGCATTTCTTTGAATTGACCTGTGCCGTTCAACTCGGCGATGTGGACGTTCTTCGCCAATTGAAGCGTGCAACAGATAACTATAGCGTTCCTAAGCGGCTGCTTAAGGTTGCGGCCTCTCTGGACCAGGCCGATTGTGTCCGAGAACTGCTGACTTGGTGTGAATCTGCGTCTAAGGGAGCGTTCGTTCGAGATGGCCTTGAAGAAGCGGCTCGGTGTGGGTATTTGAACTCCCTTCAAGTCTTCAAGGAGTTCATCGACAAGGACACATCGGGGCTGGCTTGGTGGAAGATCCAGCGAGCGGGTCTTCTGGCGGCCATTGAGGCGAAGCGCATGAAGTCCATTCGGGAGATTCTCAGTTGGGGAACACCTATTGACCCAGACCTCTACGCAGCGGCCCGACATTTTAGTGTCAATCGGGCGCTGCCACGACCGGATGGGCCCATTCCGGAGTATATTCCATTGAATGAGGACAATGCATAAGAAAAATATAAGCTGGCCTAGGCCAGCTTATGTCAGTACCTACATCCCCAAAATTTCATCGTAAATAGAGCTATTAATAAATGCAACCCGCTGTTTATCCGGCAATTGAAACTCTTCGCAATTATGCGGATGTGTTGATGTGGAAATATAATCAATTGAAGTCCAACTATTTCATCCAACGGCAGGGAGGTTTCGATGACCCAAATCAAATACTGTCCGCGCTCGAATTGATATATCAAGAACTCACCGCTCTAATGCCTTATTTTCCATTCGGTGAATCTCGCATTCCAACATCTATGGAGATGTTTAATGCGAGACAGTATGACCTCGAAATGCATAAACGGATTGACGAATGGGTGGCGAGGACACCTAATTATGCGACTCAGTTGCAGCAGTGGAAAGAGAGTTTAAACAGCGCGGCCCAATATCTTCTTAAAACAGAATTTGATACTTGGAGTCCTTAGAAACTGTATGCGGCTAATGTGTAAATTGAGTTAAGTGTCAATGGGTGGCTGTTGCACCTCCGGATTAAATGAATTAACACTGGAAGAGCGAACCAACTTTTTCTGTGAGAAATGTCTCCTAGAGACAAATCCTATGGTCCTCGAGAAAATCGAGCTTAACATTCTTAATTGGCAGATTGCCCGAATTAATGACCATCAAAATAAGCGTCCTGTACCTAAGGCAACGTTTTGGTGTGTTGGGTGTAATAAACGTCGTTTCAACATATAAATGTTCTTGAAGAAGATTTTATAGATGGAGTGAAAATGTCATCGTCCGAATTCATCCTGATACTTCTCTTAATTGGGCTACTGGGATTGATTTGGTGCCTTCTTCATCGTAAGACCCGCCTTCAGGAAGCCAATGAGAAGCTCACGCAAAATCTAAAATATCCCGGGGGTCTGGTTCCATCAATTGACAGCACCGCTGATGCCATGCTCCTAACATGTTTAGATTATCGCTTCTTCACTCGGATTGATGATTTCAGAGTTGGGTCACCAAGGACCCAACTCTAAAATAAGAAAGGTTTCCAAGACCGATATGATGCCTTTATTCTCGCTGGGTCCTCCCTAGGTTTAAATCCACAAGTGAATCCCATGATTTCTACTTGGCAGAAGACGTGGTGGGACCATCTTGAGCTGGCGTATAATTTGCATAAGATTAAGGGGGTCATCATTATCGACCATGAAGATTGTGGTGCACGTTTTTATGACCTTAAGGTCATAAAAATTCGATATAAGCCTATCCTTAAGGATAGGCTTATATCGAGGAGTTTTTGGGTTATAATAATGAAGCAGAAGACCTTAAGGATATCATTCCGGCGAATGAAATGGAAATTCATTCCAAATATCTTCGAGAGGCCCATCGACGGATCAAAGAAAAATATCCCGACCTAACTGTTGAGTTGTATATGATTGGACTCTATCAAGATGTAGTTCCTGTTCTCCCTTAAATTTGAAAGCATTCGGTTGGCATCGGGAAAATAAATATGACCCTTGCCGTTATTGGAGGTCTTCTTGGATGTCTTATGGGAATGCTAATGACTGCAGGTCTAGTCGGGAGCATCAAGCATTCCGGTGGAAATGAGGATATTCGAGGTTATTTTTGCGTGGTTCTTGGAACGTCCCTCATAACCTTTGGCGGGTTCATTGGAGCTATAACAGCGTCTGTTTTCTAAAATTGACTTCTAATCCATCATAGTTACCTCAAGATAACTATGGCGACTTTTAGCTGCGCTGTTCTTGGCCCTGCAAACTCGGGTAAGACCGCTTTTCTACAAAGAACTCAGAAAGGGCTTTTTGTGGAGGTCACAACGCCGGATAGACAGACAGGTGAATATGAGTTAGACATCACCTTCCTGATTTTTAATGGGGCTGGGGCCCCATTAAAAATATGGATTTCATTGGGGCCCCTACCCCAATGAAATCCTGACAGATGCAGGAGAAAATCTAACTTTCCAGGTAGTGGAGACACCTTATGAAGTTGTAGATTCTGTTCTTATCATTCTAGACAAGGCCACATTGTCCACACCCGCCCATCTCCACACTTGGGTAACCTCTGCCCGCCAGAGGTATGGAGAGGTTCCTCTGGTGGTGTGTGGGACCAAGATTGACCTCCTGCCACAATATGGCAATGCTATCAGTCGGTCTCTCGCCCCGCATGTCCACGCGTTAGGTGTGACCTATTATGATTTGAGCTCTAAAACTAACTACAACCTAGAGAAACCCTGGGTGTATTTGGCGAGGCAACTCACAGGGAATCCGAATCTCCGCCTACCATGAAACACATAAACTGGTCCATACCAGTTTATGTCATAATTGAGAGTTCACTCCAGATTAGAACTAGAGTAACCATGGCGCCAGCATTTATTTATGGAATTTACATTGGAGCTGTCATGGGTATAATAATAGCCGATGTGGTTGGTGAGCTGTCCGATGTTGAGACTCGAGGCTATATCAAATTGTTTCTCGGGATATTACTAGTTCCATTAGGTGGGTTATTTGGTCTGACGTTGGTTGGCATTGCTATACAAAAAATTTCCCTCGAGTCAAAATGTCACACTCCGAAAGCGAAGAGACCAAACACATTCGTCCCAAAGTCATCTATTTAATTCGACATGCTCATAAGAGCCTCACATCAACCTCTGGTGACATTAACACGCTGGGTTTTGCTGAAGCGGAAGCGTTGATTTCTGTTTTCACTAAAGTGCTACCAAAGAAGTTTGGTTTACCTGAACCGACACGAATCTATTCTCAATATCCCTTTGACCTCTTGAATCCTCAGACAGTTAATCGAGTCTATCAAACAGTTCAACCACTAGCCAAAGCCCTAAATAAGAAAATTGGACTAAAACTATTTCTCGATGGTGGAGCAAATCCTCCGGGAAAATGAGAAGCGGGATGTTCCATTAATTACCTAGCAACATGATACCCTTCCGAATATAGCGCAGCATCTTGGCTTACCTTGTGTTAATTCGTGGGGACTTCAGCCGCTCTTATATTTAGATGCCACGGAAACAGAGAGTAAATTTGGCCAGCTCTGAGTTCTATTTCCGCATAAGATGACGCTAGATATTCTCCAAATGCTTAGAGTTATCTTCCATGGAGAAAATGTCTTCCCCGCTTGTGGCTCATTCGGCAAATATAAACCTTTCTCTAAAGACTGCTCATAAACTCCCTCTATGGAGAGTTTATGTTATTTCAAATAAACCAACTCAAGCTGACCTCTCAACTTGATACGGCCGCTCGACAGCTCTAATCTATACGAAGGAACATTTGTCCAAATTAGTTGAATAGGCAATACGGTCAAATGTCTCATAATAAGATACATCCAATATTTCTCTTCTAGAGGGCAGGCAAATCTAAGTAGTGCCTCCCCCGGCTTACCGAATTTTCGAGTGACCTAGGTTGAATGCATCCCTTCCATATAGCGTGTTTCTCTAGCCATAAGTTAACCAACCCATGAGAGTATGTTACAAATATTAAACGGAGACATCTGGTAGTTTGAAATACCAATCGATTGCCCTATCAAGATCGTGACCCAAAGCGATGCATTCGTCATGTGTGGATTGTCTAGGGATGGGTGCATCATTGAATTTATGATTTCTAGCAGGAAGAAAATAAAATCGTTGGCAAGGAAATGGTCAATTGGACGGCTCTGGGTAAACTATTTCTCTTTTCTTTTCTGGTCGTTATCATCGGTCTTCTCGGTGTCTACTTTGTTCTTAAATTGATGGGGTCACCAATAACTCTCACTTGGCGGAGCTTCGGTTATAGTTTGCTTATTTCAGTCTCCCTAACCTTCTTCCTGAATTTGGTTCTCAACTCAAATGTTATCCAAGCAACCTAATTCTCCTGTGTTTGTCCTTAGGACAAACAGAGTTTATTTCGGATTGTCCGCAGGTGAGTAATGGCGGAAATCGAGATATTCAACAGGGTTCTCTTTCGATTTAATATCGAAATTTTTCGTATAGAGTATTGCTAAAACCTTCTTATCGGCAAGAATCTGAGTTCCGTCCTTCGTGTCTATGAAAAGATTCCCATGGACAATGATATTCTCTACTCGTTCAAATCCTATTATCGCCACTGATGAATCATATTCTTTATCCGAGAGTTTTCCACCTGAATTTTCGTTTGGATAAACTATAGTGAAACTATCGGGTTGCTTTCTCCACCAGAGAGCATAATAAAATCGTACTTTCTGTTGTTCTAATAGCTGATTTAAATAGGGCTCACATGTGGAACAATGCGGCTACGGGCTGTGCTATTTTCTCAGGTGGAATTGGCATTGCTAAAAATTTATATATTGGTGCCTCAGGTGGACTTACAGTCAGTGCACCAACAGTCTCCACATCACCCACGACCGGATGTGGAGTCTTTGCGGGTGGGATGGGTGTGGGAGGGAATATTACGAGTTTTGGTGATGTAAATACATCAGGTAATGCTACGGTTTCTGGAACTTTAACGAGTGCTATAATTATTTCGACTATTTCTGGTCAGCTAAATATTTCTAACACAACCGATGCAACATCAACCTCAACCGGGGCTATGGTCGTATCCGGTGGTGTTGGTATCCCAAAAATCTATATGTGGGGGGTCAAATCAATAGCACGAATACAACCGATGCGACATCAACATCCACAGGGTCAATCGTTACACCAGGAGGTTTAGGTGTAGGTGGACACATCTATAGTGGTATTAATTTTGGGAGCGGAGCGTTAAGCCAATTTATACCGACAACGAGTTGGACACCCATTATTGCCATTGGTGGTAGCACCGTGGGTATTTCGTATTCCAACCAGACAGGGTCTTATGTACGTATTGGACCACTGGTTACATGCTCTTTCGCCGTGAATTTAAGCTCGCAAGGAACATCCAGCGGTAATGTGACTATTAGTTTACCCATAACTAGTAGTGCAACAGCGATACAACCAACGCATGCATCAGGGGCCTGGGGTTTACTGTCATTTAATACGGGTTATATTCAATTATCTATAGCGATTAACAGTAATTCAACAACCGCTAATATCAATTAAAGCGCAAGTTCTAGTAGTGCTTATCTTAACCTCACAAATAGTAATTTGAATAATTCTACCGGCCTTTGGGGAGATTTCTGGTATTATGTTTAAGGTGTTGAGACATATTTACTGTCCGTGTGAATTTTATGACCGTTGGTCATAAAATCTAGATAAAGTAGTAAAAACCGCCCTTAATCAAGGACGTGTTACTAAAATTGGTATCGGTTAAGTTTAAATAGGCGCTACTACTATTGGCACTTTGATTTAAATTAGCGACAGCAGAACTTGAGTTAACAGCAATATTGACTTGTGTATAGCCGCTATTGAGAATAACATCTGCCCATTGACCGAGACCCTGTGTCGGCTGGATTGCATTAGAAGAATTAAGCGGTAGAGTAATGGTTGTATTTCCAGTCCCACTCCCTTTATTGGATAGATAAATTTCGAAAGTGCAGAAGACCATAGATCCCATTACCACATAACTTCCATTGGAGGTATAGACCAAACTTGCACTGATAAAGTTACCAAAAGATATCCCCGGGGTCCAGCTCGTTGTTCCAGTATATGTTCCTAGCGTATTACCTCCAAAATTAATTCCTTGACAAGAAATCCGTCCACCCACACCTAAGCCACCAGCCGTGATGATGGCTCCGGTTGTTCGAGATTTAGAATCGGTTGTATTACTGTTATTAATTTGTCCCCCCACCGTTACATTCTTGGCCACACCCATGCCTCCCGCCGTAACCACAGCTCCCGTGGTTGTGGAAGTTGAACTTGTCGTGGCGGAGGCATTGACTTGTCCCGTGGCCGTGACGTTCCCAAATTGAGGATTTCCCGTCGAGCTTAAATCCTGCGTCATTGTGGCGTTCAACGTCCCACCCCCAGAGGCAAGACTAAAATTACACCCATTCGCATTAGAAATTACACATGAAGTTAATGCCGATGACCCGTTGGTGGCAACTAGATCATTCGCTAAGAGGGCCATTGTTTCGATAGTTTATTCCCTATTTAAGTCTTTATCCTATAGGATAAAGACTTAAATAGGTAAGGAGGATAGAAACAATGGCCCTATCACCTAACGAACTGGTCGCGACAAATGGATCCAGTAATGAATGTTCCTGCAGTCTCACTAATACCCATGGGTGTAACCTAAGTCTCGCTAGTGGAACCTTGAATGCCACGATGACGCAAAATTTGAGCGCGACGGGAAGTCCACAATTTACGAATTTTACCCCGACCGGACAACTAAACGCTACAGCGACAACTGACTCCAGTTCCACAACCACAGGAGCCATAATTACGGCCGGAGGAGCGGGTGTGGCCAAAAATGCAACGGTGGGGGGCCAAATTAATAGTACCAATACGACGGATAGCACGTCAACAACAACCGGAGCGATTATAACGGCCGGAGGGATGGGTATAGCAAAAAATATCTCCTGTGGAGGAGGAATTAACTTTGGTAATGGCACTCTATCGAGTTATGGAGCACCCCAAAGTTGGACGCCCATCCTATCGATTGGTGGAAGTACAACTGGGATTACATATTCGAATCAGAGCGGAACAGCCGTTAATTTAGGAAATGTAGCTATGTGTACTTTTGGGATGAATTTAACATCAAAGGGAACGAATATGTATGGAATTGTAACTATATCTCTTCCCTTTACCGCTGCTAATACTGTCCAACCCTATATAAACGTAGGGGCCTGGGGTCTTGTCGGTCTGGATACAGGTTTTACTCAATTGAGCCTGAAACCTCTAACTAGCACAACGGCTAGTTTTACTTTGTCAAATCCATCCGGTGGGGGTAACGTAGATATGCAAGCCTATCATTTGACCAACAGCTCTGGTATCTGGGGCAACATCTGGTATCTGATCTAAATTTAGCCAATCCATGATGTTCCTAAGTGAGAAAATGAACCAGAATTTGGACGACCGGCCCAATAGATGGCTCGACTATATTTTTTCGAGCCACAATGAATAAATTTACAGCTAAGGTTTGCTTTCCAGGAACTATTATCGGTACATTAGGACCATGAGTGAATGCAACACCAACGCTAACCGCACAGTTGGGGTTTTGATACATTAAGAGTATAAAAAACTCGATAATAATTTCTTGACGTTCGAAAAAGACGTGAAGTAGAAGAAATTTTATGACGGATCGTCATAAAATTTAGATGTAAAAGTAGAAACCACCCTGAATTATGGAGGTGTTACTAAAATTTGTATCCGTTAAGTTCAAATAAGCACTGCTACTACTGCAACTTTGATTTAAATTAGCTGTAGATCCATTCGCGTTAGGGCTGATAACTGCTTGTGTATATCCACTGTTGAAGGTAACACTAGACCATAAACCTAGACCATGTATAGGTTGGAATGCACTCGATGCGCGGAAAGGTAAACCAATTAGTGCATTCCCGCTAGAAGCGCCTTTATTCGACAAAGTAATAATGAAACTACAGAAGACCATAGACCCTAACACACTATAAGTTCCACTTGATGTATAAGTCAAACTTGGACTGATGAAGCTCCCGAAAGATATAGTTGGACTCCAGTTGGTGGCTCCAGCATAGGTTCCCAGTGTGTTACCTCCAAAATTAATTCCTTGACACGAAATTTGTCCACCCACACCTAAGCCACCAGCCGTAACAATCGCTCCCGTTGTTGTTGATGTACTATTTGTTGTATTAGTGCTCTTAATCTGTCCTCCGACAGTTGCATTTTTAGCAATACCCATACCTCCAGCTGTCACTATGGCTCCAGTCGATATCGATGTAGAATTTGTTGTTGCCGAAGCATTGAGTTGTCCGGTAGCGGTTAGATTGGTGAATTGAGGATTACCGGAGGTAGTGAGGTCTTGCGTCATAGTGGCATTTAACGTCCCACCCCCACTCGCGACAGTAAAATTACACCCATTAGCGTTAGAAATTCCACATGAAGTTAAGACGGAAGATCCATTGGTTGCAACTAGTTCGTTTGCCAAGAGTGACATGGTTTAGATGGGTTGATTTCGTATTTAAGTCTTTATCATGGGATAAAGACTTAAATCCATTCGTTCCTTCTAAGGAAGGAATGTCGCTATCACCGAACGAACTAGTTGCAACTGATGGCTCTTGCAATCAGTGTTCCTGTAGTCTAACTAATAATCATGGATGTAATCTAAGTGTGGCGAGTGGAGGTGGGACGTTAAATGTGACCATGACGCAGGATCTGAGCACATCAGGAAATCCTCAATTTGTCAACCTAATGCCCACGAGTCAACTTAATGCATTGAATACGACGAATTCAACCTCCACGACAACGGGGGCACTGGTTACGGCCGGAGGTGCAGGTATCGCCAAAAACGCTTCCATTGGGGGACAAATTAACAATACAAATACGACTAATAGTACATCGACAACAACGGGAGCGATCATGACTCCTGGAGGGATGGGCGTCGCGAAAACTATCCATTGTGGAGGGGGAATTAATTTTGGAGGGAGTACATTATCGAGTTTTGGGGCACCCCAAAGTTGGACGCCCTATTTGTTAATCAATGGTAGTCCGACAGGGATTTTTTATTCTACTCAGATGGGCACCTCATCTTTTGTTGGAAATGTGGCCATGTGTTCCTTTAGCATGGTCTTAAGTTCTAAGGGTACGAATGCAGGTACGGTCAGTATATATCTTCCATATACGCCGGCAGGTTCTAGTATTGTGCATCCAGTTATAAATATCGGAGCCTGGGGTCTTGTCGGATTGAATACAGGTTACACACAACTAAGTCTATTCCCAGATGCTACCACAAATAGCGCATATATCTACCAATCTTCGCCATCGGGGGCTGGTTATACGAATTTAACCAATACTAACTTAACTAATACCTGTGGTATCTGGGGTAGTTTTTGGTATTATGTCTAGTAAGGATATGTATACGTCTCTAGAGTCGTGGATGTAGGGACTTAGTGTAATCTCGGGCTGAATGTAATAAGACACAATTGAGTTTATCACCTAACATGGCCTACGCCTATTTCTACCAGTCTTCTCTATTGAAGAGTTTTACAAATTTGTCCAGTGGCAACTTGCCCAATACTCCCGGTATTCGGGTTATCTTAACATATCCTCCAGTAAGGATATGTTAACAACAGGATTTAAACTTAAATAGTTGATAGGGATATAAACTATGTCTCTTTCACCTAATCAACTTGTAGCCACTAATGTCTATTCTACCCAGGTATCCTGTGCGATTGCCAATGCGAATGGGTGTAATTTAAGTGTTGCTTCGGGTGGTGGAACTCTTAATGCGACTATGACACAAGATTTAAGTCCATCCAGCAATCCACAATTTGTGAATGTAACGGCCACAGGACAAGTAAACGCTTCAGGACTAGCCGATTCGACATCAACAATAACTGGCGCCATCATTACTGTTGGAGGTATGGGTATTGAAAAGAACGTAACGGTAGGAGGACAAATTCACAGCACGGACACAATAGACTCGACGTCAACAACAACCGGAGCGATTATAACGGCCGGAGGGATGGGTATAGCAAAAAATATCTCCTGTGGAGGAGGAATTAACTTTGGTAATGGCACCCTATCGAATTATAGGACACCCCAAAGTTGGACGCCCATCCTGTCGATTGGTGGAAGTACAACTGGGATTACATATTCGAATCAGTCGGGCACAGTTGGTTATTTTGGTAATCTGGTTATGTGCTCCTTTGCGATGAACTTAACGTCCATGGGAACATCGAGAGGCAATGTAACTTTAAATCTCCCCTATACATGTTCCAGTGCTGTGCAACCAGTTATAAATGTAGGGGCTTGGGGTAATCTCAATCTAGATGTAGATTATACACAATTGAGCCTATCACCTACACCTGGAACATCCTACGCCTATTTCTACCAGTCGGCTACATCAAGCAATCTAGGTTTCACAAATTTGACCAGTGGTAACTTGCCCAATAACCCCGGTATTTGGGGAAATATTTGGTTTTTTATTTAAAATTTCAACATATCCCTCCACTAGAGGATATGTCGATAATGGAATTAAAACTTAAATAGTTGATGTCTATATAAACAATGTCCCTTTCACCAAATGAGCTTGTTGCTACTAATGCCTCTTCTGCCGCGGTCTCCTGCACGATTGCCAACGCGGATGGATGTAATTTGAGTGTGGCTAGTGGCGGGGGTACTCTTAACGCTGCTATGGCGCAAGATTTAAGTCCCGCAGGAAATCCGCAATTCACCAATATCACTCCCACGGGTCAACTTGATGCCTCTAATACGACCAATTCCACTTCAACCTCAAGCGGAGCACTGGTGACGGCTGGAGGTATGGGTATTGCCAAGAATACGACCGTTGGGGGACAAATTAACAGTACCGACACAACAAATTCAACCTCACCCACGACAGGAGCAATCGTGACTCCAGGAGGGATGGGTATAGCAAAAACTATTTATTGCGGCGGAGGAATTAATTTTGGAGGGAGTACATTATCGAGTTTTGGAACACCCCAAAGTTGGACACCCTCTCTGTTGATTAATTTAAATCCAAGTGGATTTACTTATTCTAATCAGTGGGGTACAGTGTGTTATTTTGGTAATCTGGTTATGTGCTCATTTGGGATGAACTTAACATCCAAGGGAACAAATACCGGAGGTATAGGTTTATCGCTTCCGGTGACGATATCGGGTGGTACACAACCAACTATAAATGTAGGGGCCTGGGGTCTTGTCGGAATTCCAACGGGTATGACCCAAATGAGTTTACAACCTACCTATAGCCGAGCTGCTCTATTTACTTTATCGAATCCATCGGGTGGGAATATTGTATATCTTGCAGATAACCATTTGACCAATAGCTCGGGTATTTGGGGAAATATTTGGTATTTCATCTAAGACAAAATTAAACTTAAATAGTTGACGTCTATATAAACAATGTCCCTTTCACCAAATGAGCTTGTTGCCACCAATGGATCCTCTGTTCAGGTGTCGTGTTCGATTGCCAATACGAACGGGTGTAATCTGAGTGTTGCTTCGGGTGGCGGAACTCTTAATGCCACTATGACGCAGGATCTCAGTTCCTCGGGAAATCCGCAATTTGGGAATGTGACAGCGACAGGACAAATTAACGCTTCTGGGACGACCGATTCAACCTCGACGTCAACGGGAGCCATAATTACGGCCGGTGGAGTTGGTATTGCTGGTGATACTTACATCGGGGGACAAATTAATAACACGAACACAACCGACTCGACATCTACAACAACAGGAGCCATAGTAACTCCTGGAGGGATAGGTGTTGGTGGAAATATCTATACTCCAGGGATTAATTTTGGGGGGAGTACACTGTCTAAATATGCGTCGACTACCAGTTGGACGCCGTATTTGGCTATTGGTGGAAGTACGGCAGGAATTACGTATAGTAATCAGGGTGGTAGCTACATTCAGATTGGCTCGATGGTTTTCTGTTCATTCGCTATTAACATCAGTTCAAAGGGTACAAATACAGGTAATCTAACGATAACTCTACCTATAACAAGCAGTACTGTCTCCCAACCGGTATGCAACCTGGGGGCATGGGGACTTGTGGCATTGAATACGGGTTATGTACAAGCGGACATAGCGGTTAATGCCAATTCGTCTTACGCCAATATTAATCAAAGCACGGGGGCAACCAATGCCTATCTCAATATGACGCAGGCTAATTTAACCAGTACTTCAGGTCTGTGGGGTAGTTTTTGGTACTTCGTCTAATTAAGCCAAATTGACTCTTCGGGTGAGACATAAACAGTAGATAACCATGCCCCCCAAAGCTGCCACGTTAGAAAAGAAAGCGGCCCAACAAGCCCTGAAGGCTGCTAAGGCTCAGCAAAAACAAGCAGGATATCTTCTGGCAGCCGCCAATAAGAAACAACACGCGGCTGAGAAGATCTTAGGTAAAAAGAAGTAACTATTATGTCTTGTGGACATAATAGGCAATTACATAGCGGCTTGATTGAGATTGGCAATACATTGACTATAATAGGCAAGTGTATTGCCCCATGCCGCTAGCAGGTTCGTCAACCACTCGCTCGTATTATAGAGCAATAAGCGAGCCTCTGTTTCATAACGCACTAAATTTAGTGATTTAACAGGCATTCTAGAGATACATTCCACATGACACTCTAAACGTGTATATGTCTGGATTAAAACGGTCAAACGATTCCACTGTTCGGTTAGAGACAGCATGCCATGTTGAAACTCGGGTGATGTAATTGTAGAGATAGCAGCAATATAATCATGAGTGTTAGTTGTTAGATTTTGACACGCTAAACTTTCGGTGCATGCGGGCAAGTCCATTTATTTATACAACCATTTATATTTTGCCATTTTGTATCCAGATACAAACCCTTTAGATAATCCTTAACCCATTTGAGCACATACGAAAAATAGGTTCCACCGAGATGATAGTAATCTTTATATTTGTTCGGTACATTAGAGATTTGCAATCTAAACTTAATTAGATCCGCCGTTTTTATGGCTCGAGAACACATTTAAACCTCAGTCAATTGAATGGAGGAATTGACCGTCTTCTTCAATAATTTTAGTTGTAAATGTGGCCCGTGTTATTCTTAATAGGTAGTGCATGGGCGACTCAGTATTCCCACAACTGTTTGCTGTTTATACCCCAATATGACATCTCGGGTGCAGCCGAAACTATTCCTGAATTAGAAGTTCGAATCAACGTCTGGCTTCTAGCCCAAAATGGGAGTCTTCATATTACATCCGAAGGTTTTATTGATCTAGATGCCGATTCCATAACTGAAGCGGGTGAATTGAAGACTACTTGGAGAATTCTAGCGAGTGGATCTCATACCGGATGGGTAACACGGATTCGGGATCGACAGCTGTGTTTCTATAACACGAGCGATATAATTATGCCGGATGGGGGGAGTGTTATTCCTCCACCCTATCCTGATCCTATCTCTAAAGCAACTCTTCCTTATCCCTCGAGATGGATATTTCTTCTTGGATTAACCCTCGTCGTTAGATAAATCGTTCTTATCTGTTCAAACAGATAAGAATTATGCGGGGTAGAAGAGGTTCGAGTTATTGGCTGGGACATTGATTTGTTCGGGTCGAATGCGTAAGGGGAGATAATCCATCGTATGAATATCCGTCTCAAAATTCAGTCGCTGGACCTCTCGGTCATGTTGACTCGTTCTATCAAAATAAATATTGATTTGCTGACCTATAGGCGTAATAAACCAGGTCGATGTATTAGTGAGGTGACTTATCAGCTGGTCAATATACGGCTCAACATCGAGCCATACAATTTCATTTCCGGGTATAGCTTGATCCCAATAGTGGATGGGGTAATCTGGAATCGGCAGACTTGGGGGTGGAGACCCCTTTTCACTATAAATATAGTCGAGCGGCTCGAGGCCTTCCGCTGTAAAGATAAACCGAGCTCGATTACCCCAATCGACCAGAGTTGGGAAAACGACGATATCCCCTTGACGAGGTTTGTATCCCTCCTCCTGGAGGTAGAGTGCCGCATCTTCAAGTGTCTCTCTAGGTACTTGTCCAGGAACTATAATTTCTCCCTCCAGAGTGTATTCCGGCTCGATTATATCACCGGGCATCAAGAAATTTTCCGGCAAAGTGAAGACTTGAGCTGTCATTTTCATCTTCCAGCAAAAAGCTGGAAGATGAATTTCTTTCCTTTAGATGTTCGATTGAACACCTGAAAGTAAATTATGTCAATTGCACGAGTTGGAGCTGAATCTCGTCCGGTGATTCTAGTGTTCCACTAGTGGTTAAGGTCCTCAGATAATTAACGGAACTATTAGGTGTGCCAATTAAGGCCGGTTGCGCCGGATTAACTCTTTGGGCTAGAAGAGCATAGAATTCATTTGGTGACCCTGCCTGTTGAGCTAGTTGCCAAAGAATCGCATACGGTCCCACAGCCAAAGGTCCCTGCCAGTTCAAAGGCACCTGCTCCACAAGCGGATTTAAGTTAAGCACCGCATTCTCTAGAATAAAAGGTTCATTACTGACACCACCGGGAACTTCGGTGGGGTAGGGAGTTTCATTATAGGTTGGGATAATATCTGGCTCTGTGGCAAAGTGAAGTGTGCCCGGCATACCAAAAGTTGGGAAATCGGCGAGATCGGGCTCTCCAGACATTTTATTTCCTCCGAATAATTTTATTTAGCGTGTGCCTGAATTTTATAAACGGGTCCTCAGGGTCCCGTTTATAAAATACCGGCACCTATCGGTGCCTGAATTATTGTCGCGACCGCTTGTGGGTCATTGACTTTTGGGTAAGTCTTGAGATCCGTGATGGCTTGAAATTCAGCTGGTGTGACCTCTGGCTTCATTATAAGATTATAGGCTTGGATGATTCTCGGTGTCATCTCGGGAAATCTTTCCATAAATGTGGCAAGAATCGTCAAAGGCCAAAGCCAGACCATTGAGTTATACCAATGATCATTCTGTGCCTGCGGGTTGAATTTAGGATTGGCTAGGATGGTCTGTGCTGTCTCTATGGTGAGATTAAAAGTACTGTCAAAACCCGCCAAAACTGCATTGATGTCGGTTCGGGGATCTCGCAAAAGAAGTCCCATCACCGTGATACTCTCGGCATCAGGAGAGGTTAGATTCGGCCAGATTTCCGTCAGGAGATTTGGGTTAGCCTCGGGTCGACTCAATAGTAATCTGGCTTGAATTGGGCTGATCCCCGGATAATCGAGCATATCATTAATCTCCCTGGCTGGAGTTTTGGGGTCCAAAGCCAGCACCTGAAAGGCCTCCAAAGACCCAGCTCGATGCGTTAACCATAAAGCCGGGTTAATAACTTGCACCCGCGGGTCTTTGAGGAGTACTCGAAGGACACTGGCTCGACCATAAAGACAGGCGTAAAGCAAACCTTGATTCGTTTCTTTGCTTAAACGGCCTTCTATATTCTGTCGATAATCCTGGGTGGGTGTATCATCATAATTTAATTTAGCTGTCACAGGGTTGACTCGTGGTAACAATACACTTACAATCTCTTCCTGACCCTGAGCTGCCGCATAGACAAAGAGACTCTCATTAATTGCTTGGATTTTAGCCTCGACGGGCGCATTCTCAATGAAATATTGGGCGAGAGTTGGACCACCGCCCTCAATGCACTCCCGAAGAAGATTTCGATACATTTCGGAATTCTGTAGCACAGGTTTAATGTCGAGGAGATTAAGCTCGGGTCGACCAAAACGAAAGAGTGGATAGAAGGGGTCAGTCAAAACATTTAATTGAGGCATATTGAGATAATCAAAGGATGCCAACATCGAATAAACATCTCCGGGTGGCTGGATGGGGAGTTCTTTTGTTAAGAGGATTTGTTGAATTAAGGTCATGGCTTCAGGTGTCACGACGGGATTAGTAATCTCAAAGGTATCACCAAAATCTTGAGCCGTTTGAGCCAGAATACTTTCCGGAAAGAGTTCTAATAGAGCTAACTTAGGTAAGACAATGGATGTTCGAAATAAGGACAAGTGGATTTGCACTTGCGCCATGATTTTAATAGGGTCTTAATTTTAACATGATTTATCATGTTAAAATTAATGAAGAACACGGAGTATATCCTGCGGGTCATTTTGGGGGTCACCTGCATTGATATCTAGTGGAGCCTGCGCCTGAGCTTCTTCAATTTGAGGTCGTGTTTCTGGGAATCTTTGAATAAAGGCAGCTAAAACTTCTAGAGGCCAAAGCCAAACCATGGATTGATACCAGGCCTTCGGCAGAATATTTGGATTGAACTTTGGATGGGTCATCCAACTGAGGACCAAATCGGAGGGAAGAAATACATGCGTCTTAAAGATACGCTCGAACATGAGTGCCAGATTTGTGCGAGGGTCCCAGTAGAGCAAATTAAGCTTATCTATATCATTAATTGGTGGATTCATTCGAAATCGAAGATGCTCGTCTATGCTGGCAACATAATAATCATAGATATCCCTGAGATTTGGGTCCGCCTTAGGTGAATTTAAGAGAATCCGAACTTCAACTGGTGTCAAGCTGCTCTTACTCAACATGTGATTGACTGCATCAGCGGGTATTCGTGGATCTAGAGCTATTAATTGGAAGGCTAGAGTCGAACCTGATTGCCATGCATGCGATAACGCTGTATAATCTAATACAACAAGACGACTTTGCAGCAAGACCCGAATCGTGTCAACATACCCAAAGAGACACGCATAATTCAGAGCTTGATTCTTCCCGTTAAGTATAGCTTCTTCTGCATAAGCTCGATAATCCTGTATATTTAAATCGTCCCCATTAAGTTTAGCTGTGACGGGATTGACCCACTTCAGTAAAACGTCAACCACTTCCGCGTTCCCAATACTCGCCGCCTGAACGAACAAGCTCTCCGTAATAGCCTGGATTTCAGCCTCCACCGGTGCATTCTCAACCAGGTATTGTGTTAAGATGGGACCCGGACCCGATACAGTATCCAGTAGAAGCGCTCGATATACATCTGGATTAACCAATTGGGCCTTAATTTGGAGGAGATTAAGCTCGGGTCGAGTTTGTCGAAATAATGGGTAGAAGGGGTCAATCAAAACATTTAATTGAGGCATATTGAGATAATCAAAGGCTGCCAACATGGAATAAACATCCTCTGGCGGTTGCAAGGGTAAATCTCCTGTCAGGAGGATTTGTTGAATTAGAATTAAAGATTGAGGTATCACCACCGGATTAGTGATTTCAAAGGTATCCCCAAAATCTTGAGCTGTTTGGGCGAGAATACTTTCCGGAAAGAGTTTAAGCAGAGCTAACTTAGGTAATTTAATCTCGGTGGCAGAGAGTGGGAGAATGACCCTCACATCGGTCATAGTTTTCATTTGGACAGAATTCTTCACAAGAATTCTGTTTAGACTTGGATGCCATTGGCCTCTAGGATGGCATGGACAGCTTCAGGTGTATTTCGACTATATCTGGCTAAACCATCAATGGCATGGTTAGAATAGACATCATTGCGTCGTTCTGGGCCGTATTTTACATTAGCCTGAAGACCATACTGATAGGCAGATATAATTTCTCCATTCGAATAGGGAGTTCGGAAGCGTCTCAAGAATTCGATTAAGACTGTCAGCGGCCAGAGCCAGACCATGGATCCAAACCACCAGTAGGTCATACGACTGCCATCAAACCGAGCATCAGTTATCCACGGTAGAGTTAGATAACTCGGCAGAACATAATACTTCTCAAATAATGCCCGTAAAGCGTGGTTAGGTTCGGTTCTAGGGTCAAAATATAGTGCTTTGGCACTCGAAAGGATATCTGGAAAAATAGGGATACGGTCGATTGCATCAACCGTTGGAGCTGAGTCCACTTCAACTGCAATCCACTCGACTTTTTCTCTGAAGAATATATAATTCTGAGCTGTCGGATTAAACTCGGGCCGACTAAGCAGCACTCGTAGTTCTATCAAACTGGCATCCATATCTTGAGCATAACTATTAAGCGCTTCACCCGTGGTCTTAGGATTAATTGCAACTACATACCAGGTGATAAAGTTATCCGAATTCCGAGCTCGATCCAGAGCTTGTCTCGTAACTGTCGTGATCTTATCACTAGCTAGAAGCACTTGAACAACACCAGTATTTCCATAAAGACAAGCATAATGAAGCGCTTGATTATCCACTCCATTAACTCGATATTTGAACGCCTCTCTATATTCCACATTTCGGTCATTCAGGTCCAGTTGAGCTGTGACTGGGTTAATTCCCTTTCGTAATAATACTGAGACAATCTCTGTCTGCCCTAAATAAGCCGCAAAAGCGAATATATCCGCATTTTCGCTTTGGAATTTAAGATTATCGGGAGCATTCTCAATATAGTATTGGGCTAGAACTGGAGCTGATCCAGAAATAGCCTCTTTTAACAGCTGATGATACATCATAAGATCCTCTAGGACCGGTTTGATATCCAGAAGATTAATCTCGGGGCGGAGAGCTCGAAAGAGGGCATAGTAGGGTTCGGCCATTAAATTTAAAACTGGCAGATTCAGATAATGAACGGCTGGGAGCATCAAATAAATGTCTGGTGGAGGTTGTGCAGGCAAATTTTCTTGTAGGAGGATACTCTGAATTAATCTCAGCGCTTCGGGTGTAATGAGCGGATTCGTCATCTCAAAGGTATCCCCATAATCCTGAGCGGTTTGGGCGAGAAGACTCTCCGGAAAGAATTTAAGCAGAGCTTCCTTGGGCAGTTGAAGTGTAAAGTTCTGATATGAAGGTAAAGTCAGGGTGACACTCATCTCTTTCTCTTATATAAAATTTGATCCGGCATATTTTGTTGGGATTAAACTAAATGGCGGAATCAACAGAAGAGCTCTTGCTTCGATTGCGGGAACAAGAAGCTTTTCATAAAGCTCTACTTATACGAATGGCAATCGAAGCTAAATCTGGGCAATTCCTTCAATCGAAATTATTACTCGAGCAATACAGCAGTATCAATCCTCTATATACCGATTCGAGAGATGGCATATTTCTTCAGAGTTGTATCACAGCGCTTAATCTGGGTCAGAAAGATGTATTTGAAGCGCAAGTCAGGCGGCATAGTGCTATAACCCTTATCCCGGAATGGCAAGCACATTTACTTCGAGCCATCATGGCGTCTCTAGCATAAGACATGTCTTAATTATTTGGAAGTCAGGTCATAGTGACACTCGTCGCTTTATATTAAACTCGACTTGACAAGTCGAGTTTAATTGTCCCTAGAAACAGTACAATAGTTCTAAAGATGAAAGGATGAATCCCAACCAGATCCAATTTAGCCCATGTTGTCCTGCCATATTAGCATACGGTTGACAAAAGACTTTGGTTGTATTGGCGAGATGTTGTACTGGAGACGGTAAGCTTGTTAGATTGAGAATTTGCTGCATCCGCTCCACAAAGTCCCTGTGGATTACAATCCTGACAGTCAACAGCGCAAAGTCCATGTTGGTCATTTGGCTGGCAGTCGAGATCACAGGATAATTCGTAATTATTTGAATGCATGTGAGCCGCTTGTTTACTCGTTGCCTTAACGGAATTGACAATTTGGAGAATCGACGTGTCATTGGTCATATTCTGCATTTGAGTCATATAGGTCTGAACTGTAACTCCAATCGTCATGTCATTAGGGCAGCCCCCACAATTAAAATCACATGTCTGATAGTAGCACGGCTCTAAGCATGTCTGTATAGTGCCTTGAGCCACACCAGCCAGAATAACGAATAAGAAGACGCTTCGCATTTGTGGATATAAATGTGAGTTTAAACCCTTCAATTTGGATCGACTCTAACCACTGGATATAATTTTAGATATGGCCAATTTGTTAGATGGAGAATTCTGTCCATCTGCTCAACAATTCCTCCACAAGCTTTGCAATCCTGACAGAAACCCAAGCACGTAGCGCCATTATACTGAAGCAGACAGGTCAATTGATATGGAACTGAGTATAATCACATCCTCCGGACAACCAAAACATGATTGGATATAACTTTATGTGACAATAAGAAGACTTGTCAATTCAGATATGAAGGTAAGATCACACTGTCCCTAAGAATGAGATGAGAAGGATGAATCCCAACCAATTCATCCCGTGTTGCTCTCCAGTATTAGCATATGGTTCGCAAAAGACTGCTGTTGTATTCGCTAGATGTTCCACCAAAGGCAGTAAATTCGATTGATTGAGAATCTGCTGCATCTGTGTCAGAATACCTGTGCAGAGTCCCTGTGGATTACAATCCTGACAATAAACAGCGCAGAGTCCATCCTTCTGAAGTGGATTACAGTTAAGCTCACAGGATAAATGGTAATTGTCAGAATACATTTCTGTGGCTTTTTGGCTGGTAGCTGTGACCGCCTTCACAATTTGGAGAATAACCGTATTATTAGTCACATTTTGTATCTGCAGCATATAAGCCTGAACCGTAAGGCCAATAGTTACATCATTCGGACAGCCGCCACAATCAAAATTACAGGTCTGAAGATAGCATTCTTTATAGCAGCTCTTCTGAAGGCAATGTGCCAAAGAAATAAGAGTCAGAAATAGGCAGAAACTTCGCATTTGTCTTTAAACAAAAACGAAGTGGATAGAATCAATTTGGATCTAACCGCACCACTTGATGTAATTTAAGTAAGGGTTCTAATTCTACATCCAGAAACATCTTGATTTGTGGATACAGCCATTGGTCCCAATAAGCGGCATTGTAATAAATTCGTTGCATGAAAATAGAATTCTCCTGTTTGCACATGACTATATAATCACACCATTTTCTTCCCAGAATCGCCATATTGCCCTGCATTTGGGCATAATGGGTTGGCCAAATATGGTCAATGCTTTCGCTTCGCCCTGGATTCTGCAGATAGCTGAGAATGGGCTTATACATTCGTTGAATGCATTTAATCTCAATCATTCCCTCTTCCCCCACTAAACCATCCGTGCTCGCCCCGATGCGCAAATCCCATTTCGGCACTGCCAATCCAACCTGCTTGACGTCGACCTTATACTGCCTTTCATAATGCTGTCGAGCCTCCGGTTCGAGACGAATCCCTTCACTCATCATAATCTGATTTTGTTCACTCGGGGTCGGTTTACTCACGCCAGCAATTTCTAGGGCTGTCTGTTTAGGTGTCGAAAATCTCAAATTAAAACCCAGACCATACCCAAATCTCGAGGCAGTAAAGCGGCCTTTTCGGGCTGCTTCCCATCCGGAAGAACATTGAGGAGATGTATTGAGCCAGTAAGTACCACAGTCTTGCCACGTCGATGCCATTTTAATTATCTCCCTACCGGCTTTTGGGTCTCATTTTTCATCTATGCTTTCGCACAGATGAAAACCAGATTTTTAGAATGATCCAAATGCAACCGCTACCCCTCCCGCCACTGGTCGATTTATCCGAATGTCATATACCCACCATAGAAATTCGGACCACACTTCATAAATTCTCTCCAGACGCGGAACCAAGCGGCACCGACACCCAAATGAACCCGGTCTTTGGTACTCAACTTTCCACTTTCGGTTTGCCCTTCTTCCGGATGTGCCAAGGAACGAAACCCCGAGTGGTATTTATCAATACCACGGATGTAACCTTTGACCTCCATTGGCATGGGCTCAATACGACGGCGGATGTTGATGGAGCTAGCACTCAAGTCGAATTTGGCCCGAACACGAAGATTGGTCGCGAGCTGAACATAAATTTCCCTAAAATCCAAAATAACTCCACGCTCCTTTGGGTTCATGCCCACCCGATGTTTCGGTCGAGCACTCTAACCTATACGGGTGTTTATGGACTCCTCGATATCGTGGATTGTGTTAGCCGACCTGTCACAAAACGCTTCCATTATCCCGACAATCACCTTATGTGTGTCTATCAAGACATCGACCTAACGGCAACGGGCACAGAGGTTGCAACGAATCTCTATACGGATGAACAGCGGTCGTGCTTTGGTGTGATTAATGGTGTGAGTTGCGTCAATTGGTCGGGAGACAGAAAGGGTCCTTTCGTGACGCCACTCAAACACACCTCCTCCCGAAATCTCGTCAAACTCGACCTCCTCAATGGCACCTCTTCTTTTCGGACGCTCTACTTAGGTGTTTCTGATTCGAAAGGCCAAATTCAACCCTTCACTTTAATTCAAACGGATACGGGACTTCGAAACCCCCTTCCTCTCACGGTCCTGGCGATAGGTCCCGCCAATCGAAGGTCCATTGTTTTTGACCTCAAAAACTTTCCGGGAGGTATAGCTAATGTCTTCTTCTATGACTTCGACCTAACCGAGAATGGTGGAGCCGAGTCTGTTGATGGTAAATTAGTTGCCCCCGTTCCAGTCGGTCCCAATCCGACCCCTACGCCCACACCCATCCCAGGACCCGACACGCAACTTATCTATCCAGTTGTTCCAGCTATCCCTCAACAAACTCAAATTCTCGTCAATGGCGAGGCACAGCTACCTCCTCTACACCAAGGTAAAGTTTGGCTTCAAGTTCAGTGGACTGGCACCAAGAAACAAAGTTATACTAAACTCCTCCGAGCCATGCGGAAAGTGGTCTTCGGAGACTCGCCGTATTGGCACTGTCCGAATTACATTCGTCACCTCAATCCGAATTACTATTATAACTTACCCGATTTCAAGCATGCGGCTACACGCAACTATATTCTCTTCCCCGATACCAATCAGAATAGTAATGTCCCTGGAGGCAATCCAAATGGGAGCACTGAGTATATTAATGGGGCCAATAGAGTTATGGTTGACCTTTGGAATTCGGAAGAGTTGGACCTAAAAACAGCTTTGGTCGAATACCAGAAGAACCCCAATAACTTTAAGCCGATGGTTTTACCCACACTCCTCTTCAAAATCTATCCATCCAGTCCCTTCGTTAACTATGCGATGCTTCAGAATGACCGTCTGACAATCCAATTCTTCACCCAATCCATTAGCTATTCTGACATAAAGACCTTACCTCTCGCGGAAGTAGATATTGTCTTTCCACCCGTTCAACTGTTAAATATCAATCAGTGGACTCAGCTCGTCCAAGCCAACTTCGCTTCGACTTCTATCATCGTGGCGAGTCAAAGGTTGAGTCTTGGGGATGTCTTAGCCTATGATTGGACCTTCTATCCATTCCAATTGACACCCCTCACCTCCACACAACCGGTCATTCTGAAATCCGTCTTCGCGAAGACGACCAATAAGACCCGGTATACCCTTCGTCTGAAGGCAACATGGCCGCTGCTCCAATTCTTTGGGAAGCCCCTTTCGGCGGATATGGGTCCGAGCATGATGGGTCTCCAACAAATCTTCCCTGAATATGCTACCAATGACCCAGATAACCCTATCCTCATGGGCATGGATAACCAAGCGGAATTAATTATAGTTCCACAATCCACCTATCTCGGGCCAATTGATGGGTTTCAGAGTGATAATCTTCTGAATCTGGCCGTCCAGAAGAATTCCACCGAACGGTGGGTTTACCATAACTTGGACAATCAAGATGCCCATCCCTTCCACTTCCACCTGACCTCAGGTTACGTTGACCCAAAGGACCCAGATATTATGCCGGGATTACTGACACGACCCTATGATTCCTACTTCTACTCTATGGATACCTATAGCATTGGTCCCCAACAGACCCTTGCTTTCTATCTAAAGTTCATTCACTTCACATCGGAAGAGGGAGCGCTTCAACCACCAGTCCCAGGTCTTGGATATATGTATCACTGCCATTATATGTCGCATCATGATATGAATATGATGGGATCGTATTTTGTCTATTCGAAACGCAACAAGTATTTCTCCTAGGATATAATTCGTGGGTCCTAACCCACACAACAGTTTTTTTGGCTCGTGTTCAAACGATATGTAATCCCTAAGAACATCATTCATTTACAGATATTTGGAGTCCGTCCAAATTTGGTTCGAAAGAAAATTCGTGGACCCGTAAGTCCACAAACGTGTTTTTAAGTTGTGTTCGACTCATAATTAATCTATCAGAACATCACTCGTTTACAGAAATTTTGGATGGTCCAAATTCTGACGGTATGAAATAGAATTCATGCGTGAGTTAGGGTTCACGAATGAGTTTTTGAGTTGTGTTCGAACCATATTTAATCTCTGAAAACATAATCCATTTACATGATTTTGGCGGGTTTTCGGGCGTGGGTTTAGAAACGGAAATCAGATTTCCCCTTCGGATGGTTCGTTCTCATTAAAGTGGCCGACATGTTCATCGCAAACAATGGAATAGAAAAGGAGTGCCCGGGATTTCGAACAAACGGAACAGACTTCATTGGTTCCAATTATCACACGACGCTCCAAAAATGAATCGGGCAAACTCCCTTTTCTCCATCCTTCTTGTGCACATTTTTCAATGCAATGGCCACAGATATACCTTCGCCAGGTTATGATTTCGCCCTTAAAGGGTGAATTATACTTATTGCTGAGTAAATAACAGGGATAGCAGCTGAATTCATGATTAAAATCCATTTTATATTTAATGCCAGCTATATGCATAAATTAATTTTGTCGAATAACAGTGAAAACTACATTGAACAAAAAATTGGTCTTCTTACCGCCATGACATCCTCGAATCCTGCCATATCCACATCCCGAATTAAAGCTACATTTGAGCCGTATTCGTAGCAAAAATTCTTTTAGAAATGTCATTTAAGCCTTAATTCGCAAAAGGAAACAGAAATGAAAGAAAACGCAAAAGTTTTTCTGGAGCTTCAAAATGCAAGCACCTCAACTCGGCGAGCAGCAACTGAATGCCCTCAATAAGGAGCAGCTGAAAGACCTTCTCCGCAAGCAGGAACTGCCTGTTGGTGGCAACAAGCCCGAGCTCGTCGCCCGTCTTCTCCAGGGTGCCCAGCCCCAGGCGATTTATGGCACGATGACCGTGCCACATCTGCGACAGCTGCTTGGAGCGCAGAACCTCGCGGCCACGGGAACTAAGCCCGTGCTCCTGCAGCGTCTGGGAGTCACTGGTGTGGCAACGCGTGGAGGCACCCCTCGAGCTCGTGCGGCGGGCGTTGAGGGTATGACCGTGCAGGAGCTCCGTGCTGAGGCTAAGCGTCTCGGTCGACCGGGCTATTCGAAGCTCAACCGAGAGGACCTGCTTAAACTCGTCCGAGGTGGCCGAGCTCCCTCCCCTCGGGCGGCCTCTCCCCGTGCGCAGGCACCGGCCCGTGCTCCGTCTCCCCGAGCCAACACCCAGGACTACAATGCGATGACCGTGGTGGACCTTAAGGCTCTGGCCAAGCAACGAGGGATTGCCGGTTACTCGAAGCTCAACAAGGGTGAACTGATTGCCCTTATCCAAGGTGCCGCATTAATTTGAAGCAGTGAACTCTATCTAGAGAGTTCACTGTGAATTTTACGGTGAATAATTCCCCAACAGCTGGAAGATTTGCTTCTGGAGGGGCCCGTTAATTCGATGTAGGACAATATCAACTAATTCATCGGCATACACTTCGGTTTGACCCCGCAATGCACGAATTCCTTGCACCGCAACCGTCTCCATGGCTTGCTCGGCTTTAGCTGTTTGGGTCAAATTAACGTGACAGGTTTTGAGAAACCGGTCTTGTAGCTGTTTAAACATGGCCTCAACATCCCGCTGCCAGGTGAGCATATCTTGACGCAGAGCTTGGCAGGCATAAACATTCTTCTGTGTTGTCGCCACAAGAACTGTATTAATTTCGGTTAGAATAAGAACTGCTGTTTTTATCTCTGGACCCATAGGCATTAAGGGCAACCAAACCTCTTCGAATGGCAGAAGCTGCTGAGGCCATTTTGTCTCGGGAGGGTTTAGAAGAAGCCAGGTTCGAGCGAGTTGGGCCCAAAGGGATATACAATTTTGTGTATAAATTCCATACGGCGGGAGCGTTGTTTTTGCAGGCACTGAGAGTTGCCCGGATGATATAAAAGCCTGTAGAACTAAAGTCGTTGCAAACTGCGCTTCAAAAACATGTAGAAGTGACCCCAGTCGGGTATTATTGGCTGAAGCAGTCATGTCAAGAATCTCTTCTGGATTTGAGCAATGAGGAAAATGAGCGCTGACTCTTTCTCGAAATGTGCCTGTCCCCAGAAAAGAGCTGCTCATAGTTGCAATCTCTGAAGAAGACCACGTTAAGGTGGCATCGTCCAACGTTCCGGTGATTGATTTCAACGTTTCGCCGTCCTCAGTTGGTTTAATGACGATATGCACAGAGGTCTTTGATTCGATAGGAATAGAGAGAGTTAAGGGGACAAACTGCAACATTTACTTGAAAATAGAAATATCTTCAAGTCTGAAAATTGCTCCCTAAATTCTTAGAATTAGACAATTCGTCAAGCAAATTTCACTCGTCAAACAAATGCAACCCCTTCTGGCAACTGTTCGACCGGTTCAGATTCAACCCCTCCCTCCAGCAGCAACTACTCTAGCCCGGACGTTGCCAACGCTTCGACGGGGTCGACCTCCAGCTCAGAGGGTCGCCCCCCTAGGGGGTGGCTTGCCCCCCGTCTGTGCCGTGCCAGCAGTAACGGTGGAGCCACTTCCAGGGATGCCAGTGACCATTAATCGGAGAGAACGGGAGCGGATTACGGCGCAGGCTCATCAAGAGGAGGAGAAGCTGCCTGCAGCAGAAATTCAGGGAAACCTTATTTCGCTCTTTTCCTTTGAGGAGCTCAAACAGATTGCTGTCGTTGAAGTGAATAACCCGGGTGAATCGGGCCCAAATTCGGTGGCGGACCCTCGCATGAGTCCTCGGGAAATGGGAGAATTGTGTGATACGTGTCACAAGGATATTGTCGAATGTCCGGGACATCTGGGATATATCAAGTTCAATAAACCAATTTACCATCCGCTCTACATTCGTATTATCATTCAAGTGCTAACTTGTGTCTGTAATTCTTGCGGGGGACTTCTCTTGACTCGAACCGAACTCGAGGAGAAGGGTATTTTGAAGAAATCGGGACCCAACCGCCTCAAGTTGATTGAGGAGGCCTGCACTAAAATCAATGTGTGTGCCAATGAACGGCGGGGTGTCGAACGACCACCCAATACACGTTCCTGCACCCCGAACCCAACGTATAAATTCCGTCGGGAGACGCGCAACAAGCAAATCTGGTATTCTTATCCAGCTCCCAAGGGAGAAAAAGAACATCTTGAAATCAAGCCGATCCAAGAAGTTGAGAAGATTCTATTAGCGATTAGCCCAGAGGACGCAGAACTACTCGGCTTTAAGAATAATTCGCATCCGTCTCGAATGATTCTACGAGCTTTTCCTGTGATTCCGCCGTTAGCCCGGCCGCATGTCGTCCAGGATGGTATTGTCATGGAGGATAATTTGACCAGCATGTATCGAGATATCATCAACGATAACAATCGAATTATCACAGAGCGAAGTGAAGAGAAAACTAGAGAGGCGCTTGAAAATCTCTTCTTCCACGTCGAGCATTTCATTGACAACACCGACGGCAAGTATTCACGGGGTCATCGAGGAGAATATAAGTCGATTAAGGAGCGTATCACGGGCAAAGAAGAAATCATTCGGGGGATGCTCATGGGAAAGAGAGTCAATTATTCTGCGCGAACCGTCATCTCTCCTGATCCATCCCTAAAATTTGGACAGATTCGTGTGCCGAAAGCTTGGGCTTCAATCTTAACTCAACCCGAGAAGGTGACAACATTCAATAAGGAGAGATTGACTAAGTTGCTCCGGGAGGGAAAGATAACTCATATTACTCGCGGGTCCGGGCCCTTTCGTGGACGCCGCTTCAAGGTTCTGGATCATACACGACAAACAGAGGAGCTGGTCATTGGGGACACAGTCGACCGATGGCTCCAAAATGGGGACTATGTCCTGGCCAACCGGCAACCCACTGTGCACAAACAGGGTTTTATGGGACAAGAAGTCGTTCTCGGAGATGAAGACACGATTGGACTGCATCTCTCGGTGACGACACCGTATAATGCCGACTTTAAACCATTGAAGTCAACAGGTAGCCGCAGCCAGAGGTAGAATGCCTCTCTGGTTGGAAAACGGTGTAAGCATTCTCGGATAGTCAGGCTTTGCAAGTTGGCCTGGCGTAACCGTATATAACTACCTAGTCTGCGCTCACTCAACTCAAGCGCAGGCAAGACCGCCTAACTCGAGGAATCCCCTGAAGCTCATGATTACCAACCTGCCGTCGAAAGATGGCAGGGGCCCCGGAGAAAGTCCGAATGGGACAGCTCTGCACCATAAACACGCAGAGCGAGGTGACAACATCATGAGATATCCACTTAACCTAGTGGTGATGGGCAATCTCGAACTAACCACCCCTGCGAGACTTCTGCAATCCTTTGCAGAAGTCGAGCGAGGTGAATGCGTAACGACTATATAGCGGTCGGTTCTGGAAAACTTCCGGGGCTTAAGACAGAGTCTATTCCCAGGCGAAAGTCTGGGTGCTGAAACCACTTTGGGCCTAAAGCAAGGTCGCGTCAAAGTAAGGAGAGTGGTTCTTAGTATGAAAAGATGGTGATGAACAGAACTTGCATGCCCCTCAAACCCCAGAGGCACGGGCAGAGGCGGCGGAACTGCTGAATGTTAAGCAGTGTATTATGTCGACACAAACGAATCGACCTATGATGGGTGTGGTCTATGATGCTCTCTCTGGAGCCTATTTGATGACCCAGGCGGAGACGATGGTCGACCCAGATACATATATGGATTGTCTGGCGATGATGACATCACGAGACCAACTTCCGACGTTGGATGACCGTCTGGCGAGATATCAAGTCCGACCCTTCTCCGGACGGGCTCTTTTCAGTGGACCTCTTCCAGAAGATTTTCAATACACGAAGGGTAAGGTCATAATTAAGGATGGCGTGCTGATTCAAGGTGAAATTACCAAGGCCCATATCGGTGTGACCTCCAATTCGATTATCCAATTTCTCTATAAAGAGTATGGTAGTTCGCGAACCAGTGATTTCCTCACCGATATTTCTTTCATTGAGAATCGCTGGTTGATTGACCGAGGCTTAAGTATTGGTCTAAGAGATTGCTACCCAAAAGATGCTCGCTATAAGCAACAGGTGGATGAGGCCATTGAGAAGGCGCGTCTGGAGGTGGCGGCTTTGGGGGTAAAATTAGACGACCCGCTGGAGGAAGAGCAACGGGAGAAGAAAATCGTGGGATATGTTTCCGCAGTCAAGAATTTAAGTCAAACCTTAGTTGCGGATAATTTGGCTCCAGATAACAATCTGGCCATCATGTCCGACCTGGGCAGCTCGGCTAAAGGGTCCAAATTCAATATTGCCCAAATTATCGGTTTACTCGGCCAACAGTTCATCAAAGGCGAACGCATGAAGATGACATTGACCCATGGAACTCGCTGTCTCCCATATTTTGAGGAGAATGATGCGAGTATTGAGGCTCGCGGATTTTGCGTTCGGGGCTTTGGTCCCGAACAGGGACTCAGTCCAGCCGAATATATGTTCCATGCAGCGGGGTCGCGAGAAGGTTTGATGGATACGGCTGTGAAGACTGCCGAAACCGGGTCTTTACATCACCGTCTCGTGAAGTCTGTGGAGGATTTGAAGGTAGTTAATGATGGTAGTTTGAGGAATGCCACAGGAATTATCTTCCAATATACGGCTTATGAGCATGGCTTTGAACCATCTGAAATGATGGGTATTCCTGGTGCAAGTGGGGGTGGAGATTTGGTGACCTTCTTCAATCCTCAGTCGTTGGCGGCAAAAATCAATGCTCGCTATGGTTATACATAAAGTCTCATTTGAGTCGTTGACGACTCAAATCAAAATAAAGTTCGGCTCACTATAGGGTACTATAGTAAGAGTATGTCCTTCATGTAAGGGGTTACCTGATTGCCAACCTTCGCCATTCGTATGATACCACTTCCACAGCTGATACATTTCATCATCCGTTAAGGGAGCTCCATTGTGTAGGTGCTCCCTTAACGTCTCACTTAAATCTTTAACATAGTAGTCATCTATAATGATTTCTCTAATATTATCCATATCCATATATTCATTCCAAACATGTTTAATGACCGATATTTCATCAACCGCAATGAAATATCTTTCCTCTACCTGATGACAGGAGAGATCCCGTAAGATCCAACGTTGTCTCGCCATTACTTTAATGCTTTTACTTATAAATAGAACAATTATTCTCGACCAACCCAGGATTGCCATTACGCAGTTATGAATCTACAAAAATAAACGCTCGCTATGGCTATACATCCGAAAGTGTCAGCATCTCCAATCGGGAGATGCTAACAAAAATAAATCATTGGAAGGAAATGGATTGGGCCACATTTCCACTTGACCAGTTAACTGTCGATCAACTCAAGGTCGAATTGCGGGGCCATAATCTACCCGTTTCCGGGCGTAAGGCGGATTTAATTAATCGACTAAGAGCTTTACCTCCCACAGAGGGACCACACACACCTCGAGCTCTACAAATTCTCCAGACTACACATCGACTTCAACCCCAACCAATATTTCAACCACAACCACAGATTCAACCCCAACCAATATTTCAACCCCCCGTCTTTCAACCTCAGCCTCAACCTCAGCCTCAACCTCAGCCTCAACCTCAGCCTCAACGCCCAGCTCCTCAGCAGGCCGATATGCAAAAGCTGACCGTCAAAGACCTAGAGGCGGAGCTCCGAGAGATTAAGAAGAATTATCCCATTAACATTACGGGAACGAAACAAGAGAAAATTACACGTCTCCTGAATTATTGGCAGCAAATGGGGACCCAACCGGTTACTTTACCGCTTCGTCAGGCTCTTGGCTATATCATTGCTCCAATGCCACCTCCAGTCCAGCCACAAATCTATACACGACCCGGAGGACCAATTCAACCCATTATCGCTCAACCCGCACCCCAACCGAGAATGCCGACACAAGTGCAACCGAGAATGCCGACACAAGTGCAACCGAGAATGCCGACACAAGTGCAACCCCCGGCCGAGACTATTTACACTCCAAATGAATATCTCCGGCTAACACCGCAAGAGAAGGCAAATGTGCCTATGGCCACCATTAAAGCCAATCTCACGACATATGACCTATATCAAGGTCTAGGTGATTCTGATGCCGTTCTTAGACAAAGACTTGATCAATATATGCGGAATCCACAGCTGTATAAGGATTATACTGGTCATCAATACTATGAGCGTCAAGGTCAGAGGTGCTGCACAGGTCAGGAATCCGTTCTCGGGGAAGGCCGTCTCAATGTCAAAGCTAGACTTCCGGATGAACCCGTGGGTCAGCTTCCGGAGCTACCTACATTCACACCCATGGCCACACCTGCCGATTTTACCTCAAATAAATATTGCGCAGGACAGTATCAGACCGATATTTCCGAATTAGAGCCTCTCGATAAGCTCTATAAAGCTAATCCCCAGGCCGTCTATGTGACTCCAGAGAAGCAATGTTGGTATTTACCCTCGGTTCTTCAAAAATGGGAGAGTAGTTTCTCCCTCTATGACCCACAATCCGGCCGTGTGGAGCCCCAATATCCATCCGATTATGATAGTTCGATTTTGGCACCGGCTATAATTCGTGATGTCTGGGCGCGAGCCGTTCAAATAGACCCAACGACACCACAGAAATATCCTCTTCTGGCATCTCTAATTACCGACGCAACGTTACTGGATGATCTTTACATGTTTATCAAAGGTTATGATGCCTTAACCCAGGCCTATTGCAATGCGCCTGAGGATGTTCAGGCGGATCCAGCCGCACCCAATCGTCGAGATATTCAGGCCATGGCCTGGCTGCAAGAAATTTATCTACGCAATTTTCTACCTAATTATGGTGGAAGAAAGTATCAGGACATAATTTCTTCAAAATGCAGTGGGGGAACACAGGTCTTTTATCAGTGCGTCTTAACCGACTTCTTCCATAATAAAGCCAAGTTCCGGGTGGTTCATGATGGTCCAGATGACAACGGCCAACCCATCAACCTAAGATGGGTGAAAGAACCGGGAGATTGCCAGTTCATCAGATATGGCAATCCGTGCCGCACGTGTGTCAGAGAGTATTTAGTTGATCGGCCATAATTTGAATGTCTTTTGGACATGCAAATTTATATACCGGAAAGAAATGGATTGGGCCCAGCTGCCACTCGACCGTCTAACGGTCGACCAACTCAAGGCAGAGCTCCGAGCCCAACATCTGACAGTTTCTGGACGTAAGGCCGATCTTGTGACGCGTCTACATGGGTTAAGTACTCTAATTCAACCTATAACTAAACCTATCCGTGCATTAGGCCAGCCACGGTTGATAATTACCCCGCCTGTAATCATACAGCAACCATTAGTCGAGCCCGAGGTTATGACAGCGAATCAAATTATGGCGGACCATCAAAGAACGCTTCTACTGGCCAACGCCAATTTTAATAGTTTGACGGTCATCCAATTAAGAGATGAGTTGAAACACCAGAATCTCCACATTTCTGGAAAGAAGGAGGTTTTAGTGGACCGTCTCCGGGAACATTTATCCAACCCACAAGTTCAACCCTTAACGGACCCAGTCCGGCGTCTTATGGGCATGCAAATTCAACCACAAATTCAACCATCACCAATTCCTATGCTACAGCCAATCCGGCGAGATATACTTCAATATATGAGTGAGGCCGAACTCCGAGCGGAACTTCAGGAGCAGGGTTTAAGTTCCGTTGGCAATAAAGAGACGCTCGTTGACCGTTTATGGGAATACTTCAATCGTCCAGGATTTCAACCTAGAACTGGCTTGGTTCGGATTTTATATCAAAACATGAATTTACAGCAACCACAGCAACCTCAGCTTCAACCGCCACCACAGCAACCTCAGCAACCTCAGCAACCTCAGCAACCACAGCAACCACAGCAACCTCAGTTTCAACAGCAACCACAGCAACCACAGCAACCACAGCAACTACAGTTTCAACCGCCAACTCAAAACATAATTCCATTCCAACAACAGCCCCAAGCCGAACCACAAGTTGCTTGGAGGAAATTACTGCATAATCTTAATAAAATTCAAATCCAACAGGAACTCCGTCAGCAGGGCTTAAGTGCAACGGGTAATAAAGATGTTCTTATTGAGAGATTAGGACAGCATTTGGCCACAGGCGTCCCACCTCGCACCGAGGCAGTCCGGCAATTAAATTTAACTCCAGGTCAGCCTGAAATTCAGCCTGAATTCGTGGCGAGACCAAATTATCAGACCTTAAGTTTACATGCGCTTCAGGCGGAACTCCGCCTCCAAAACTTAAGCGATAAAGGGTCAAAATCAGTCCTCATACAGAGGCTTCGACGGCGACTCGAACGTCCCGGAATATTTCCGGGTACCGAACCCGTTCGAGCGCTCTTTGGTTTATCGCCGCTGCCTCAACTTATTCCGCTGCCTCAACTTATTCCGCTGCCTCAACTTATTCCGCACCCGGTTAGAGCTCTACTCCAGATCTCACCCCAAAATGTCCACCGACCCATAATTCGGGCTCGGGAGCTCTTCATAGCGCCTATTCAAACCATTAATCTGCTCGAATATCATCAGCTAAGTCCAGAGCAGAGAGCGCAATTGCCCATAGACCGAGTTAGACGAACGATGGAGCAATATGGGTTGTATCTGGGATATAAATTCGAGAATCATATCTTTTATGAACCCGATGCCGAGCTTCGCGCTCGCTTGGACCGCTTCATGCAGAACCCAAATCCATATCAAGACTTTACGGGACACGTCTATCCAGGGTTATACCAAGGGTCGTCTCCCTGCTGTAATAGTCAGCAGGGAATTTTGGGCGAAGGTCGACTCAATGTCGCAGCTCTGCTACCAGAGGAACCAAGGTTTATCGTTCCTCTGCCACAACCCTACATTCCAATACCGACACCCCAAGATTTCAACCAAAATACGTATTGTCTTGGGAACTACCAGACCGACCCAGCCGAACTAGACACAATGGATGCTCTCTATCGAAATGACCCACACAATATTTATGTGACTCTAGATAAGAAATGTTACTATCTTCCAACACTACTTACACGATGGGAATCGAGTTTTTCTCTTTACGACTCCCAATCCGATCGAGTTGTGCCTCAATATCCATCGGATTATGATCAGACTCCGATGCCCCCAGATTTAATTCGAGATATTTGGTATCTCGCACTTTCAAACACCCCTGAGACTAAACAGCAGTATCCTTTACTCGATGTGTTGATTGACCAGGGAAGCAATCTGCTCGACGACCTTTATTCCTTCATCCTCGGATATGATCGCCTGACTCGAGCCTATGAAGTGGCTCCCCCAGCAATCCAGAATGACCCCGCAGCATCGAACCGCAGAGACCTTCAGGCTATCCATCAACTAGAAGGAATTTATAGAAGAAATCAGTTACCCAATTATGGCTGGCGTAAATACAGCTTCATACCCAGTAACAAAGGGATGGATGGAACCCAGGTCTTTTATCAGTGCGTCCTTGTTAGCTTCTTCCGTCGGATGGGATACCGAACAGTCCATGGAGGTCTTGATGACCGAGGTAAACCCATTGACCTACACTGGATGAGAGAACCGGGACCCTGTCAAATGATTGGCGATAGAGACCCATGTCGTTCTTGTCTTCAGGATTACTTAGTGGAACAACCATAGTTATACGTTGCCTATAACTAACTTATACTGAAGAGTCTTTTGTGAACAGACCCTAACCAAGCAATTATATCAGGAATTCCTGATATAACTATTCCACTGGTGTATATTCACGTCCCGCGAATGTCTCAACTCGAGTCTTCGTAGGACAGGCAGCGATAATAGCGGTAATGAAATTATAAACGTGTGTAGCCACATTATTAAGCTCCGAGTATGATATCCTTAGAAGATGAATACCTTTGATTCGACAAAAATCATTCTTGATCCCGTCTTTAGTCTTCTGCTTTTCGAATGTGCTGTTACCTTTGTGAAAATAAGCAACTTCTTTGAAGTGCTGAAGGCCATCTCCTTCGATGATAGCATTATAGTCCGGTAAGTAAATATCAAAGTAAAGAGGCTTATCATAACGACATTCATCGAAAGATAATTCGTGTTTATATTTGACTTGAAGTTGGTCGAGTATTTGCATCATAGCTTTCTCTAAAAGAGAAGACTTGCATTTCGGACACCCTACATTTCTACTGGTTCTACAGCTCAATATAGCCGTCCAAATATAATGACCACATTCAGCATTGATGCAGCGCCATGTTAAATAAATATTGGCCATCGGTGCCACAGTTTCCGGATCAATACCAGGATTTAATTCCCTATCGAATTCAAGCGCCAGATGTGGGTATTTGACAAGAAAAGAATCACATGGGCATGTGCGAACATGCACACAAAATGGACAACCACAACCTTTAGTTCTATGTGAAACAGATGAAGACCAGATATGATGTCCACATTGCGATTTTAGGCATCGCCAAGTGAGACATATATGCGAACCACATGAAATAATCTTAGGGTCAATGCCTGGATTAAGCTCCCTATCAAACTCCAAAGCCAAATGTGGGTATTTTCGAATGAATGAATCGCATGGACATGTCCTATGACCCGCGCAATAAGGACAACCATTACCTCTAGATCTATTATTAGGGCTAGTCTCCCAAATATGATGACCACACTGTGCTATCCGGCATCGCCATTTCAGGCTTATATGTGATCCAAGTGATATGGTTTCTGGATTTATACCTGGATTGAGTTCTCTATCGAATTCTAGAGCCAAATGTGGATATTTGATAACGAATGACTGGCATCTGCAGGTCTTATGACCCGTGCAATATGGACATCCTCTTCCTATAGTTCTCTTAGAAACTGCTGTTAACCAGACATGATGCTCACATCGCTCGTTAATTAACGGACAAATCCACCATAACTTCTTATGTGAAGAGCAGGTTAAGGTGTTAATGTTTATACCTTTGTTTAGAGTGGGGTGGATCTGAGCAAAAATTTTAGGATATTTATCCTTGAGTGGGGGCTGTTTAGATCTTCCTTTCGGAATGTCATCATGTTCCAGAGGAAGAATATTAAGCTGAATTTTAGGTCTATCAGTTGGCACAGGTTGCGTCATACTGTTTAACTATCTGCAAATATGTAATACTATCTTCAAATATTGCTATGATTACGTTTTCGTCTTCACTATAATATCGATACTTTCCATATTTATATTTCAAGCCCTATATCGGCCAGCTTCATCCCCAGCACGCCTACTTCGGACGGAACTCAAGTCTTCTACCAATGTGTCCTTGTCAGCTTCTTCCGCCAACACGGCTTCCGGACAATCCATGAGGGGTTGGATGACCGAGGGAAGCCCATTGACCTACATTGGGTGCGGCAACCGGGACCATGTCAAATGATTGGTAATCGCGACCCCTGTCGTCCCTGTCTTCAGGATTACCTCGTGGAACAACCCTAAGTTATTACATCCCGAGGGATGTAATAATCTACTTCATTGATTTTCATAAGAGCCATGGCCCGTATGAAAATGTGCATAAAGCGCTTCGAAAGAGAAGCAAAATGACAGCGGTCGTTGCATTCACTCTCGGCACACCCGACCCATTGCTTCAACAGTGGTGTGTAGACCATAATTATCCGCTTCATATCACGGGATTGGATGTTTACGATGCCACCCGTCCCCCGATGTGGTCACGAATCAAAGCAATGCAAGCCTATCTCTCCAAATATTCGTCTATTGTATATATGGATGCAAATCTAAACTATCAACCCAATATCGAAATCTTGTCCAAGTATCTTCCTACGAACAAGGACATCCTGGTGGTGAAGGACCCCTTTGGTGTCCTCCGTTTAGATATTTGTCTCCTCCGGAAGACACCATGGGTCGAATGCCTTTTGGATAATATTTATCAACAGGACCAGTGGATGCATCATGACCTAACGTCCAGTCAGGCCTTCTTTGACCTGTATCTCAACGTGCCGGAAGTGCGCCAGAAAACAGAGATTGTGGAAGCGAAAACTCTATCCATTAACTTAACCTATCCACATCTAGAAGTGAAAAATGGATTGGGGCAGGGGCCCCAATCCATTTTACCTGAACCCTACGGCTTCATGAAAACTGTCATTTCGCCCCCCTCATTGGAGACAAAATCTTCACCCGGCAAATCCCTCGATGGTGTGACATCAGATTTTCCAACAGGCACTTCTTGGAAGTGGATGGAGGGCACGCGTGAGATTGGAACCATTGATTTTCTAGCTGGTGGTCAAGTCAAGGCGAGTTGGGGTTTGGCCACGTGGTCCTCACTTCCAGAGAGACGGATTAAAATCGTTCTGGGTCCGTATACAGATATTTTAACTTTCACGGATGCAGGCTTTCAGGTGACTCGACCCGACGGTTATACGGCCTCAGGCATTCGCTCGGGACCGCAGAAAGCCGATGCTGTGCTAACGGCCATGCAAACCTTGCCCCAAGAGACCGTGCTGAAAATTATTCTTTAATTTTTATCATCGTACGATGATAAAAATAGGTGATTAATAATAGGTCTCTACACGAGGCGGAATTCGGGGTGACCGTCGTCCAAGGTCTCGTGGCGACATCGACCCAATGGCTCGATAGGGTTGTGATTCGAGCGCCACCATTCGGAAGACCACCTCACAAACGCGGTTTCGGTCAATATCACGGATCGGTTCTGTATCTTGGAATCGTTGATTCGACCTTTCCCCAAGTATGGTTGCCCCCGAACGCATCTCTCGCATCGGTGCCAAGGCCATCGTAGATTCCGAACGGGGCGACATGGCTCTCCGTGGAGCGGAGGAGCTGAAACCGAATGAGTCGGGAAGACGCTCTATCAAACTCACTGTGTTAACCGGATGATATCGCTCTGGATAGAATGTGACTCGAACCAGACCATTCTCTCGACGTCCCGAAATAACGCCTGCCCGCTCACCCAAAAGCGATCCTTCTGTGACAAAAGTTAACTTCTGCTCAATATTAGCAGGTCGCTCAATCGTTCGGGATTCCCTGGCCGGAACTCGCCACCTCCCAATTTCTTTGCCATCCACCTCAACGGCAACATCGGCTCGTGTGGGACTATGGTTAGTTAGGCGCAGCTTATATTCCTCCCCGTGCGGCACGAGAACATAAACACCTTCCGGGGTATACCGAACATCTAGGATATCCCCATTATGGTCAAGAACCTGGGTCGTAAAGTCAAAGCGGCTGCACTCCATTGCTTTTAATTCGAACTTTTTTCTTGAATTTTCTCTTTATCTGATTTTTGTGTTGCAACTCGCCTGTCTCCTGAACTGATGTGGCGCTATCTTCTCATCCTGGAGAATCTGCAAGCGTCGGCTAAAATCACGACAAACACAAATAAATCCTCATATGAGATATAACTGAGGATTTGGCGAGGCTCAGGAAGATATCGAACCCATTTTACATTTCTAAAGTAATTCATTGAGCGAGAGCATGATTGTGACATTTCCGAATTTATCAGATTTTAGCTGATGAGACGCATTTCCTCTAGACGAAAATTGGGTTGAAACCCAATTGCCTGGAGATATCGATACGCGCAGGATAAGAGCCAATTTGAGGACAGACGAATACACGCCTCCTGTGCCGTTCCTGCTTTGACGATAGCTAGTCGTTCGTCTATAGTTCGACCCTTCCCTATATCTCGACTCACCTTATACTCCCCATCTTGGAAGAGCACTAAGGGCAATTGAAGAATATTCTGGCCGAAGGGTCCCTCCGCGCAGAGCTTTTCAAATTGAGCTATAGCCCCCGTGACTTTCACATCCACTTCCGGTTGGTTATGAACGGGTGCCTCCGCCAAAGGATAGGGATTCGGCGGACCCAACCATCCCCGCATAGTCATAGCCACCACCAGGAGCTGCTCGAGTGTTTCCCGGAGACTCAGGAGTTGTTTCTCATCTCGATACGCGATGGAGTAGAGTTCCCGAATTTTATCTGAGGCTGTGGTAGAGCGGACTTCAATCCCCTGAATTATTCGGAGTAAATTTAGGCGGGCCTCTCCGCCCAGTTTGCTCTCCGCCTCATACTTACTCTCACATAAAAGCTTAAGTTTCCGGACGGTTTGACGACTAAATTTGGAGCCATCGGTTTCAAAAGGATTGGTAAAGAAATTCTGGGCTTGAAATTGAGAGACCAATTCAGTGTAGGTTAAGGCTTGCATTTGCATATTTCGTGTGCCATAGCAGAGAATTATGTCGGGTGGGAGGGTCTTAATTTCATCCGCACTAAAGGGTGTTTCCGTGTTCTTAGCTTCGGGTTGCTGGCCATGATAGAACGTATTAGTTAACTCCGTCACTTGAAGAAGCTCATAAACATTCCCTGCCTTAAGTTCATCCTCTGTGAAGCCTTCGGCGAGAGCTAAACTATGCAGCTCCTCTCGCGTATAGAGAGATTCGGGGAGATGTGAATCAAACTGTGCACCTAAACGGGGGTAATCTCGGAAGGATGACCACATAAACACCTCCAGCGGATTGGCGGCCGTGCGAATATTCGCTCGATACAATATGGCCGCGAGGACGATGGCTTCAGCAGGATTTTGAGGGCTAATTCGACGATGTAAGTTTGAAAGATTCATTAATTCGGTTTGACACAGGCGAAGTTGCTCTGGGTCCACTATTTGGCGTTTACGTTCGACTACAATTGGAGCAACCGACCCCCGAGATGGAATCTGCTCGAAAAAATTAGGTATCTGCATAATAAAGCCAATTAAGTTTGGATGCACCGTTTGACGAGAGACAACCTGACTAAAGACGCGTCTCAGTTCTGTCTCCGACCAGACCTGACATTTTACAGCAGTTGCCATCTGGTCAATCGACGTCTCAAATGTCAACGGGAGTTGAAGTTTACAGCAATATCGATACAGAACACAGGCATTCCAGGCATGGGGGTGCTGAGGTGTTTGTAAACCAACCGGAAATGACCTCGGAATCTCTGGTAATTTTTCATCCGGGACATTAAACTTTTGGAGAAAACGAAAGGCCTCTAGAAGTGTCTCTGAATTCGGCCATTGAACGGTTTGCGTTGGGTTTACATAACGCGCGATCTTCGAGAGACCTGTCTCGGCCAAAGACGCAAATGTGGCCACGGGAGTTCGTTCAAGTGTTTTCTGGAGATGCTCAATTCCAGAGAGAGTTTCAAGTAAAGTTTGAGTCATAGACGGAATTAAACCGAAGGCATTAGAAATCTCCTGAAGCACACACCGGGGTGTTATGAAACGAAGTGGACCCGTGATATCAAGACGGGAGAGACGAATGGCCATTTTCTAGAAATATATTTGGACTTATGCCCAAATATATTCTTGACTTAATTAAACTTATGGTTGTAACCTCCCTCCAACGAACGCAAGTTAAGTTAGACCCTCAGGGTTGTTCCCCTGAAGCGGATTATAATTATTCCGATTATGACCTCTTTCATCTCCAAAGAAACCTCCAACCCCTCCTCTATTCAACCCAATCGAACTTAGAGTTTGGTTCCGTTAAAGGGGGGCAAACTCAAACCGATATCGATGGCACGGTTATATTTGTGACGGTAAAATTAACTCCCGGACCCGAACCACCCGAGTTGGAATCCGCCGTCCAGGAAGCGCTTTCTGACCCCTATACTCTCCTTTACTACGTGCCCGCAGAGACCCGATGGCCCCAATTTTGGATTCGAAGTGTTCTTCCATACATTCATCTTGCCGAGGCACCGGTAGGTGCCGCAGGAAAACATTTGGGGTCCCAAATTTTTCCTGAGGCACTGGATGCATTTACAGAAAACGATGGGCTCTATGTTAAACTAGCCCGGGATACATACTTTGACCTTCAAAATCGGATCTTGGACCACATCACCCGACAGTTAACCACATGGTGGCAACAGGGAGTCCATGTAACTACACCAGAATTTGCCTCGGCCTGGCAGTTACAATCTCCCCAGCGCTTTCTTCTCGATCTTACCATTCAGAGAGATTCGGCCGCGGGCGAAGCGCTCCTGACCGAAACGGTCGTTCAGACAACGGAGGGACTTTATGGACCGAGTTGGGTGGATGCTCGCTTAACCGGTTCCAATCCAGTCGAATTCTTTATTCAAGTGCGAAAGGATGCAGAGCTTCATCTGCCTATAGAGACGACTAATTATGTTCTACGACATAGCCTCGCTTCAGCCCTGGGGAAAGGGGTAACTTTTCAAAGGGATATTTTGGTTATTCCGGTACAAGATTATACGGAGGCTCAAACTATCATTAATCTTATCGCCGGTGTACCGTCTTTTGGTCAGGTTATGTCTATACCCCGCCCAACATCTGAAGACCCCATCCAGTCTGTCCCTGGAGCCGAAGATGCCGTCCGTTATGGAACCCAGGATCGGCTTCGTCCAGTGATGGACTCCTACCGGGTCTCAACTGTTGTCGACCCATGGACAGCTCCTGCCGCGCTTGGTCTCGTCTAATTTATTTTTATTTTAAGAGTTGGGTTCTCTAAGAACTCAACTCTTAAAATAAAAAAACTTGATTCCAGTAATTAATGTCGACTTGGGTCTATATTGGTCCCACTGTTCCCAATATCCCACCCTCTCTTGCGGCGCTCAATGTCACTTCCGAGCCCCTTGGAATGGGTGTCACCCGATGGACGTATATCTTTGATCAACCAGTACCGTCTAAAATGCCTTTATCCTATCAACCACTTCTCCTAAATCTACCTCGACCTAAACAGCTAGAACCCCTCCTGAGTATGGTTAGTGCCCTACTACAGGTCATCACCACTCAAATAATTCAAAGTATTCAAAGCCTGAATCTTGGGGACGAAGCTGTTTATTTATATCCATTGACACCAACAGGTCCCATTTATGCTTCTCCAGAACAAATCGATTATATTGCGGCCATCTGTCGACCTCCAGCCAATCTTCAAGCCATTACGGACAATCCACTCATTCTCTATGTTCAGCAGCAACTCCTCCGCACGGGATTAGCGGGCTTGATTAATTTAGAATTTATCCGTCTGCCAGGTTTTAATAAGGGTATCTATGGCCTTAAGAGTTCCACCGTTGAATTTCGAGAACCGGACGGTCCGGAGAGTCTTCCCTTTCTCCTGAAGCAGGGCTTAGATGACCTCCAATCCCAAGGCACCTGCTTTATGCGGAAAGCTTTAATTGACCCCGAGGGTGACGCTCTCCTCCAAGAAATTGCCACAGCCTTTAATTATCGAGATTTAGGCCCTCTTCCCGGAGGTCATGTCTGGTCAAGCACACCCAATTTAACTGGTTGGACACCCGAATTCTTCTTACGCGATGCTATGCTGCAAATTCGAAAGAATCGCTTACCTCGAGTTGTAATTGGTGGTCCCTGGCAAAATCAAGCTCTCACTTCAAATACACAAGTTCAGCTTCTAGCACGAGCTTACCAAGCCTATTGGCAACTTAATAATCCCCTTCTTTTATGCTATGGCCAGATAACGGTCGAACCTGATTTGAGTCTTATGATAAGCGTAACTCAAGCTCAGGATATAACTACTTTTACAGACCTTATAACAACCATTCCGGTCGGTCAAAATGTTCAACTCTACTCGTCGCTTTGGGATGCCCTAGTAGCGCAGTTTATAAATGGAGGCGTTGTTGTGCCCACGAAAACTACATTCGAGTTAGTTTCACCCCATCCAATTTCCCCGTTGAAGCCCAGTGATTATGACCGCTTCACCCGGTCGTTTACCCCAAAAGAGGAATCTAAATTTTCCCCACAAACTTCGCTTTATACGGGCATTCCAGAGGAAATGAAGCCTTGGGTGGATCGAGGTCTTCTGCATCCTGGGCAGTCAGTTCAGTCTTTCAGTATTCAACCGAAAGGAACGGAATTAATTACAACACCCGTTGAGGCTGAAATAGTTCTAGAGATTCTTTGGACAACAACCGGTAAAAGACAGGAATTAATGACTGTACCAGCATCACAAGGCAAAGCGAAACAGGATGCCTGGCTGAATGGATCGCTTCTCTCCCGATGGTCCCAAGCGCAAGTCATGAATGGACGGGATGTAAGTTCTCTCCCAATATATCCCTAATAACTTCTGTGAAGTTCACAGAAATTATATGTTGTCGAAAAAATTAGATTGTAGCATAGAAGACGGTCACACCCGGTGGGATTCTCGTGTTGGGAGATATTAGATGTCCTTTCGGAGCGCTGATACGGGGTCGACGCTCGGCTGGGATACCCAACTTAAAGACAGCTAGATATTCCAGATCATCGATGTGAACATTGACTGGGACTTGAACCGAAACTTGTTTTCCATCCGGGTCGATAAGGGTTACAGTCTGCATTACAGCATCTTCAACTGCAGAAGTTAAAGCTTAAGCTTTAACTTCTGTTTGAAAATATATGCACCTCAATGTGCATATATTTTCAACAGGGACGCCTGGATTGGCTCGCCACAGGTCTAAAATTTTATTTCCGGAGTTACCCAATTCTTTGAGACCCATGAAAACATGAATCCAATTTGTACTGGGGAGATTTAGGTCCTCCGCAATACGTGTGACAAATAAATTCTCCTCCATATCGTAATCGACGCCTACATTAAATATCTGTCCTTTGTATTGAACCGGTATCGCATATTCTTTATTCGTAAATGTAATTCTATCCGCTCCCTCTGGCAGAGTTCCGGTTAGAGGATAATCAACGCTCCTAAGTATATAGCTGAAATCCGTTAAATTATCGGCGTCAACCTCCGTCTGAGCATTGATCGCCGCTTTAACCTCGGCTAGGGTGGCATTAGCAGGCAGATTTAATTCCCATTCCGGCTCCTCATACTGACTATGTCTCACGGTTATTTTATGCATCTTGCGTTTCGGTGGTAGGGCTTGAGGTCCTACGATGGGTGTAAGATACTCCTGAAGGAGTATTTTGAGCTGCTCAAACCCACCCTGTTGCAGCCAGTTGAGCAATTCCCAAGCCTTACTTCGGTCCTGGGTTTGCTGAACGTAATCTAAATTGGCGGTTATAGATTTGAGGTCCGCACTGACATCCATTTCCTTTGGCCAATTTTAATCTGTTGGTCAAATCTTCCGTGAGTCCTAGTCCACGAAAGATCTTTTCTATATATATATATATATATATATTTAGGGTTAATTTATAGCGAAAACAGATATGTAAATTCTATATTTTCGGGATTTTTATTCATCGGCGTCGATTTCCGGTGGTTTATCGAAACGCAGACTTAATGTGGCCATAGTATTATAGTTAGCCAGAACTTGAGTCGACCATTCGAGTCCAGTGCCGAGATTCTGGAAACCCGTCACAGGCATGGTTTGGAGTCCAACCGGACCCCCGACATTATAGATGATTTTAGTGGCAATATTATTATAAGGTCCACCCATTAAATTGCTTGGGTTAAGTTGAAGATTCACATTATTGTAACCACCTGTCGACCCTGTGATGGTTAAGCTTTGGACGACACTTGCATTATTCGGGTCAAGCATCAGGAAGGGAATATAACCACCCCGGTCCGTATTGAAATAACCCAGTTCATAAATAACGCTAGGTCCCCGGGGCCCACGGTCACCCCGTCGGCCCCGTCTTCCGGGTTCACCTCGTGGGCCTGCTGGCCCCATTAAACCCGCATTTCCCGTGGGTCCCGTTAAGCCTGGAATTCCTGTCGGGCCAATCGGGCCCGTATTTCCATCCCGTCCGGGCAAACCAGGACTTCCCGTGGGTCCAATTAAGCCAGGACTTCCCGTGGGTCCAATTAAACCAGGATTTCCCATAGGTCCGGGCAAACCAGGACTTCCCGTGGGTCCAATTAAACCAGGACTTCCCATAGGTCCGGGCAAACCAGGACTTCCCGTGGGTCCAATTAAGCCAGGACTTCCCGTGGGTCCAATTAAACCAGGATTTCCCATAGGTCCGGGCAAACCAGGAC
>JAEHJW020008951.1_pt1 | contig 50364 bp, 79 predicted proteins | sample 9271431 | NCBI WGS metagenome assembly JAEHJW02
ACAATGGACGAACACCTTCACGTTCGCCTACTTCTACAACGGCCAAGGGATGAGCAACAATTACGGATGTGGAGCAGATCTCGATTGCATCGTGTTGTTCAAGACGGCCGCTGGGAACGTGGTGGCGATGCAGATGACGATGGCAGGGGACAACTACCAAATCGGCGACCCAAATCCGTGCGGCGGCCAAGCCCAACCGTGCGGAGACTACTTCACCGCCGCATACTCAATCGCGCAGAACGGCACCTTCGTTCATTGAGAGCCCTCGTGCAGCTGCAGGTAGATCGCCGCGTAATCTGACGCCGACAACTGCGGACCGTACTTCCGCAGCAACGAGAGAGCCGCCGTGCCGATTGCGGCTCTCTCTGTTTGTGCCGGCAGGGAGAACAACGACGTGAGCGCGGCTTGCACGTCCTCCGCGTCGGTGCCCTCGGCCTTGAGATGCCCGCGCTCGAAGCGTTGTGCAATCCATGATAAGCCACAATGCAGTTGCCAATGTTTCGGATCGCCCTTGGCCCGCACCGTCTCCGCGAACTCTTGCGACGGACTTGCGGCTTGCGCCGGAATGTTTCGCATCGTTATACTCCTTGCGTAGCCACGCCGATGGTGAACGCCAATTGCGCGGTATCGGAATTGTACACTTTGAAAGCCAACGTTTGCGGCGACGACTGCGTGAACAGGACATTCCCGTCTGACGTGGACGTTCTCTGCGTGACGCCATCGGCCGCGAGGACGTAGGTTTGACCGCTGCCGCCCGACGATGCCCAGTACGACATCGTGCCGGAGAATGTGCAATCCATGCTTGACGACGTGTTCGAGGGCTGCGTTCCTGCGGCCACCGGAACGGCCCACACTTCCCACGTGTAGGTGCCGACGGCATCGGCGGTTGACGGGCCGTATGAGAACGAGCCCGGAGCCGTGACGCCGGTCCATGACGCGACGAGTGTACCCCCCGGATTCAGCAGGCGGATAGTAAGACTTGACGTGTTGCCGTAGGAATCCGTAGGCGTACTCACGCTCGTCAGGTCGAGCGTGAGCGGATAAGTTGCCGACGCCCCTTCTTGCGTGGCGTCGCTGAAGGAGACGGTCGATCCGTTCGTCAGACGCGGCACGTCGAGATTATTCGTGCTGACCGAGCACGTGGAAGAGCCGCTCACGGCGGTCGTCTCTTCGCTGATCGAAGCGCCAGCAGCATTGCCGGTGAAGAAAACGCTTGGCGTTCCGTTGCCGCCCGCAAGAAACGCGAGATGCGTGAGTGCAAGCGTGACGGACGAACTGGCCGGAAGGTTATAGCCGATGGTTGTTGGTGCTCCGCTGCCCGCGTCAATCGCCGCACCCGTGTTGTAGGTGTAGGTGTCGCCGTTGGTGAGGACCGTTCCGATGGGCTGCGCTGCCCCTGCGAGGTCCCAGGTTGTCGCGCCATCGTTTACGTTGTTGAGCGTGGTCGAGAATTGGCGCGTGGCAATTTGCGTGGCACCGACCGAGGTTGAGAGAATGTGTCGATTGCCGACGGTGTTTCCGAGGAGGAAGGAGTTGTCGGAACCTGCGGTGGGGGCCAGCGTTCCCTGCACGGGCGCAGGCAACGCCAAATAGTGGGGTAACGCCGCGGTGACGTGCAGGTGCAACACCTTGCCTGCACCGGCGGTATAGACGACGATGGACCACGAGCCCGTGGTCAGGTCGAGCGATGTATCGGTGACGAGGGCCCCCGCATTGGGGTCTTTGCCGTCCCACGTGCCCTGCAGCTGATTGTTCGACGGGCCAAGCACGGTAATCGTCAGCCGGTACGAATGATAGCTCGTATCGTTCGGTAGTTGCAAACCGGTGCCAATTCCGGAGACCGCGCCGCCGAGGTCTTTGCACAGGTACATCCCCGAGTTGGGGGTGCCCCCGTCAAAAATGACGTTGTATCGGTTGCCCCCAGAGGTGCCAATCCCGATTCCGCCCCAACGCGTCCCGCCCGTCGTGCTTCCCTTCGCGATCACCGCTTCGATGGTCACCACTTGCCCGGCGGTAAAGGCGAACGTCTGCGTTGAGAGCACGTTATCAACGTTCGTGAGCGCCCCATCACTGCCGATGACGCCACCGGGGAATTGCACGAGCTTCGAGTTGCCCGAAGCGTCCATGTTCGCGGCGGCCGCAGCAGCAGTACGCACATTCGTTCCGTCGTTGAGTTGCTTGACGGCGCCGGATGCGAGTTCGGTGCCTTTGACGCGGTTGTAGGTCGCACCATCGGCGATGTTGTCGAGCGTCTTATTTGCGTAGGCTCGACTAAGGTCGATGCCCGCTGCGACGACGATGTTGCTCGCGTCAATAGCGGCGTTGGCTCTGCCTGCGCCTTGCGAAACCGTTGCAGCAGCTACGCCGTTGACGTTGCTCGTATCCGCCGCGGTGTGCGTTGCGGTTACATCCGCGTTTGCTTCCGCAGGCATAAGCGTGGCAATCGGCGAGATTGAGGACGCTGCGACGGCGTTGACGTGCGCGGTGTCTGCGGCCGTGTGATTGCCGGTAATGTCCGCGCCATGCTCGGCGGCAAACTTGTTCGTTCCCTCGCCGAGGTCGTCGGTCGTTGCGGGGCCGAGCAACTGCCAATACGTTGCGTTTGGCGGGGCGTTGTTCGTGCTTGCCGCAATGCAGAGGTAGTAGTTGCCGCCGTTGACCACCTCATCGCCTTGAACGTATGCGGTGGTCGAGGACCATACACCCTTGTAGTTGTACGGCACGCCCCCGATGACGTACGCCGCGAGCGTTTTTGCGTGCAGGTTATCGGGCAACAGGTCGATGTTGACTTCGTTCGCGCCGGTGCCGGTGAGGATGTGTTCGCTACCAACCGCTCCGCTTTTCAAATATGACGGGCCGTTGATCGTGTTTTGCAGCGTCCCTTGCACGGGCGCAGACATCACGCCATGTACGAGGTCTGTGCCATCAGAGATCGGCGTCGTAATGTCGCCGGTCGTATCGCCGAGGAAATGGCCGCGACCCCAAATCGGGCCGACAGGCGTACCTCGCTGCACCTTCTCCACGCCGTAATTCGTGAAGAGCGCGACTTGTGGCGTCTCGTTGCCCTGGCCGTCGGCGAGCGATACCGCAGCGTCGTATGATTCGCCAGGCGTAACATGGAAGCGCACCGATTGCGCGGACCCGTTCGTAAGCGAGGTCGCGCTATGCCCCTGCGGCACTCGTGCGTAAGCCGTCGTGCCGGTCTGGCGGATGTAGCCGATGAACTGCGCTCCCCACTGCGTTGCCGGGGGCGTGTTCGCATCCCCGAGCGTGAAGTCGGTTTCGACGACGGGCGCGAGCCCGATTGGGCCGCCAGCGAAGGCGGTGTGCATCCCGGACTCGTAGACGACTTCGGTAACGGCGCTGACGCTGATCGTCGCGCCTGCGGGCATTTTGGGAAGACCAGGGGAGCCGATGGTTTGAGCAACTGTCGTGAGGAACGCTGCCGATATAGCGGTAGCCTCTCCGTTAATCGCCACGAGGATGCAGGCCACGTCGTAGGCTTGGCCCGCGCCTAACTTCGCAATGTCCGCCGTTTCAACGGTGCCGAGAGCCGCCCAGCGCGAGATCGTGGTATTGAGGCTCCAATTACTCGTTCCGGTCGGTGCCGTATACACGTCGATATGGCCGAGCCAATTCGCTGGCGCTCCCGCGTTCGTTGCAGTAATCGTAAAGTCGATCGTCGCGCCGTATGCTCCCGCAAGCGAGGATGTGTACGCGATAATCGAAGGCGACGTGACGGTGAACGAGAACCCGGTCGGGATGCCTGCGAGGGACCCGCTCGGCAAGTCGATAACCGCCGCCGCGACATTGGTCGCGATTACGCCGAGCGTTGCCGAGTCCTGACCCTGTGCGTTCTCGAATCCGCAGGCGAAGTCGTAGTTCTGCCCGTTCGTCAAATCCGCGAGCGTAATGTCGTAGGCTTGCGATGCCGGTGGAATCGGCAAGCCCGGAACGCCCTGAGAGGTGTAGAACGTCCACGCCGTCGCCCCGGTGACGCGAAAGTACGTCGAGAGGCGCGACAGGCTGCCATCCGTAGGTTGGTTCGTTACCGTGAATTGCAACCGCATCGCGGCGGCAATGCCGTTGGCGGACACTTCCGGCGTCGTAGTAACGCTCGTCACGGTAGGCGTAGGCGATGTGGTTCCAATGATGTAGGGCGTCGTGACGACGATGCTGTTGGCCGTCATGCCGGTCGCAATCATCGTGAGCGGCCCGTACCCGGCCAATCCGCCGTACCCAACCGCGAAGTCGTAGGAGATGCCGTTCGCTAACTGCCCGTAAATGAACGTCGGCATCGTGATCGATACCGCTGGCTTCGGAGATCCGGCCAGCGTTAACTCACCGTAGGGGACCCAATCCGTCGTCGCGGTTTGCCGGAAGTAGTAGGCCAGGGAATTGACCGAGCCATCCTGCGGCACGTTCGTAACGGTGAGCGCGGCTGAAATATCGGAGGCGAGCGTGGTCGGGGTGCTCGCGTTCCCGAGCGTGACCCCGGAAGTCGTCGGGGCGACGGTCGTCGGAGGCGGGTAGAGGGGCTGAGGCGCCGTCGTAAAGATGACCGGCGACTGTACGAAGGTCGAGTTCTGCGCTACGAGCTGAACGGCCACATCCTGCGCGATTTCGGGAACCAGGTCGATGACCACGCCGTTGAACGTGCCGACCGCCGTCGTCGGGATGATCGAGGCGACCGACCAGTTTGTCGTTCCGGTAGGTGCAACGACTACGAGCACGTCTTTCAGCCAGTCCGCAATCGTGCCGCCGTTCGTGGCCGTGACGGTGAGGTCGAAGGTGGCCGTTGGGCTGATGCCGGGAGAGCCGTAAGCGATCGTCCCCGCGCTGCCCGCGGTCGCGCATCCCGTAGGAACGCCGGGGCCGGGTGCCGGGGGCGGTGCGGGGGGCGTCGAGGTTGCGGCGACCCGAACGACCGAGGAGCCGGCAGGGACGGGGATATGCAGGAGGGTAGCGATTTGGGCGACGATGGTCGCGTAGCCCACTCCGCCGGTCGCCCCCGCCTGGACAAAGGCCGTGACCAGCGTTTCGAGGTCGGCGAGGCGCTGAGAGTAGAGGCTGTTCTCGAACGTCGATACGTCGCTGTTGGAGATTGCCGCCGCCGTATCCGGGAGGCTCGACGCGACCTCTCCGAGCCCCACCAGGCCCCCGGACGGCACGACCTGGGAGATTGCATTGCCCGCCCCGTCAACGATGGTCTGGAGCGCCCCAGAGGCCCCAGGAGCGGTGCTGGTGATGGCGTTGGCCGCGCCGTCGAGGACCGTCTCAAGCGTCCCGGAAGCCCCCGTGACGGTGCTGGTGATCTTCGGGGCGGAGGGGGCATTGGAGACGACGAGGGTCTGCTCGCCGGCCGCGTGCGTTACCGTATCGAGCGAAGCCGTCATGGTCGCGGTCTGCGCCGTATCCGAGGCGACGGCGCCCGCCGGCCCGTTAACCCACGCCTTGTTCAGGTCCGGGGCCGCGCCGAAGCTCTTCGCACTCACCGGCACCCAAACGAGCGTCGAGAGGTTCCCGTAGTCAACTCCGAGGTTCGCAACGCCCGATCCCTGCTCGCTGATACCGCCGAGGAACGTATCCGCCGGCACCGTTAGGCCGACGTCGCCGACCTGCACCGGCGCGCGCAGCCATTGGCTCTCGGCCTTCGGCAACGTCAAATGCGGAAGCGTCCAGGGACCACGCACCTCGAACTTGACCGTGACCAGCGAAGCGGAGCCGCCCACGTTCACGGCCGTTACGGTACAAGGTAGAGCGCGCCCGGTGGCTTGAATCGCCGCCTCGGCCTGCTGCGTGGCGATTGCGTTGAGGTTGCTCTGAAGCCAGAGCTTGTCCGAGTTAGGCACCGAACGCCCCCGGCAACCCGGCTAGTACGCCGTAGGTCAGCGGTGCCGCCCGGAAGACCGTCGCCCACGCGGCGCCGTTTGCATCGCGGAAGTTCCCGATCTGCCGAATCTGCTGGATTACAAACTTACCCTTAAAGGCGGACTGATATTTGAGCTGAGCGCCACCCCCGGACGCCGCTGCCGTCGCGACGATGCCCGGAATGTTCTGGAGTTCGGGCGGCATGAGCACCAGCTCCTCAAGTTGTATATCCGCACGCATGATGGTCGTGAATGTCATCTTATTCACGTCGTACCACGTCGGCTGACCGATGAGGTCTGTAAATGCCAAGGTCTTCACCGCTGGCGTGACCGAACCGTCGCTCGCGAAAATCGTGTTGTCCGGGTTAATCCCGATGCGTACCCCTGGCGGTTTTATCGAGTTCGTGAGCGAGCGGATGGCCTTCGCGAGTTTGTGGAGCGTAGGGTAGTATGCAAGGACCGGATGAGAGAGGACATACTCCGTTCCGATGTTGATTTTCTGCTGCAGGCTCGGGAACGCCGTATTGAGCGTGATCGGCAACACCTGCGATAGTGGGGTGCCTGCGGGCCAATCGAGTACGATATTGCCGGGATTCGACACCGTGTAACTCGATGCGGAAACCACGAAGTCGAGCGTCATTTCCGTGCCGGCCCAATTCGCGAACGACTGCATGATCTCGCCCTGGAGGATGATACCCGCCTGCTTCGGGTTGGCGAGCGGAAGCCCCGCCTGCATCCCGCCCGAGACGGTGATTTGCATACCCGCATAGTTCGGTGCCTGCTGCATGTCCTTGAGCGACACACCCTCAATGGTGATCGTGCTAGCGTTCGAGCTATCCGGCTCGCCGTACAGCATCACGAAGAGGTCGAGTTGGACGTTCAGCGCACCGGGGTCGTTAACGCCGTTCGGAAACGATGACCACGTTTTAATGGGTTTTGGGTTCGGCTGCGCAGTCGTCGGTGCCGGCGTGACGACGATGGAATAGAATCGCGCCATCTACGGTCCTATTTCGAGGTTCTGCGTGCTGACCCTATAGACTAACGTCGAGGTCGTGAAGATGCCCGGCGCGAGAAGAATATCGGAAGCCGGAGGCGAGCCGATGAGCGGCTGGTTAACGACGAGGTTCCCGGACTGATCGGTCAGGCTGAAGTACCATCTCGCAGCGTACAGGTTCCACGCAGCGGCAAAGGTGTACGCCTGCCCATCCAGCGTGAGGATGGTCGAGAACGGCGGGGCGTTCTCCGAGTTCGGCAGAAACGCAATCGTCGTCATAGCGTACCCTTGAAGAGCGCGAGCGCCGCTTCGATGCCGCTCATCGTCCCGTCGAGCGCGGCCGGGTTCCCGGACCAGCTAATCGGTCCAGTGAATTGGCCGCCGCCCGTTACCTTCGAGATGAGGTCGTTCTCCGCGGCCGCAGCCCCGGACAGCGTAAGAATCGGCCGAATGAAATCGAGTTGCCACTCGATCTGCTGCTGTTGCCCCTCGCTCGTAATATCGGTCATCGCTGTCATAAGCAGGGAGTTGTAGATGAACGCCGGGGTCGCGACGATGTAGGTGCCGCCTGTCGCGTTGTGCTTTTCGAGCGAACTCTGAAGCGACGAGAAGATGCCCAACTTCGCGAGATACCCGCCGGCCTGATTCACCGGGGCGATCATTCGCATCGAAAGCGTGAGGGGCTGTTCGATAACGGCGTTCGCCGCGATCTGCTGATTCGCGAATGGGTACATGCCGACCGCATTGGAGATGAGCGTCGAGCCGGGAAGCGGGAGATACTTCGCGAACACCTCCTCCTCCGTCCGTGGGATTCCGCCCGTATAGAGCGTGATCGGCGAGAGTTTGCCCTGCTTCTTCGATGCGATACCGTTCACCAAAATGATCGGCGAGGTTTGGAACGCGAGTTCGTACTGCGCGATATAGCTGGCGGAGAGATCGCTCATCCGAACGCCGCCGCATTAGCCGAAACATCCACGCGAGCTGCGGTATGATTCGTGATCGTAACATGGACAGGCGCGTACCCTACCTTGCGCGGCCTGCCTACGGGTTTAGGCACCGGGTGAGCCTGCGGTTCCGATGGCGCAACCCGGCGGCTCCTTCTTTCGCGCTCCACAACCGAAGCCGCATAAGCAGCGATCGATGGATATTTCCCCTGTGAAGCGTAGGCAGACGGGTCTTTGTTCCAGAGCGCATCCATGCCGCCTATGCCACCGTACCAACCAGCGGCAATCAAGGCCGCATTGCCGTGCTTGTGAGAGAGTTTGAAAGCGTGAGCGTCCAGCATTTTGTAATAGCCAACGGCGACGGATTCCTGGATGTTTGCTTTATCCGCCAACCACGGAGCTGCGCCTTTCCCTAAAATCGTGTCTCCGTACTTCTTTCTCCACCAAGCGGGCAGATACGTTGCCGCGGTGCCCGGCATGAATTGATACCGGCCCGACGCGCCAGAGTCCGGGTTCACGGCGCGAGCGCTCCCCCCGCTTTCCTGCCCTGTAATCGCTCCGAGTACGGCGACCTCTCCGCTCGCGTACTTCCCTGCGATTGACCCCAGCAAGTGCCTTAACGCGCCAAATGCCGCGTCCGGGGTTGGCAGGGACCTTATGGCCTTGTTCACCCTATTGGAGCCAGGGGTTGTTTCAGGGTTCCAAATATACCCGAGGACTTTCGCCACGGCACCAATGTCGTCAGAGACTTTCGATATATTCTTCCCGAGCTGCTCCCAGTTCGTTTTCAGAACGAACTTCGCGAGCTGCCCTATCCCGAGCTTCGCATCAAGCACCACCGTGTCAAAGTTCTTGCCTCCCATGAAGGAGGTGACCGCCCCGATGACCGCCACGGTAAGCTTCGTGATCTCCGGCACGAGCGGGCCGAGTTTGTTAATCAGGGCCGTCTGAATCGTCTGCCCGGCTAAATCCATCTTGAGCTTGAGTTGCACCCACGCTTGCCCTTCTTCGCGACTGATGTTCAGGGACGCGATATCCGCGCGGTAGTTCTCCTGCGCGAGCGCGAAGGCGCGCGGGTGCATCGCCACGTTACGAACATCGCCGAGCGAGCCGCCAAGGTTTTGGTATGCTCGAATCGCTGGGAGATAGGTAGCCCCGCCTGGGTTGGTGCGATAGGCTGCTGCGGCTTTCTGCGCCATTAAGAACGCCAAGGCGGGGGTCGATAGGTTCAGCCTTTCGCCGTTTGAAATACCCAGCGCCCCGAACTGCGAAATGCTTCCGGGATCGTTTTTCGCGTTCGCCGCGGCCGAGAGGGCCGAGGTGGTAAGAAACTGCTGCGCGTTGACCTGGAAGCTCGAGAGCTGCCCCGTTCGCACTCCGAGTTGACCGGCCGACCGAATCCGCGAGAACGCCGCGTCCGTCAGGTCCCCGATGCCCAAGCCCCCGAGAAGCGCCCCCAGGCCGAGCCCAGCAGCGATCTTGAGGATTCCCCCAGCCACCGCTGAGATCGCGCTCCCTACCCCCTTGGCGCTCTTCGCAAGGCTCTCCATGCCCTTGCCGCTCCTATTCACCGAGCGACCGAACTCGTTCTGCGCCTTCGTGGCCTCCGAAAGGGCCTCGGCGACGACCCCGGCCTGAGCGGCGGCGAGCGCGAGGGCCTCCTTGCCGCTCATTGCACCGGACTCGAGCGACTTGCCGGCACCGCCCATCGCCTCGTTGATCTTCGCCCACACCTCGGGCTGCTCGCCGAGCTTGGTCGTGTACTCGTTGAAAAGCGAAACGAACCGCTGAAACGCGGAGTCGGCCACATCGACGGTGATGATCGGGCGCGTTGCCATGCCGGAACCTTCGTTAATGCCGGTGGATGACCCCGCCATCGATCAGGTCTTGCACCGTTTTATCGAGGTGCCGCTCTCGGTAGGCGCGAGGGTTCGGGTACTCGAGCCCGTGCCTGCCGAACGTCTCGCCGAAGCCTTCGGCCGACACCCAGTCTAGGACGGCACCGACGATGGTTCGGCAGCCTCGGAAGCTTCGGCTGGAGTCGATATCTTCAAGGATTTTGCGAAATCCGTAGGCGACGAGGACGTAATCGACCCCCGCAACGCTGCCGCAAACGCTGGGCCGAGCGTCACTCGCAGGCCCCGCTGTATCAGCGAGAAAGCGCAGGTAAAAAAAACCAGCGCCGACTCGGCATCCATCCAATCGTCTTCGCTGAGGAGTTTCCGCGAGATCGCCACCCCAACCGGCAGGCTCTCGTACCCGCTGGCTGTAGGGGCCATGATAGAGGTGAGCCGCTTCAGTTCGGCCAGGAGCGGCGCCGCGGTCCCGCCATCTTCGAGCGTGAGCCCTTCCGGCAACCCGAACTGCGCCGCATCGCTTCGCCCGGCATCGCGCAGCGTGAGCGCAGCGATCATCGGGGAGCTGCTCGACCAGTCCCCCTTCGGACAGAGCACGTCTTTGGTCGCCGCGAGAAGGCGGTAGGACGCCTCGAAAACCTTGCGGTCGATGGGGATGTGATACGCCCAAACGGCAGGGCCAGCGTCGTTCCAGGTGATAGGGAAGACGAGGTTTAGGTCGCCGTCTATTTGCACGGGTTAGCCTCTTTTGCTAGATGCCGGCCCACAAACTTGCGTTGATCGGCAGGACGCCCTTGATCGTGATCTTGGTCGTCGGGTCCTGGCCGTCGTAGGGTCCGGGGTCTATCGAGATGAGCGAGCAGTTCCGCAGCGTGATCGCCGGGAACACGGTCGAGTCGGAGTAGGTCACAACGTCGCCCAGGATGGTCGCCGACTGCATCTGTGCCAGCCACGCCGACGCGAGGGACTGCGACCGCAGGATTGAGACGACGAGCTGGCCCATGACGAACGGCTCGGGCGAGTTGACGATTCCGGTCGCAGTCGGCTCCTGCCGCGTGAAGTCGCCTTCGAGCGTGAGCGACGTGAGCGCCCGGCTCATGAAGGAAGCCGTCACGTTCAGACCCTGAAAGTTCGTGACGACGACGTGCGTCAGGATTCGATTGAGCAACCCTTGGTAAGCTAGCGGATTGAAACCGGGCATTTAACGCGCCTCCCTAGAACGACACGGCGTCGAGGTTGAAAGTGATGGTCAGGAAGCCGTTCTGGGCCGTGACCGTTGCGCTGAAGCCGCCGTAGGAGCCCGCCGCGTATGCCGTGGGGTTCTGCGTCGTATACGTCGCGAACGAAACCGCAGTGAAGGCGGGCGAGCCGTTTGGAAGCGACGTGCTCGGCACCTGAGACGCGAGGAGCCCGGACGATACGGCATCCGAGCCGATGCCCGTGAGCACCGCCAAAAGCGCGTTGATACCGGCCTGCGAGTAGTAGAGCGGTGGGTTCGAGTTCGACCCGTTGATGATCGCCGCGGCCAACTGCTGCTTCGCCTGGATCTGGACCCAATCGATCGCGTACCAGGCCATCAGTTGGTTCCCGTCCATCGTCGTGCCCTTGAACAGGATGGCGGTGCTGATGCCACCCTCGGCACCCGTGCCGATGATGTTGACGAAGGCCGTGAGAATCGTCCCGATGCTCGTGGCATTGCCGTTCTCCACCCACGGCGTCACGCCGTAGAGGTACCGGTACGCCATCGGTGCCGCCGGGCTTCCGACGTTCGGGTCGTTCGCCAGGAAGGCGTAGAACGGTGCCGCGCATTGGAACTCCGTCGATGCTGCCGTGGGGCTCGGGACGAGTGCGAAGATCGCTTTTGTCGTCGAGACGTAGGCGGCCATCGTGGCGGCCGTGGTGGTGACGAAGAAGTACGTGCGGCCGGTTGGGCTGGAGTAGTTCGCAGCCATCGTGTTCAGGGTCGCGCCCACGCCGTCCCACGATGCCGGGCAGAGGTAGGCGTAGAACTGATTCGGCGTCGTGGTAATCCAGGTTTGCAGGGCGCTTATGCCATCCGCAACCGCCGCTTGGACGCCGAGCTCCAGGATGTAGACGCCAACCGCGCTGCCCTGCGCGAAGTAGGTCGTCGCCATCTTGGTCAGCTCTGCGTAATTGCCTAGCGCGCTCAGGACGGCCGTTACTGCCGCGAGGTCGGAGCAGTACAGGTAGGTCCCGGTGGTAAGCGTCGTGCCGCCGACCGACACGAGCGCGCCGCTCTGCTGGAGGAGCGACGGCTCCGGCGCGGGCGTGACCTGCGCGTTGACGGTGACGATATCCGTGGTGGCGGCCATTCGCTAATCCCTCCGGCTTACGAGTACGAGATGGAGGCGACCATGCCGGTACCCGGCTCGAACAGGATGCCAACCGCGCACGGGAAGGTGAGATCGAACGACCCGGCCGCTTCTAACGCCAGGATGAGGTTCGCTGCGACGTTGCCGGCGGTCGTGGCCGCATCGTAGATGCCGCCGACAGTCGATCCGGCGGTATTGACGTTCACGCGGTACACCGTGCCGGGACTCGCCTTGACGACCGTTGCCGCCGTGAGGTTGAGGGCCGTGGCATTGCCGCCGGGGCGCGGGCCAAGAGGATTCTGAGGCATTATATGGCTCCCTTAACGATAGGCGTGCTCATGTCACCCTGGGTTCGGCAGGGAGGCACAAAGACCCCTCTAGGAAATCTCAACGACCGTGTACGAGAAGGAGTCGCACGGAATGAGGGTCCCGGCGATGATCGTCGTCGTGCTGAGGTTGATTCCCGCTCCGGTCTCCCCCACCGTGGTATCCATGACCACCGCGCCGCCGCTCTCCAGGATGCGGGCGAAGGTCGCAGTCCCCGTCGCCACGGCCGTCCCCGAAGCGATGGCGTTTGCCGTGAGCACCCCCGCGGCCGCAGCCCCGAAGGCCGGGTTGCCGAACGTGAACGTGACCAGGAGCGTATTCCCAGACAGCGCCGTGTTCGCGCTTGCGGGCTGCGTGCCGGAGTAGACGGCAATCGTGCCGCCGTTCATCAGGGGAGCGAGCGCGTTGGCCTCGACGTTCGCCGCCGCATCGGAGAGATTGACGTTGCCCATGAAGTCTCCTTACGCCGAAGCGTTCTGCCCGGCCTGAATCGTTGCGCCCTCCGCCCTTGGCGGACCACCGATGACCGAAATGCTCGGAGCCATAACCGACAGGATGAGGCGCCGAGCGACGGTATCCGCCGCCCCTTGCAAGTAATTGGCCGCGATGACGAGCGTCTTCTTCATGGCCAGAGCCGCGATCTCGGTCTGGATGCGCTTCGGGTCCTGGATAGCCGGCGAGTTGGCGAACCCGAACGGCATCGTCCCGTCCCTCGACCCGTCAACGAGGCTCTGGAAGTACTGGAGTACCATGAGGTTGGTGAAGCCGTAGAGCGTGAGTGTCACGACGTCCCGCATAAGCTGCGTCGAGGCCAGCGCATGAAGCGGAGATCCGCCGGAATTAGGCTCGGTGACTCCCGGCCAGGGACCGATGAACGGGAAGGCCCCCAGCGCCTCCGTTTGGCTCGCTTCGATGTGAGCCACGATGTACGGCGGCACGATATTATCGGGGACCAAAAAACTAGGGAAACATGGTGCCATGCTGTTCGCGGAGAGCCAGATCGGCAGGCTGTTCGATACAATCGGGCCGGCCGGAATATCGGCAGGCGTCGAGAGAATCTGCGACTGCATGGCCGGATAGACGGCTATCCCGCTGTAGTGCCAGACGTTGCTTTCTTCGTAGAACCGGCCTCGCCGCGAGAACGCGATCTGCAGCGCCTGCCCGTCCCCGAACGGCCACGACCCGATGAACAGCGTGGTCGGAGAGATGGTGTTGAACGCCGTGATCTCTTGCTCCGACGAGAAGATGAACTCGTTAGAGCCGAGGGTTTCCTCCTCGTTCTGGAAGCGATCGGTCGAGAAGTGGAGCGAGCCTTTCGCCGACTGCGTGACGCTGTTCGCAATCCAAAACACCGACGAATCCGGCCAAAGCACGAACTTCGTATACTGCTGGAATACGACGACCTGCTCGGCGGAGAGTTGGTCAAGCCCCGCATCGAGCGCGGCCTGCATCTGCGAACCGCCGCTTGCCGCCTCTGCCGCGTTCATTCCTGCGCCGTCTTTTGACGAGCATGCTTCTTACCGCGATGGGCCGCGCCGATGGCCGCTTTATGCGCCTCGCTGAGTTTGCGCCCAACCCGCGCGGCTGCCATCTTAGCCTTCTGTTCCTCAGACTTCGGGACGCCTTTTTGCATGCAGGGCTTTGACGCTATCTCCAGCGCATTCTTCGGACGGCCCTTGAGTGCTGCGCTAATCGCTAACCGGCGCTGCTCGGCGGTGCGGATTAGGGCCTCGCGAACCTTCTGCGCGTGCTCGGGAGAATGCGGAATACCCTTGCGTCCGCTTGGCTTACCACGCTTGGGACTAGGCTTGCCACGGCGCGCCTCACCCATGCGCTGATTTTGCTCTGGGGTTCTTTTCTTCCCGATATTCCCGGCACGAATTTTAGCAACTATCTCAGGGTCGCGCTTTTCGCCCTTGCGCGCCCTATTGTATGCCACCAATCGCGATGTCATCGCCGCGCGCGCTTCGGCTGAGAATATGGGCCCGCGAATGCTCCCGCCGCCATCGGTATGATTTACTAATGGGCCGAGACCTTTGTCAGCTCGGCCAAGTTTTGCAATCATCTCAATCTCGGCAGAAAACGCCTCGCTGTTCGATAGCCCAGTCTGTATCTTTTCTACACGCAGCTGCTTCCCGGCCCCATTATAAATAGCTGCATAGTCAGGGTTCCCCGCTACCCTGCGTTGATGCTGACGATAACGATTCGCCCGTCCCTTTCCGACATAGCACGGCACATCGTCTGCCGCGTAAACGATGTAGATATAATAGTCGCTACGCTCACTCATTGGTCGTCCAACAGCGAAATGCGCTGACGAAAAGTCCGGTATCCACGAACGCCGGCCGAGACTTCCGCTCTGGCGTATGCCCGCTCTTGAACCGCTTGCTCTTCCCGGCCTGCGCCGCGGCAGAGAGCGCGCCACCGCGAATCTTCGCCATCTCGCCGCCGAAAATGAACGCCCTGAAAGCTGCCTCGATCTTTTGGTCCGCTCCGTAGGTGTACGTCCCCGACTGCTCGCCGCTCACGATGCGGCGCACGCCGCCGACTTTGTGGCTAGCCGACGTTACCCGGATGCCCGTGTTGATGGAGCCGCCGCCGTTGATGAGGTCCTGCATCGAACTCGCCATATCATCGGCGAGCCATTGCGCGATCTGCTCCTTACGCGACTCGTAGAACGTCCCCATGACGGCGTAGTTCTTCTCGAGGATTTCCGCGACTTGGAACGTGGTCGTCTCGCCCTGGCCGTTTTTCGCGTCCGAGTACGCCACCTCGAGAACCCCGAGTTCGAGCTTCACGAAAGCCCCACGACGGACGGGCCGGAACTCTGGATATAGCTCAGATACTGTCTGCCCCACGGCGTTGCGTAGAAGCCGAGCTGCCCGACCGTGAGGCCCGAGGCCCATTTCGGCGGCACGAGATGCGTCGAGGTGGACTCGTCCGACGATGCGTCGACGATACCCGTGCGCGGGACGTTCAGCCCGAATCCGCCGGAGGGGAAGTTTGCGGAGGTCGCGCTACTGCGTGCGTCGGCGAAGTAGGTCTGCCCAGACTGATCGGGCGTGATAAGAAAGAGCAGCGCCGTCCCGCAGTTGTAGACGGCCAACGTGTAGAGCACGGAGCCGTCCAGATTCGGCACGTAATCCATCGCCTGGTCGAACGCATAGCCAATCCAGGGCGAGTTCGTCGGTAACGCCGCGACGGGAATCTGCACGGACGTCGTGAGAAACGTCGTAAAGTCCGTGAGGTTTGGCGTAAGCGGCGTCGTGAACGACATTTAGCCGCCCTTGCGCTTGCCGACTGCCTTGCGCCCGGCGCTCTTGTCCACGAGGACCTGGGTATCCACTCCGCCCTTGATGCCCTCTTGGCCCTGATCGCCAAGCTGGACGACTTCGAGCGAGGTCGATTTGGTGGCTCCGGCGAGATGATCGTCGGTCGGGAACTGCGCCAGGCCGGCTTCCTCGAGCTTCTGCGCCGCGACCTCTTGCCGCGCAGCCTCGTCCTTCACGCGGGCCTCGTCGATCTTATCGCTCGAAATCTTCCGGTCGACGGAGTAGAGGAGCGTCCGAGGAATCGTGATGTGCTTCACGTCCGCCACCCCAACCGCACCGTACCGCTCAAGCTGCGTTATGAGCGATGCGAGATCGGTGTCGGAGAGGTCCTCCGAGAACCGCGCTTGCCGGCCGGCCCGGATCTCCAGGCTGCGGAACGAGTTTTTCTCGGGGAGGCGGTAGTTGAAGTGCATGTGCTGGTGGGTACCGTTGGCGACGAATACGCGCATATATGCTCCTTGGAAATGCGAAGAGGGTCCAGGCTTTTGCCCAGACCCTCTTCGGTTTTACGCGGGTGGCTCCCTATTAGTAGGGCAGGCTCATTACCGTGACGGCTTGACCGCGCGGCGCCCAGCCCGAGGTTGCGCGCAGCATCTGCACCAGGTCGACGCCCTCGGCGATCGGTGAGACGATCTCCATCGGAGCCGCCATATCGGCGTACTGCAGGGTGAGAGCCCGCTGGGTCGGCTGAAGCGTGCCGAAGATGTTGGTGTTGACCTCGTTCACCTTCGGGACCGTCGCCTCGGGGACCGTGAGGAGCAGCGCGTCGACGGGGTTGCTGGGGGTGCTGCCCGAGCCCTGCTCGATGAGCGTGTCGTCGTAGCCCCACTCGATTTCGATGCCGAACTCTTCGGCGATCTTCTTGATCTGCTGGGCCGTGGTTCCGGTGCCGGCGCCCGGACGCTGGTACGAGGTGGTCTGAACCACGGACTGCAGTTCCCATTGACCGATGACCCGCTGCGGGCCGATGATCGAGATGCGATCGGCGGTTCCGAGCGTGAACATGCGCTGCTTCGCCGCCTGAATCTGAGCCAGAATCCAGATCGCCATCTCGCCGTTATCGTAGGTCTGGACCGTTACGTTTCCGTAAGAGTCCGGCGGCAGCGTGATTGCGGTCGAGTTCGGCGTATTCAGTAGGCCCTCGTTGTTCGAGGCGTTCACCCCGTACAGGTTAGCGTTGCGGAGCGCCTGGAAGATGCCTTGACGACCGGCGAGCCGATACGCCTCGGGCAGCGCGACGTTCCATTCGCCAGCCTCGGCGACGTCGAGCTCGTTGTAATTGTTGCGCGTGCGGAACAGGTACGCTGCGGTTTGGACGAAATCGGCCGTGATGGTGGCTCCGGGGAGCGCGTTGGCCGACGCCTGCTGCGTAGCGATCGAGGTCCGCAAGTCGATGCGGTTCTGATACACCACCTTCGTGATGTTGTCGAGCATGATTCGCAGGGACGCGCCGCCGAGGTCCGCCATGAACCCCGATGCCTGCGCCATCGTGACGATGTTTTCCGGCTCGATGAAGTTCGGGCTGATGAGCGTGCGGCTGTTGAAAATTGATGGGATGGTGCTACCCTCCTGCTGTCATACGACGGCGATGGTCGCGCTCGCGGCCACATTGTTTGCAGATACGACTCCACGGGCGATCTGGTCGCCAGTAGGTGTTTGCCTCATCGAAGGCGTGACCGCGTTTACAGAGCTTTACTGCTCTTCGAAGATCAGAAGTGACGATAGCCGACATGCCTCGCCGAACATTCTCTTTTTGAGTCACGGGCTCCAAGTGCGCCGGATTCACGCAGAGCGGAGTACGGCAAAGATGGTCGAGCCCAAGTCCCTCGGGGATTGGCCCTCGGTTGTATTCGTAGAAAAATCGGTGAGCAAGAACGGTTCGGCCACCAAGGGAGAAGAACCCGTAGCCCATATTGTTTCGGGCGCTTTGCCACGTCCAGCAGCCGCCTGGGACGATCTCAACCTTTTTCATGAACCGGTCGAGATCAGCGACACTTGCCTGCATTTTCAGATCCGCGGCTAGATCCGCACGATTGCGGCGGCACCGGCGTAGTTCCAGTTCGCGTTCGGCGAAACGTACGTCACGGTTTTGCTTGTGATGCTCAGGGCTTCGACCTGAATCGGCAACGGCCCGTAGTTCGCTGCGGCCGTGGTCGTGAGACACAGGTTCACCGGGTCCCAATAGAGGTCGACGGTCGGCGCGGCGCCGGCGAGCGCGTCGAGGATGGTCGTGCTTTCGACGGCCAAGCAAATCCGCAGATTCGAGCCGGGCCGAGCGAAGTTGGCGGACATGCCGGCCGAGTAGAGCGGCACGTTCGAGGTGGCCGAGATGAGGCCGGCGCTCGCCTGATCGAACAGGGTCCAGCCGTTGATCGTCGCGAGGCTCGTCGCGGCGACGAGTGCGGGGCCTTGGGCGTTGTCCCCCACCGCCGGCACGGCGAGCGCCACGGCGAGTCCGCCCCAGAGCGGCTGCGTTTGCGTGCTGGCGACGTAGCCGCCCTCGAGGTTGTACCGGTTAGCCGGGTCGGGCAGATACGTGCCCTGGACGTAGCCATCGGTGGAGACGACAAAGCCGTCTGAGATGCCGGTGGTGGTGAACGGTCCTGCCATTTTTCAGCCCTTCCTATCGGCTATTCGCGCGGTTATTGAACTTCGTGATGAGCGTGCGCGGCGTCATGAACGGCGCCCACGCGACGTTCGGATCGCCGGTGAACTTGGACACCTGCTTGCCACCCAACCCGACGCTCTTCGTTTCGATGAGGGTGCCAATGCTGTCATTGCGCGTGGGGTTCTTCGCCTCCGCCAGGGCCTCGGCGTAGATTTCGTTCTCCACCAGGTCGAACGCGCGGCCGGTAACGGAGTCGTGAATCGGCTCGTTCGCGTGCGTCTTTGTGAACTTCCGCAGGCCGTCCGCGAGGCGCCTGCGGTACGCGAGCGGCTTCTCGCCGGCGATGTGCATCGGCGCGCGCTCGTTGAGCATCGCGTAGGCGGCGTCGGCGCGGTGGTGCGCCTTGGCGATGGCGTTGGCCTCTTCGTTCGTCAGCGGAGCGTGTGCGCGGGTGATTTCCGCGAGCTTGCTTTCGAGAAGGGCGATGCGGGCCTTCGAATCCTTGATCTCGGCCTCGCGATTCGCGTTGACCTCTTCGACCGGAGCGCCGTCCTTACGCTTTTTGTCCTCGAGCTCTTCCTCTTCTTCTTTTTCCTCGGCATCGCAGCGCGAGCAGTCCAGGATGTCATCCTTGGCATCGTGCTTCGCGTGGCGGTCTTTGCGCGAGTCGCGCTTCTTGTCGGCCTTCTCTTTTTCGGCCTTTTCCTCGGCCTCCTCGGCGTCCTTACGCGCTTTGTCCTCGCGCTCGCGGAGGTCGTGGTCCTTCTTCGCGCGATCTTCGCGCTCTTTCTTCAACTCGGCTTCGGCCGCATCGGCACGAACCTTTGCGTCGTCCCGTTCTTTTTCGAGGGCCTTGCGCTCTTCTTCGGTCACGATGTTTCCCTTTCCGAGTGAATCGAGTCTTACGCCTTCTGGTGGGCCATCCTTATCCCAGACTCCTGCCTCGCACACGGCGAGGTGGTCGAGGATGAGCGGCAAGCCCTCATCCAGAACTTTTGCCCCACTTTCAAGCGCGACCGCCTGGGCTCCTTTAGGCGGCGTCACGCCGGGAGAAGTCGATCGGTGGGTGTGCTGCATAGCGAGGGCGGCGTTGGCATCGAAAATCTTAGCCACCCCCCAAACCTCGTCGGCCTTGACGTATGGCAGAACGACGGCGCCGATGGCCCGCACGCGGTATTCCTCCGGGTTCAGGCCGGCCTTTTCTGGGTGCTCGAAGATCACGGTCAGGCCATTGCACCGCTCCAGAAACTCGTCCGAGAGCCATTCCCCGGGGTCCCGGTGCGCCCACTCGCCCAGCGCCTCGCGCCACGCAAAACCCGTGCCGGTGATTCGGAGGTCGAACAGCCAGAAGTCCCCGAACTTTTGCGGGCTCTTGTATTTGCCGTCGCGGATGCCCTCGGCAACCTCATGATCGCTGGCTTCCGCCGGCGGGGATTCGAAGGGGAGGTCGGTGGTAGGCACGGCATCTACGTTCCCCGGAAACGAACAGCGACCCTCCGAATGGAGAGCCGCTGAAGGGATTCCGGCCGGGTGCGGGAACCAGGTACGTCATGCAAATGACCCCTGAAGTATACCCCATACCGCGCTAGATTCCTAGCGGCGGCCTTTTTCGTACTTCTCGACCACCCGTTTGCACTCCGGCTGATCGCCGGCTGTCGCCCGTTAGAGGGGCCTCACCACTTCTTTGGCCCTGGCCGCCCGTGTCTCGAACGTCGAGCGGTTTCCACCGATGTGCCGCCAGCGATCTCCAAGGGTTTCGGTTCATGTCCTCTCAACCGGCTATCGTTTTGACGACTTTCACGCTAGCTTCCGGGGAGGAAGGGTGAGGTCCGACTGAAAGGACGGAGGACGTTGACATACGGGACGGCGTTGGGGTAAGATTGGGGCATGGATAAAGACGTAGAGCCCCTTGAGATTATCGGGGAAAATACAAACACCGGGGTCCGCCTTAAATTCAGTCGCCCGCTGCACCTTGAGCGGGCGGTTTCAGAGAAGGGCGTTACCCATCTGGCTTTTTTCGGCGCACACCTACGCATACTCCCGGAGAAAACGCCAACGCTGGTGATGCACGGAACCGCGGCGAACGCCGGGTTTCATCCGCTCAGCAAGCCTTGCGCGCTATGCCGTCCGCCAATCGTAGTCACGGATGAGATGGCGGAGCGTGCGCTCAAAGCATTTCACGAGCCAGCCACCACGCGGGTTTCCGTAAAGGGCGGCGTGCCATTTTCGGTAGATGCCTTCACGGCCGCGATGCGAGCCGCGTTAGAGGCGGCGCTCAATGGCTGACCTGCACATCCGCATCCCTGACGACCTCGCCGCGAAGATCAAAGCGCAGGCAAAGGCGAACCTGCGCTCACTCGTCGCGGAGGCCACGTTCCTGCTGCGAGAGGCGCTGAAGTGAAAACCGTTGAGGAGCAGACGAACGAGGAGTTGGCAGCGCGGCTCGTTCATAACTGCCAGCCGACCTGCACCGCAGAGAACTGTGACGCGCAACAGGCGGCGAAGCGGTTGCGCGGCAGGTCCGCGCAGGAGCCGCGAATAGCCTGGTGGAGTAGGGAATTAGGCAAATATGTCCTCGTTGAGCCATGTGCCCTGGAAAAGACGCCGGGATGAACTCGCTTCGGAGTAGGCGTAATCGCGTAACCGTTGGGCTCTGCGTCCTGTACGCGGCGCTTATCACCCTTGGCGTATTAGCAGCGGGAGACGATCCGGTTGCGTGCTTGTTTGCGGGCGCCTTCATGGGCGTAGTTGGAGGGCGTCTCGTTGAAACGATCCTTGGCCCCATGGAGTTGTGAGCGCCCGGGGTTCTCCGTTTTTATACCGCTACGCCCTTGAGCTGAGCGCGCCCCTTCTCCGTGAGCAGTTCATCCGGCAACGCGCGCGCAGATTTTACGAACTGCCACCAGCACGAACAGAAAATTTCAAAAGCGGGTTGCGTCACCTCATCGGTGTACGGGCCTCCGCGCTTTACGAGCCCGTCCTCTATCGCCTGCGACCCGCGAACGAGGAACAGTTTGCCGCTGCGCTTGAGGTGCTCGGGCCGGGCATCGTACCCACGATCGTACTGCCCGCGGTCGTGCCAAATCGCTGCAACGGCACCCTCGTTCATTGCTACGACGTGAGCCACCGCGCTCGATAGTTTATGCCCCTGGTCGATCGCTACGCGCCGCGCCTCATATCGCACTTGGGCCGCAGGCTTCGCGATCTCCGCCGCCACCTCACGGATGTTCCGCGGCGGGAGCCCGCCGGTCGGCTGCGACGTTACCCAGCCGGAGAACCGTTGGAGCGTCTTTTGCGTGGCCGCGCGCTTGTTCAGCTTTATGAGGTCCACGCCGGCAAAGATGCGCCGGTCGAGTTCGGCGCGCAACGAAGGCGCGATGCGACTGAGCGTGTACCGCGATACGCCCGGAACGCGCTTTGCGATCCCACGCCCGTACACGTCGCGGTGGAACACCTTGCCCAGCCACGTCGAGAGGTCGCGTCGGATTTGGTCGTCGGCGGGCAGATCGAGCTCGAGCGCGGCGTGGAGGCGCAGAAGCCAGGATTGCAGCTCGCCCTCGCTCCACTGCCCACGGTTTTGGAACTCCTTGAGCGCTTCGAGCAGCAGGCTACGGAATCGCGGCTGAATCATCGCGTGCGCCTCAAGAGATTGGCGCTCCGCGCATCCCCAGCGTCACGCAGGAGGCCGGCGATCACGACGTTCGGCAGGACGGTGGTCGGAGCCGGGTAGAGGCGCCAAGCGGCCTGGAACGCGACGAGGGCCCAGAGCAGCCGTCTCATGGCTTGTACTGGTGCGGACCCATCTTCGTCGTCCACGAGGTTCGCAGCCCGCCGGCGTGGATGATGTTCTCGGCGTTCATGCCACAATCGACGCAGGCAATCTCGAGGTGGAGTTGCGGTAGCCGCTCCTCGCCGATGTCGTCAATCACGCGATCGACGTGCTGATGGAACTCGTCGCGCGTCACTACCGACGTTTGCGCGCGGGAGCCTTCTTCGCGGGTGCGCAGCGCGGCTTCACCGCGGCATGGGGCGCCTGGGCCACGATGTGAGCGGCGGCGGCTTTCGCTAACTCGGCGCTGTTGCGGTCCTCAACGTCGCTCGAATTGTCAGAGGTGATCGTCGTCACGGCTTGACCGTAGACGGCCTGGTCAATGGTGATGGTGACTTTACTCATAAATCCTCCTTGTCGGCTACATCAGCAGCGGAGTAGGGGCCGCGAATGAAATGCGGCAACTCGACCGGCGTGTCGACGATGGCCGGCACCGCGGCGGGCTCGTGCCGGGGGCGCAGGACGCGCAGGCCGTTCCCCGGCCGCTTGCATCGGTGGCACTCGACGACGGCCCAATCGTACATCGACTTGCAACGCGGGCATACCCAACTCGCCATTCGATACTCCTTACACCTTCTCCGAAAAGGGTTTCGGCTCGGTCGGCTCTTTATCTTGCGCTTCTTCGCTCCGCTGTTGGTTCTCCTCGAAGTACGCCAGAACATCGTCCTCGTCAATGTCGAGCATGCCGGCAAAGAGGTGCTCGCGGCCGTTGACGTTCTCCGCGACCCAGGTGAAGATCTTCGCCTTCGTTGCCGGGTCCGCATCCGGCAGCAGCACCTCTGCCAGCGCAATGACCGCCTTCATCTGCACGTCCTCGGTCTTGACCTTCTCGCTGTCCGGCTCGATCTTCAGATTCGGCCAAGAGGCTTTGTACGATCGGACCCAATCGTGTAGGGCCGCCCCGAAGCCGTCCTCGCCGAAGTCCGAATAGTCCGACCGTAGGGTTTCGTAGAACGCGGGCGTCCACGCCTTGCGCCGGCAGATGGCATCGAGGAAGGCGTAGGCCGGGTCCATCTCTTCGCGCAGGTGGTCGAGGTAGGCAATCTCCTTGTTTGCATCCTCGGTGCCGTCCGCGAGCCCCGAAACCATCGCTTCCTGCAGGATGATCGAGGCTGGCATCCCCGCCGCTGAGGCGATGTTCTTGAGGATGTTGGTGCGAACGAACTCTGCAGCCTTGTCGACGTTCTGCATATTCAGGGTTTCGATGGCCTCGGTAACACCGATCGAGAGCACTTGACCGGTCACGCCCGACTTGATTGCTCCGCGCTTCTGGCCGAACGCCGACTTGATGACGTTGTCGATGAAGCTCCCAGGGGATTCGGCCTTGTAAATGAGCAATCCGGCCTTCTGCGTCACCATCTGGTCCGTAATCATGCTTTGCACGAACGATTTAAGCGGGTAGAGCGCGCGCTGGTAGACCGAGCGGCCGACGAACCCGAACGCCGACGTCGTATACTCAATGTAGATTGGGCTCTCGTTCATCTTCACGAACAGCCGTGAGGGGTGCCAGACCTTCCCGCTCACGCTCACCGCGCCGCGCGGTTTCAGGAAGTCAGGCGAGTTCGGGTCAAGGTTCAGGACGAGACTGCCGGCCGTGTTCAAGGGGTCGAGGATGTTAAAGAACAGGTCGGCGTCCGCCACCCCGTCCATGTCGAGCGGCTCTGCGGTGTCCTTGCCCACCTCCCCAACCGCCAGGGACGCGATGCCGTACACGCGGCTGAGGCTGAAGAGGTTGTGCAGGAGTACCGTGCCCCCCACGCGGCCGAGTTCGTTCCAGGTCCGCTCGTACTGCTCGACCAGCCGGTCCTCTCCAAGCGTGGGGATGGTGATGGTGCGGGGCAAGCCCTGCGCCCGGCGGATCGGCGCGTCGGTGAGGACGGCCCCGAGCGGATGCGAAACAAATATGGTCTTGCAGAGCTGGTAGCCCGGCATCGTTCCGGGAACGATATCCGGTGCCAGGAGGAGCTCGACGAGGGACGAGCTTAGGCCCGCATTGGCGGAGATGAACGCGGGGCCGCTGTCCTCGCTGAAGTTGTTCGCGCCGTACATCTATGCCCCCCCCACCGGGTAATGCTGTTTCCATGTGGCTCCGCAACGGGCGCAGTCGTCCCCAGCGTAGCCGATGAGGAAGGCGCAGATCATGACGTCCACGCGCTCCAGGATAACGTCGCTTCCAGGGGAGCCGCCGTGTGGTGGCCTAGCAGCATGTACTGCGCCCCGGTTGCCTCGTCGATATAAACGCTTACCGTCACGCACGGCGTGAGGGGTTGGTAGAACAGGGACGGGCAGATCATCGAACCCTCGGATTTGGCTTCGTCGCAGGCTTCTTCGCGACGGCGCGCTTGCGCTTCGGGGGAACCCCTGAGCCTTGCGTCACCGATAGAGGGCCGAGCGTCTTGGGGGCTTCAACCTCTTGCTGGGGCCGGATGCCCTTCGGGGCGCTAACCCCGCCTCCTCGCACGTTTACCAGCACGAGCACCGCCGCGCAGATAACCAGGAGGGCCGCTAATCCGCAGATATTCATCAGACACCCTTTCGCGGTCCCGCGTTCGTCCCCCGCGTCATGAGCGTGAGGTAGGTGAAGCAGTCAAGGAGGTCAAGGCCATCGGTGGCCTTTGAGCCTACACGAAATCCCGTGACCTGACGTAAGAGGTGATTCGCCGAAATGCGCTTATGCACCTTAGTTTTGTTGAAGGCATACTCGGTGATCTTCACGTCTCCGCGGTAGATGTACTTGGATGCCGCGATGGCGCGCTCGTCTTTTCCGAGAGCGGTCAACTTGCTGTCGATCGCAAAGGCTGGAGCATAGATGCCCTCTTTTCGGAGGTTGGTTGCCTGCTGAATCAGGACCATCCCTGTAGCCTTATCTTCGATCAAACTTCCGGCAAAGCCGTGCCGTGCTCCGCAGGCGCGGGCCAATTCCTCTCCCCTTGCGTAGACGCCCGGTAGCCAATCGGCTTGCTGCGCCCCTTCGATCTGTAGGATATCCCAGTCCAGGATGTTCACGGGCGACGGTAAGAGGCTGTTGTAGCTGCCAAAGATGACGGCGGTGCTGTTATTCTCGGTTCCCGTGCGAATCGCCGTGTCGATGACCGCCAGGACGGTATCACACTTGGTTGGCATCGGCACGGGAACCATGACTGGAGCGCCATCCGGCCCCAGCGCACCCGAGGGGACCAGCAGCTTCTCGAGCGGGAAGAACGCCACGCCGGACCAGTCGACGAACTCCGCCAGGTACTCTTGCCGGTATACCTCCGGGGAGTTCTCGCGCTCGAGCTTCTCGATCTCGTCCACGGGCAGATAGGGGTTCGTGGACGTCGGCGCCTGGAACTCGACGAACTCGCTCCCTGGGTCCGTGCAGATGTAATAGAACCAGTTCTCGTCGTCCTTGCCGGCGGGCGTCGAGAAAACCCACCCCACCCCTCGATAGTCCAGCAGCGTCGGCTTGATCGACTGCTCCCACACGGCCTGCATATCGTCGCCGGCGAAAGCAGCCTCGTCGATCACCACCCCGTGATACTTGCGCGATCGGCCGGCGCGCGGGTTGTTCAGGGTCCAAAAGTCCACGCGTCCACCACCCACGCAGCGGATGACCCCATCGATCTTGGAGGCGCTAATCGTAATGGGTGCGAGGATCTCAAAGATGTCGCGATACGTCTCGGACGTAATCTTGTAGTCCGGGGCGAACAAGCCCCAGTTCTCGCCTCGGGCCGCCCCGTCGCAGATCATCGTGGATGCCATCAGGGTTTTGCCCCAGCGCCGGCCGCATCGCACAACGGCGTAGCGAGCATCGCCCAGCGCATCCCAAGCGGCGAGCTGGCCAGCGTGGAGCGTCGGGAGCATTACGTCGAGCGGCGTTTTGGCAACCCTCCGTGAACCACGATCTCGACCTTATGCTGCTCGAGGTCGCCCTTCGGCGGTCCGTAATCCTCGCGGTATCGGCGCTGCAAGTGGAACTCCGCATTTGAGGAGCCCTTCCCCCCCTTGAGCGATCGGATTACGAGACCCTTCATTCCTTGCGCTCTCGCGCGCGTCACCTGCGCGGCGAAATCTGGGAACGCTGTGACCCACCCGCGCACCGTCGTATCGGGCACACCTTCGCACTCGGCTGACGGGCGCAGCGGCATGCCCAGCTCGAGATTGTCGCAGATGCGCTTCGCGATCTCCGGGTCTACCGCGAGCTTGACCGGGCCTGGGGGACGCCCCCTTTTACGAGGCTCCGGCATGGGTATGAACCTCTGAGGCCCGGTCGATCATGCCTGCCTCTTCTCGGCGAGTCACGGTTTTTCCGGTTTGCGCGCCGGATATGCGAGCCACTCCCAAGTGTTCCACGTTTCACAACAGCAGGCGCTTCCTTGCGTTGGTACATACGCCCAGGCCCGTGGTCTTGTTTTTGCCGTGCGGCGGGAGAGGCTAGGCGATGGCTCAGAGGTATGAGCGTCTCGCCTAGCCCAGGTAGGCTAGTATGATGGTCGTCGGTACGAGCGGAAGCTTTTTGCGTGGCATTTCGACGCGGCGATCTCGCGATTCCCTCATACGCCTGGGTCCGTGGCTTTGCATTTGCGGCAGATGGCTTGCGGGGCGCCCGTCGCCGGGTCGCGGACGTATCGGCGCTGGTTCCACTTCACGGCGCAAGCGCAGCGTTCGCAGGTCGTATCGACGCGCACGGCTTGGCGCATCGCGTGGCTTGGCCGCATGATGGAGCGCGCACCGTTGGCGTAGGCGCTCATGGCGTATCGGTTCCGGCCGGGCGTTCAAACGGAACCAGGGGCCAGCCCCATTTTCTCGGACGAATCGCGTGGCGCGCGCAAAAACGATGCCGGCCGCACTGAGCGCATCGCTGATCGAGAGCGGGTAGATGAACCCCGCTCGTACATGGGCTCTTTACTACCGGCATACGCTGACACAGATGGAACGGGGATTTCGCCGAGTAGCCCGTGCAAAGATTCGCCGCCTCGTGCTTTTCTCTCGCAGCTTTCTCGGACGTGTGGTAGCGCAGGCGTTCGAGGCGCTCCGCGTCCATCTTCGCGGCTTCGGCTTTTGGCCGCTCAAGGTGCTGCGCGCAGAAGTCCCCCAGGCACGAGCCGCACACAAGCCACGCCGTTTTCGAGTTGAGCGTCGAAACGACGAACTGAGCAAGTTTCCGGCACTTGGCGCCGTAGCGATCTTTCCCGCAAAGCGTGCCTTCTGCCACGTTCCATTGACAGTTCTCGTTGATGCGCTCGATTAGCAGCGAAGGCGGGGTGTTCTTGGCGCTCCTTAACCGGTCGAGGAAGGCGACGTTATCGCTCATGGCAACCCCAAGTCTGAACGTGTTGGCGTGGAGGCATGGGCTTGGCGAAACCTGAGAAGCGCATCGGCGGCGTCCTGCGTATCCTCTTCGGAAAGGTTAGACGCGTGGGCTCTCACGATCGCAACGCACTCGTCACGGCTAATCGCCGCAACGCGAGCCGCCCGAATCTTCCGGGCTCGCGCAACTCGTTTCCTAGCAAGTGTCATGGCTTGCTCGATTCTGCGGCATCGAGGACGGCGGCAATCGCGTCCATCTGCCTTGATATTCGGCCAACGCGAGCGAAGTCGCACGGCTCGCAGAAGTAGGGTGACCAACGGCCACGAGGACGCCGGTCATCTCCGCACAGGAAGCATCTGCGCTTGGGCGTGCGAGCGTGTGCGGTGCGGCTCATCCGTCAGGCCTTCCAGATGGCCGCAAAGTGCATCCCGTCTAATGCTTTGACGCTTTCGCCTGGGCAGAGGATGCCATTCTTCTCGTACCGCTCGCCGTCGATCACGATGCTCCCGTGATAGGTCACCGAAAGATTCTTCGCGCCCGGCCTTTCGGCGAGTTCGGCGATCCGTTCGTATGAGACACGCTCCGTGGACACCTGACACTCCATGCAATTAACGGTGATTTTCATTCCGAGCCCTCCTGGCCTGTTAGAATCCAGCGCAAGGTTGTTTCGCCAGCGGGGACGCGCTTCAGCCGCGTCTCTATTGCGCGCAGCCTGCGAACCTCGACAACCAGCGCGGGAACATCGTCGCTTTCGCAAAAGTTCACACTTCTGCTGCGCTGACAGTCATAGCAACTCTGTGCTCGAAGGTAGAGGTGGTTGCACGGATCGTCGATTCCGGCCAAACGCGCCTCAATCGCGTCGAGGTCGAGGGCTTCGTGTGTGTCAGCCATTTCGTGCCACCTCCAAGGAGCGCGCAGCGATAGATTCGAGTTCGCAAACGTATTTCTTGAACTCTTCCCAGCGGTCTTCCGGGATGAATACGCCCCAAACTCCGTCGTGGCTACTGTACGCCTCTAGGATGCCAGGGCGCTTGGGGAGTTCCGATGCCTTTGCGTCCGCTACGGCAACACCGAGCATCTGCGCGAGGCGTCCGGGCGTGATTGCCGCGCCATCGCTATCGCAGTCGCCATAACCGTCAATGAAGCACGGCGTATCCCGCGTCATCGTGTACTCTCCGCCCTTGTATCCTTCGAAGGTCGCTCCAACCGCTTCGCGAGCGTATCGCAGCATTTCCGCTGCCGTCGCATTGCGCTTGGGGTCGAACCGCAAGAAGGCATAGACCCCGCGCCAGGAACCCGGTTTCCCGAATCCATCTACCGCGATACGATCTTGAGGAGCCCGCTCCAGCGTGTCTATCAGTTGGCCGAGGGAGATGGCTCCGTACTCATTAACGTTCATCGAATCTTGCAATATGGTATAGATGTTCATTTTCGTGCCGCCTCCAGCGCGGCTCGCATTTCGATCGCGGTAATCGGCTCAATTGCAATGGATTCCTCGCCCGGGTGCGTGCGATTCCAGTGGGCTACGTCGTTCTGAAGTTGGCGCCACTCGTCGAGCCATTCTTGCTGGCGTCGTTTGAGTGAGCGCTCCATGAACCCATGCGCCGATTGTTTCTCGCTACCGCCCACCGCTTAGCCCTCCGCCACGCCGCATCCATTGTGCAATCTCGCTTGCGTAACAAACCGTAACGGTGCCGACCACCGCTGGGATGAGCCACCAGGCGCTAATCATGCCGCACTCCTAATTCGATTGGTGATGCGATCGTGCGTATCCGGAGCACCGCGCACGGCGGACCTTCGTCCGCGAAGCGTTTATGCGCGTGCGCGTCCACGACCTGAGCGTCGTCGCGCCAGATGATGCCCGTCAGCGCATCCTCGACGCTGCGCAGCAGTTTCGATGCATCCGGCTTCTTGGCCGGTGCGAAGATGCGTTTCGCCGCACTTGCCGGGCGCGGCAAATAAAACCATGCCTCAAACGCGAGCGGCCCTTCCAGCAGCGGCGCAGAGTGCGTCGATTGCCAGGCGCGCGCCGCATCAGCGACGGCTTCGCGCCATGCTTTGCGGCGCCGCGGACCGTCGCCGAAGCCCTCTGTGAGGATAGCACGGCCGCTCACGACGCGCGCAGACTTTGAGCCTTGCGGGAGCGCTGTCCCGTATACTACGAGCGTTATCACGCAAGCCCCAGGTCACGCAGCACGCGCGCGCCGGCAGTGCGCCGTTCGAGTTGTTCCCGGCCCGCGTCGCTCGCCTTCTGCCAGCGCTGCTTCGCCCGCAGCAGCCGCAGCGCCGCCTGCGCCGCCTGCGCAACCTCGTGCAGCGCATCGAGCGCGTCGTGCCCCGATATATAATACAGGGTCGGGTCGACGACGAAGGCGACAGCGCCTGGTTGGCGGCACTGCGCGACAAATCGCTCGATGATCTCGCCGTCCGGGTCGATGTCCTCGATGGCTTCGGCTGCCGAGATCATGAGCTTCTGCATCGACGCGAAGATCGCGTTGGGAAGCATTTCGTCTGCCATACACACCTCAGTTCATGCTCAGCTTGTCGGGGATGCCGATCTGCTCGGCGCCGATGCTGCGATCGATGCGCACGAAACTCGGCACCGCGTGTATCGAGCGCGGGAACGAATACGCAGCGGGCGCCGGCACCGACGCGGCGATGGCCGCGACGATCGCGAGCAGCGTGGCGACGACGTTGTGGCCGGTCACGAAATAGACGCCGACGCAGCAGGCGACCCGCAAGAGCGTTCTCACGTCGGCTTCGATTCCGGGAGGTAGCGATTGGTGATGTACGCGATAACGCGGCGCAGGCCGTCGTCTGGGAGATCCGTGCGATCGATGGCGCGCGTTAGCGCCGAGATCAGCGCACCCTCGTCTTGCGCTTCTGTCGCCTCGGGTTTCTTGCGCGTCTGTGTTGGGTGGCCGACGGCCTTGTAGTGCTCGCGCATTGTGCGCGGGTTCTCGGCGACGTGATCGCACTGCTTGCATTTAGGCACGGTGTGTCCTTTCGAGTTCGAGGTGTTTCATCGTGTGTACCACGCTTCCCATAGGCGCTCGACTGCGGCGCGAGAATCGAACGCACCCGTTTTCGCGTGCGGCTCTAAGATCGGCACGTTCGGATGGCGCATGCCGCGCGTCGCATAGCCGCGGAACCGATTGGCGGTGCTGCGGCGGCGCTTGTCGCGCGATCTCAACGCGAGCGTGAGATAGCGGGCTCGGCAGCAGACGGCGTTCGCGGTTCGGCCCAGCCGTTTCGCGATCGCAGCCGCGGGCTCGCCAGCCGACCACATCGTCCGCAGCACGGCGTCCTCTTGCGCCGTCCAGTGCCATCCCGGCGTCATGCTGACCGTCCTTTCCCGAACCGTGTGGGCCGCTCGGCGCAGCAGGCCGCGTTCCGATTCTCGTCGTCGCTTATCTCGCCGAAGTCCATCGTCACGCCGTCCCAGGACGCATGCGTGATGCAGCTCGGGCCGCGGCGATTCTTTGCGATGATGCACTCTGCGATCGTGGCTTGTTCATCGTGCCACCAGGGGCGCGATAGCCAGAGCGACGAGCGTCACGGTGAGTAGAACGAGCAGCACGGCCGACGCGAGCGCGCCAGAGTCGGACCAAAGCCACGCATCGAAGCGGCGCAGAAGATTCATGGTTTCTGCCTCGCTGGTTCGCGGAACGATGCCCACGCATCCGCGTCGAAGTCGTGGCCGAATACCTCGCCGAGTGTGGCAATCGCTTCTTCGGGGATGCAATCCTCTCCGTGGTCGGCTCGCTCGCGGGCGTAGTCCAGAAACGCGATAGCGTCGATGATCGCCGAGTACCGCATCCCGGTTCTGCAGCAGTTCATACGGCGTATCTCCCCATACGAGCGCAGAACGATGCGCTCGGCGCCCCCGTAACCCTGCTCCTCGGCGTAAGAGTCGAACATCTCGCGCGGGTTGTCGTCGTCGATCGGTGCGCCGCATTGTGGACACGGGTTCGGGTCGCCGTCATTGAACCGATCGAGGTCGCTGTCGTTCATTGTGCGTCCTCCTCTCGCATCTTCCGGCGCTCTTCGACAAGCCCGGAATTGATCAAGGCTTGGCGATACAGGTCCCAATTAAACGGCACGCGCTCTGCGAGTTTCCGTTCGGTTTGTTTCGTGAAGGTGTCGTCAGGCATTGGGATCTCCCTTTCCCTTGGCGGCCTCGGCGGCGTCGAGGGCTTTGTAGGCGGCTTTGTAGGCGTCGAGGGCGGCGTCGTAGGCTTCGAAGGCGGCGCGGTACTCGTCGGCGTCGGCGGCTTTGTAGGCGTCGGCGGCGGCGCGGTAGTAGGCGGCGGCGTCGCGGGCGGCGGCGTCGAGGGCGGCGTCGAGGGCGGCGGTTTGATCGGTCATGGCTTGCTCGTTTCCGGTCTGGCTGCTCCCACGATCGCGACCATGATCCCGTCCATCTGGCGCGAGAGCAGGTTCGGCCACCCGCCGAAGTCCTGCACGACGGTTTCGAGCCGCGCAGGGTCGCAGCCGACACCGGCCGCGAAGTCCTTGATGCCGCGGACTTGCTCCGGGCTAATCTTCCGGGCGCGCTCCATCATGGCCCCACCGCGTGCTCGGCTGCCCGTGCTTCAAGGTCGAGCTGAATCTTCCGCAGCGCCACGTAAGCATCGTGGGCCTCCGACCGCTGGAGTTGCGTGAAGTCGTCGACGCGGCCGGTCAGCGCCCAGAGCGCCTCGCGGACGGATTCAGCGGGAAGGCTATCGACGACCGGCTTGAGGTGCTCGTACATTTCCTGAGTGAGCGGCGCGGTTGGGTCCTTCTCGATAGGCGTTGCCTCCGCTGCGGCCGGGGTGCCTTTGGGGGCCTCGGCACCAGCGCGCAAGGGTGCAGACCGCTGCATCGGCGTCGTCTTCGGAGCGGACTTCGCGATGGGCGCGGATGCGGCAGCGCCGTCGTCGTCCTCGGGCGCGACCCCGCACATGGCCTGGAGAGCGTAGCGGCGGGCGTAGGTGATCGCCGAGCCCGTGCCTTGCGGCGTGGATTGCGTCGGGCGCATCCGCAGCTCGCTTTTCATCCACTCCCCGCTTTCGTGGACGAGCAAGGTTTCGACCGCGATCTGGCCGTCATCGAAGCAGCCAGGAGATTGAACGGCCGCGATGCCATGCTTGTTCAGCGCCGGCAGGACCGCACCAATCACCTCGGCGAGCTCCGCATAGGTGTAGGAGTACCGGCCCTTGCCGCCCGCGTCAATCTGGGCCGTCCGCGAGCGGGTGATCTCGGTCATCTCGGCCTGCGCGGCGGCCAGGGCCTTGCCGATCGCGGCCAGGGATTCGCTGGTAGTGAGGCCGGCCATCATGCTCTCTCCTCGGAGGCGATACGCTCGGGCTCGTTGCGTCGCGCCCGACTACGCCCGTTGAACTCGCCGCGGGCGCGCGTCCGAATGTAGATCTCGTGCATATTTGCCGCGTCGATTTGCGCGAACAAGACTATCTCTTCAGGGACCCGCACCGCGCATGAAGGGTCAATATGGCTCCAGTTCTGGCCCCTGAAAATCGACCCGATCGTCTCGTGATCCACCCCGAAAAACCGGGCGATCGTCGCCTGGCGTATGCCTGCACGGCGCGCCGAAAAAGCGACCAAAACGTCTTGCTCCGATAGGCGCGCCCTTGGGTGCTGCTCGCCGTGGGGCTTGCGCCCTTTTCGCGACGCGTCGCGCTGATTATCGGAATTGCTTCCGAGAAAAAGGTGATCGGGCCGGATGCACGGCGGATTGTCGCAATGATGGCATACGTACGTCTCCGGATCGGCGACCGGACCGAAGACTATCTCGTATGCCAAACGCGATGCGGTGCGTATCTTGCCGTTCACATTGAAAATCCCGTAGCCGCTGGTGCGGTGGGCAGCGGTCCAAACCCAGCATCCGTTGCGATCTACGACAGCCTTTCTCCAGAAGCGCGCGGCTTGGTCTGGCGTAAGCAGACTCGCGTTCATGCGCTAACCCTCGCTATTTCTGGCACTAGCGGCGATCTGATCAGGTTCGCGTTCCTTGATCGTGAGGACCGGAGTGCCGACAGCGGCCTTGACAATGCCGCGCGCGATTATATCGCTCACGCGACCGCCATACTTGCGGGCCAGCGTGGCGAGTTTTCCGGCGTGCGCGACCCACTCCGGCTCGCGCTGCACGAGCGCAAGTGCAGGCCGCAGCTCGGGCTCGGGGACGAGCCCCTCGAGCTCGCGCAAAACGTCGATCCGCTTCTGAATCGCGGTGCGCTGCTCGAGCTCGATGATGAGGTCGGGGTGGGGGACCGCGTGACCGCCAGCGGCGACGATGCGCTGTTCGAGCAGCGCCCGGCCAATCGCGATACGGTCGCGCAGCGGCAGCATCTCGAGCGCGTGCTGGCCTTCGAGCATCCGCAGCGTGGTAGCCATGTCGAAGATGGCGGTCGCGAGGTCCTGGTCGCCGAGCTGGCCGAGTAGAGCGGCGTAGGGCGTCAGGTGCTCGAGCCCGGCCGGCAAGGAGGGCGGCGCTTGCGCCTCCGACTCGCCTGTGGTAGAAAGGTCTTGGGTCATAGGTACCTCCGGCCGTCCGTTCACGCGGGCGGCCAACTTTTTAGGTGGGGTCGGGCCGCGAGGCCGCCTCGATGAGGAGCACCTCGAGCTCGGCCGAGATGGGCCGATGGTGGGCCTTCGCTTGGCCGACGAGCCACCGCTTCGATCGCACGCTCAGATCGACCGTGAGCCGGCCGTGCCGAGGCGAGCCTCCTGCGTTTTGCGCTTTCGCTGCATCCATATCGGTAGCATACGCCATTCGGCATAATTTGGCAAGACCCTCGGCTGTGTGGGGCAATCTTTTTCGCGGGCCCCTGGAAAGCCGCCTCGGAGTGTGCTATGATCAACGCAAGGGCGCCGCCCCGGCCAGGGTAGCGCACGCGCAATTTGGCGCCGAGAAGGCTACGCCAAAGGGCTTCTCGGTGCTAGCAACTGCCGGCGCCTGGCTCTTTGAACCTCCCCGACGCGCTCTAGCACGGGGAGGTTTTCTTTGCCACAGCCAGCGCAGGTCCTAGAGATCGGCGATGTCGTCGAACTCGAATTGCAGCATCCTCGTGGTGCGGCCCCGGTGGGGGAAATCCAGGCGATCGGAACATGGGGAATCCGGATGACCTTGATTGATTGGCTGACCTGCAGGTTCACGGGCTACGATATGGCGGTCCCCTGGGACGAAATACGGTCAATCCCCCTGATAGCCACGAAGGACCATGCGCTTGACCTTGACGGGATCGTGAGGCGCCAAGCACGCTATGGACCGTCAGAAACAAAGAAGCCCCGTCCTTGAACCCGCAGCAGGAAGCGGTCGCCCTCTATCGCTTTCTCGAATCGCGCGGGCATCATCCGTCCATCCGGTCGGTTGCTAGGGCTTTGAGGGACCAGGGGATGCGCTTCCGAGATGCCGAGGTTCGAACGTGGCTCAGCGCCTTCATCGGAAAATCGCGGGCCGCGGCCGGGCCGCAGGTGGCCGCAACCGGGAACCAAAAATCCCTCGCGCCGGAACCAACCGGGAACCAGGTGGCCGCAACCGGGCCGCGGCTTCGCGCGCGCGTAGCTGTATCTCTAGTCTCTAAGACTAAAGACTCTAACGAGTCTTTACCGGGCATTGAGGCGCCTAAGAAGCCAAGGAGGACGCTTAAGCCAGAGGACCTCGCGGCATGGGCTATCACGGCAGCAGCCTACCCGATCGTTGCGGCGCGCTTCGGCGACCTTGGCATGACGCAAACGGACTGGAAGAAGCATAACAAGCGAGCCGCGCTCTCTCTCCATGCCGCCGGAAAGACTCCAGCCGAGGTCACGGCCATGCTCTCGTGCGCCTACACGCACCCCGACGCCACGTTCTACCGTGAGATCGTCCACCTCGAGAGGCTCCAAAGTCACTGGCCCAAGCTCCAGGCCATTGCCAGGGGCCAGCCGAGCCCAAACGGCCACGCGAAACTCAATATCTACGATCCCGCCAAGGAGGTACTGCTTTGACACAGACCCGAGATCGAATACCGCCCCAAAGCCTCGAAGCCGAGGCCGCCCTGATAGGCGCCTGCATCCAGGACCCGGTTATCCTCGATGCCGTCGCCACGCTCGTGAGGCCCGAGGACTTCTACGCCCTCATCCACGATCGTATCTTCGGGACCCTCGCCCGCATGGTCCGGGATGGTGCGGTCGTCGGCGCGATAACGGTCGCGGAACGGCTACGGGCGGCGGGGCAGCTCGAGCAATGCGGCGGGTTCTCGTACCTCTCTAGCCTTGCGACGACGATTCAGACCGTCGATTCGGCGGTCTATTACGCGAAGATCGTGCGCGAGAAGGCTTCGCTTCGACGGCTCATTTCGGCCGGCCAGAAACTCCAGGAACTCGGCTTTGAGGGCGAGGACGACGTTTCAGCCACGCTCGGCGCCGCGAGCAGCCTGGTCGTGGAGGCGATCGATGCCGGCACCACGCGCCGGTTCACCTCGATGGCCGAGTCCCTCGCGGCTTACGAGGCGAAGTTGGGGCAGGAGGGCGGCATCGCCTATCGCACGCCCTGGGAGAAGCTCGATGCGCTCACCAGCGGCTTCGTTCCGGGCGAACTCGTGGTCTGGGCCGGCGACGGTGGAATCGGCAAGTCTCAGGCGTTGACCATGCTCACCGCATACACCGCCGAGCGGTACGGGCGCGTGGCGCTCTTTGCCACAGAGATGGGCCGTGACCGCACCGTCGCGCGCTTCGTGGCGCTCTACTCGGGCGTGAGCGCCCGGCGGCAACGGAACGACCCGCAGGCGCCGCTCACGGTGCGCGAGCGGGGTCGTATCGCGGAGGCGCGCAAGCTGCTTGAGCTCGCGCCGATCGACCTGTTCGATGCGGCCCCGGCCATGACGACCGACGACGTGGTGGCCCAATGCCGCCATATGCACCGGGAGCGCCCGCTCAAGCAGGTGACGATCGATACCTTCGGGATGCTCGCCGATCTTGAAGAGACCGGCCGGCGCACGTTGACGTCGGTGATCGAGGCGTCAGCCCGGAAACTCGTGCGGCTTTCGCAGGAGCTCGGCATCGTGATTCACCTGGTGCAGCATTTGAACCGCGACGGCACCGAGCGCACGAAGAAGCCCTCGAAAAGAAACCTGCGGAACGGGGGCAACCTCGAAGGCCACGCCTCGACGGTCATCCTGCTCTGGCAGAGCGCCGAGGGCAAATACTACTTCATCGTGGACAAGGCGCGGGACGGGTGCGAGCGCGATGTCGAGATGGAGCGATTCGGCCACCGCTCGGTCTGGCTCGAAAAGGGCGGACGCGAGCAGGCGTGGTGCGAGCCGCTCGACGCGGTGCAAGACGACTTCATGGAGGGGCTGGGATGAAAACGCTGCGGAGCGACCCTTCAATCACGGACGTGATCGCGGCCTACGAATCGTCGAGCGGGGCCGCAGAAGCCGGGCAGAGGCTCGGCCTCTCTCCCAGCGCGGTGCTCTATCGCTTACACGCTGCGGACTATCCCGTGCGTCCCGCGGGGCGCCCTCGTGCGCCGCTGCCGCCGGCTCGTCCGTGGGCCGTCACCGAGAACCTCGGACCCGTCATGGGCGAGGCGACGATCATCGAAAACAACTCCGGGCGCTACGTTGCGTTCCGGCTTGAAGGAGCGAAATGAAGCGCATCTACCTCGCCGGCCCTATGGCTGGCGTCGAAGCTCACAACTTCCCCGCGTTCGATGCCGCCGAGAAGAGGATTGCGGCAATGGGGATGGAGGCGGTTTCGCCCGCGAACCTGTCGCGCAAGGTCTGCGCTGAGGCAGCCCTCGACGTTCGCACGCTATCGATCGAGGAGGCCGAGCGAATGATGCCAGCGTTCATGGCCGTAGACCTCTCGGCGCTCTGCACTTGCGATGCGATCTACATGCTTCCCGGCTGGGAGTCGAGCGCCGGCGCAAAGATCGAACACGCGCTTGCGGAGTATCTCGGGCTGGAAGTGCTGGTGCTGTTGTGATTAGCGAGATGGAAACCGGATGCGATTACTCGTCCTTCTTGGATTCGAAACTGTCGCACGGCATAGCCCACGGATTCGCGCCGATCACCACCCCGGAGTACCTCTTCGACTTCCAGAAGGCGATTTTAACATGGACCGTTGAGAAGGGTCGCGCAGCGATCTTCGCAGACTGCGGTCTTGGCAAGACGCCGTTACAACTCTGCTGGGCCGAGAACATCGTCCGCAAGACGAAGAAGTCTGTGCTTATCCTCACCCCGCTTGCGGTAAGCGCGCAGACCATCGAAGAGGCGCGCAAGTTCGACATTGCCGCAACGAGATCGGGCGGCGAACTTCCAGGCAAACCCGGCATCATCGTCACGAACTACGAAAAACTCCACCACTTCCGGGCTTCGGATTTCATCGGTGTCGTATGCGACGAGTCGAGCATACTGAAGAGATTTGACGGCGTGCGCCGCGCGGAAATCACATCCTTCATGCGCGCCGTTCCGTATCGGTTGCTCTGTACGGCCACGGCCGCACCGAACGACTATACCGAACTTGGGACGAGCAGCGAAGCCCTCGGGTATCTCGGCTACGTCGATATGCTCAACCGTTTCTTTATAAACGATATGAAGAACTCGGCGACCGGACGCCAACACGGCAAGTCCGCGACCTGGCGCATGAAGGGCCACGCCGAATCCTCGTATTGGCGCTGGGTTGTATCGTGGGCGCGAGCGGTTCGCAAGCCATCCGACCTCGGCTTCGAGAATGGAGCCTTCGAGTTACCGCCGCTAGTGGAGCGCGAACACCTCGTTACGGCAAACTCTCTCGCTGATGGTCAACTCTTCACGTTGCCAGCACTCGATCTCCGAGCGCAGAGAGAAGAACGCAGGCGCACAATCCAGGAGCGATGCGAAACGGCGGCGGCTCTCGTTGCCAACACGGGACGGCCGGCGCTGCTGTGGTGCGATCTCAACGATGAAGGGAACCTGCTCGAGCGACTGATTCCCGATGCGGTTCAAGTGAGCGGCAGCGATAGCGACGACGACAAGGAGGATCGCCTACTCGGATTCGCGCAGGGCCGTTATCGAGTTCTGATAACGAAGAAGCGCATCGGCGCGTGGGGCTTGAACTTTCAGAATTGCGCGCATGAAGTCTATTTCCCGTCTCACAGTTACGAGCAATACTACCAGGCCGTTCGCCGGTGCTGGCGCTTCGGACAAACGCAGAGCGTCGTCGTAGACTGCGTGATGACCGAAGGCGAACGAATCGTCATGCACAACCTGCAATCGAAAGCGCGCGCTGCGGATGCAATGTTCTCTAGCCTCGTGGCCTGCATGAACGACGAAATGCACATCGGCAAAGGCACACCATTTCATTCTGAGGAGGAGATACCGTCATGGCTGTAAGCGAGCAGAAGATCACGGAGAACTACGCGCTCTATCTCGGCGACTGCATCGAAACGATGGAACGGTTGCCGGCGCAGAGTGTTCACCTCTCCGTGTACTCTCCCCCATTCGCGGGATTATATCACTACAGTTCCTCCGAACGCGACCTCTCAAACTGCGCGAATTACGATGAGTTCTTCGAGCACTACGCCTTTGTCGTTCGAGGGATAGCGCGGCTTACGATGCCGGGGAGGATGACGGCCGTGCATTGCATGGACGTGCCTTCCGGCAATAGCGGTCGCGATCACCTCATAGATTTCCCCGGCGACATTATTCGGCTGCACGAACGCGAAGGGTGGAAGTATATCGCTCGGTACAGCGTTTGGAAAGAACCGCTCGCCGTGCGCAACCGGACGATGGCGAAGAACCTCGCGCACAAGACCATCGTCGAAGATTCGTCGCGGTGCAGCGTGGCCTCGGCCGATTACTTGCTCGTCTTTCGGAAGGACGGCACAAACCCTATCCCAATCGCGCACCCGAACGGCCTCACCCACTACGCCGGGAGCCGCCAGATGCCGGCGGAATTGCTCGCGTATCGCGGGTGGAAGGGAAACCAAATCGAGAACCGCTACTCGCATTGGATTTGGAGACAGTACGCCTCGGCGTTTTGGGACGACGTTCGTATTGGCCACGTTCTGCCGTTCAGGGAATCCCGTAGCGAAGACGACGAGAAGCACGTTCACCCGTTGCAGCTCGACGTCATCGACCGCGCGATCGTTCTTTGGAGCAACGAGGGAGAGACGGTTCTCACCCCGTTCGCGGGAGTCGGCAGCGAAGTGTACGGGGCCGTCACCAACGGGCGCAGGGGCCTTGGAATCGAACTAAAGCGGTCGTATTTCGAGCAAGCGCTAAAGAATCTCGACGCCGCAGGTGGATCTCGCACCGAGGAGCCGGGCCTGTTCGCCGAGGCGATGGAAGAAGAAGCATGACCGCAAAGAGCGCCGGCGAATGGCGCACGGCCGTATTCGCGCGGGACGGGCACCGATGCCAGGCGCTCCACCACGTAGCCGCGTGTTCGTTGCGCGCCCAGAACGCCCATCATGTGGTTTTCCTAAGCCACCTCACCAAAGAGACGCGCTGGGTCGTCGAGAACGGCATCTCGCTAAGCACATGGTGCCACGCGAACGCCCACGCTACGCATAACGCGAACATCGAACCACGCAGATTGAGGGAGGCGGTAGATGCCGTGAACGCCATCATTGACGTGTCGAAGAACCCGGAACTGCGCCGCCCGTACTTCATGGGACTGGAGGGAATAGAATAATGATGAGCCTAGCGATACTCTTCCTCTGTTTAGCAGGCATCCTTTTGGGGAGCGGCCTCTTGTTCTTGGCTATCGCGCCGTCAAAGGTTGGGCGCCTCATCGCTTGCGTCGATGTAGCCATCGCGTGGATTTTCCTGGTCGCCGCCGCCGGGGTCGCGCACCGATGAAAACGCGCGGGCGCAAGGTTACGCCGAAAAAGACGCGCGACCGTGAAAAGTTTATGGCGATGAAAAAGGCGGGCTGGAACATAGCACTAGCAGGAAGTCCTTACCACATCCCGCCCACCCCGGCGGTAACGCCGGGAAACCAGAACTTCAGGGACGTGCGGCCGATGATCATCCCGCTCGACAAGGCGAAGGCGCGGTTGATCGAGGCTCTGCAAGCGAAGGGGAAGATGCCTTGACCGAGCGGACACCGGCTGAGATTGCCTCGCCAGGATACGCCTGCACGATCGCCTACGTCGGGGCAGAGATTGCCGCTGGGCGGCTGCGAATCGGCTCGATAGGGGTGGACTCGGGAATCGTATTCGAGGCCGTGCTCGCGCCCAAGGAACGCTGCGCGGAGGTAGCCAGCACCGTCGCGGCCGTCGTCCTCATGGTGACGATCTTCGTCCTGCCGTTCGCGGTCCTCGGGCTGATCGTTGCCGTGGCATTGAGGGTGCTTTGAGCCAAATGTTCACCCCGCCGCATAGATTCGACGTGCTACATCCGGGGCTAGCGGCGAACGCCGTAGAGAAGATGCACTACCTGCACCGCCGCCCTCCTATCTCATACGCTTTTGGCATTTGGGATGACGATGGAGCGCTCGTGGGAGCCTGCACCTTCGGGACGCCGCCATCGCGCCATCTCCAAATGAGCGCGTGCCCGTCGTCTCCTGGGCTCGTGATCGAACTGAATCGCCTTTGGTGCGACGATAAAATGCCACGGAACACAGAATCCTGGTTCGTCTCTCGTGCGCTTTTGGCGCTTCCGCCTCGCATCGTCGTCTCGTATGCCGATACGGCCCACCAGCACACCGGGTATATCTATCGCGCCCTAAACTTCTACTACGCTGGGCTTACCGATGCAGATAGGAAAACGCCGCGATTCGACTACATCGTTCCCGGCAAGCACAGCCGGGATGCGTTCAGGGGAGGCTTTGTCACACGCGAGCGCCGGAAGCCCAGGCATCGCTATTGGATAACGACGGGAACGAGGCGCGAACAGCGCGGATTGCTGGCCCTGAGCGGGTGGCCGCGGCTATCGTGGAGCGGCCCCTAGAAACGCGAAAAGCCCCCGGCCGTGAAGCCAGGGGCCAAAATCGAACACCTGTTCGCTTTACAAGGGTAGCGTAGTACGCTATGCTTAGGGCATGAAAACGAACCTTCACCCGACCTGCAACGGATGCGGCCGAATCGACCCCGAGATCGAATCGAATGAGATGGGCTACTGCCCGGAGTGTCTGGCCGATTCGAAGGCTCGCACGAAGCGCCCGTGCCCTTGCGGTGGGGAAACCAGCACCGACTCGGCGGAGCGATTCCGCCATAATACCACGCTCCAGCATAAACTCGCGGTGCTGGACGAAACCGGAGCCCCAGCGCACATCCTGGCGAGGGCGAGAGCCACGGCGACGGTCTGCCCCACCTGCCACGAAACGGTCACCACGCACTTTCATTGCTCGGAGGCGACGGGATACTAGTCCTGTTGCGGGCTCAGCCCGCAGAAAAGATATCACCATGACACGATACTTTGGCGGAGATGCCGCGTTCCAGCGCGCAACCGAACACGCGAAGCAACACGCGGGGAACCGCGTCTACGAAACCGATGCGTACGGCCCGCGCCTCGTTCAGGGCGTTCCGCAAGGCCCTCATAGCCGACGAAACCGACTAGCCATGAACGTACCAACCAAGGACCACGCGGCGCGCGCCGATGAAGGCTCGCCGGGAAGAGGAGACACCATGACCCACACCGACGCCGCTGCCGACGAGCGCGAACGCCTCATCGAAGAGTTCGGCAAGCAATTCCAATTTGTCGCGGCGAGCCTCGATCTCAACCACAATCAGCGCCTCGGCTATCTCGTTGCCTGCATGGCGGTAGACACGAGCACCCCGAGTTCGTGGACGACCGCTGATCGGGTAGTGTTCGCCCGCGAAGTGCTGCACCATCTCTACTACCTCCTGGAGGAGAGCCAAAGCCATGACGCGCCTTGAGATGGTCCAGCGCGTCTGGACGACCGCCGACTGCGTGGTCCTGGTTTCGACGGCCTGGGAGGCCAGGAGTTACCGCGACCGCAACGGCCGCTCGGCGCTTCGAGCGCAGATCGCCAACGATGAGGATGCGCGGACGCGGATGCTCGCTGCCCGTATCCCCGTGGAGGAGGCATGACCTGCACCGTCTGCGCCGCCCCGCTCACCGAGAAGCAGGTGGTGATCGCCGAGTCCCGCGGCATGAAGGCGCTCTACTGCTCCCATCGATGCCGGAAGAGGGCCGGAAATCTACGCGCCTCTGCGCGCAAGGCCGCGAAGGCATAACGAAAGGAGCCCCGAGATGCTGGGGGCTCCCTTCTCGCGCGCGGCTTAGAACTTGGGCGCTACCCTCCGAGGGTATGGGCCTCGGCTGAGAGGAGCGAGCCGACGTAGGCGTAGATCTCCTGCGGGGTGTGCGAGGCGATGAGGTTCGCGACGGCCTTCTCGACGCCGCCCTCGATTGCTGGCAGCACGATTCCGACGATGCCGCCGACGTGTACCTGCGTGAGGACTTGCCCGAGGAAGGATTCGAGCGCGCCTTCGCCCTTGGAGACGAGATTCTCGATGAACGTCGGATTCGCGTTGTACTCGGCGACCACGAAGTCTGCGAGTTCGCCTTCGATGTTTGCCATTGTGGTTTCCGATCTGCCTTATTTGGCTTGGGCGGTAGTGTCGCCCGGATGAACGCCGAAGGCGGCAAGGATGAGCCCGATGCCTTCCGCGGCGGAGGTGATTTGGGCCTCAAGGGGAGTGGGGTGCGGGAGCGCGCCGCCGATCGATGCCACCTGCGAGGATAGCGCGGCCAGCGCAAGCAGGATGCCTCCGACCTTGAACGCCGCGTGGAGCTTCGGTAGGCGGAACTTCATAACGCTAGTATACTCCTATCTCGGCAGCGGAACCTTCGCGGGGAAGGTGCGGTAGACGCTGACACTCGCGAGCCCATCGAACCCGAGCGCGTCCGCCACCGAGAGGCTTACGTCAATGACGCGCCCCGGAATGAACGGGCCCGTCCCGATGACGGTGCAGGTCGCCTCGCGGCCGTTGTCGCGGTTGACGACAAGAACCCTCGTGCCGGGCGGCTCGATGTTCATCGCGCAGACGTGATCGCGGCCGTATTCTGCGGCAGGGTAAAACCACGAGGCCGTGCCCGCGGCGACGAACGTGAACCGGCCTGCACCGAGGAGAAGAACGGCAGCAAGGAGGGCGAGGACGCGCTCCTTACCGCCCACGCTTCGGCCCTGCGGGAGTACCGGCGACAGGCGGCTCTATGATCTGCGGTCCATCGCCAGCTGCGGCCTCGCCCATCCGCAAAAGGTCGCCGATGAATCCGGGCTGCTCGTCAATCGGAAGCGGCTCCGGGGGAGGAGGCGGAGGCTTTCGGGGTCCGCCGAAAATGCGCTGGAAGATGTTCATCTGTGCCCCCTTAGCGGTAGTAGCTGAATCGGCAGCGTCCCTAAGAGCCAGAACACGAGGGCCAGGATGATGCAAACGATGAGTAGGGTTACCAGAAGTGACAGCATGGTGTACTCCTAACGTGTGGGGCTGCGAGTGCTACCGCCACCCGAGGGCTGAGAAGTCCGGGGCCACGAGCACGTCACGGTCGACGTTGTTCCCCGGAGTTGAGAGGCCGGCGATCGGGGTCTGCCCGGTGCCGTCCGAGAACTGGTGAATCACCACCTCTTTGATACCCTGAATCGCGTCGAACTTCCCAGGCGCGACCCCATACTGCGCGACGATGAATCGATGCCCGGCGAAGGCATCGGTGTTCCCGAAGTACCTCGAAAAGGTGTCGCCGTTGACGTAGATGATCGGCTGTCCGATCTTCGCCTGGATAACCGTGAGGGTCTTGGAGAGGTTCGCCACACGCTCATCGACCGACGACCCCCAGCCCGTGACGAATGAGCCTTCCTCGACGTCCACGATGGCCCCGAGCCCGAACCGCCCATCAGCCGCGTCGAGGTAGTGTTGCGCCTGCGCTGCGCCGTCCTGGCCCATTAGCCAGAACATATACGATAGGAACGGCACTCCGCGAGACTTGCAGGCATCGTGGGCATCGACGAACGCTTGGCCGTCGTCGTCGGCTGGGTCCTGGCCGTAGCAGACGCGGGCGTAGACGAACTTCACGCGCTCGTCGTCGAGGGCCACCTGCCAGGCTGGAGATCCGTTAGCCCAACTGGTATCGACCCCGAAGATCATCAGAACGCTCCAATCGCGTGCATCTGCGTTCGCACGAAGAGGTCAACGAGAGACAGGACGATCATGGCTGCGGCCATCCCGCCGGTTATCCACCATCGCAAACGGTAGACCTCTCGCGTGGTCGCCCCGAGTTGCTTTTCGGCGCTCACGAGCTGCGCGGCGACCCCTACGATCTGACTCTGCATGTCCGAGACGCTGTTTTGCAGCCCCGGAAGTGACCGCGACGGGTCGGCGTCCGGGCGGCCGAAGATGGCGGCGTGGAGTAGTTCTACGGCTTCTCGAAGGACTCGATTCGAGTCCCTGGTTTCGGAGATTGCCCGTTCGAGCATATCGATCGTGGCTTGAGGGCTCGTCGTCGCGGCTCTTGGTTTCAATGGCATTATTCCGATCCCCAATCTAAGCAGTACGAAAGCATTTGAGGGTCCAGGCGGTAACGTCGAGCGAGCCGCTCGTAGCGAGGCTCCAGGTGAGTGTTTGGTTTCCGGCAGCCGTCGCTGCCCATAATGCGCTTGAGTAGTAGCTGGCGTTCTGTGACGTGTACCCGTTGCCCGTCGTGACGATGCCCGTCGCTGTGCCGGCCGTGAGCGAGATCGTCTGCGAAGCGTTTGCGTTCGCGGAGGACGAGAACGCCCACAGGAGTTCGATTCCCCACGTCCCATACGCGGGCAGCGCCTGACTCGGCGTAAGGCTGCTACCGGATTGGAAGATCGCGCCGCCGACCGCAATCACGGACGAAGCCACCTCGAGCGTGATATTCTGCCCCGAAGTTCCGACGACAATCGAACTGTCCGGCGAGGTTACGCCTACCGCGCCGGTCAAGCCCTCCGCGCTGAGAACGCCCGTATTCGAGATGCTCGGGTCCTGCCCGCCGGTGCTCCCGATGCCCGTCCCGGCCAACACGGCAAGAACGGGCGGCACGGTCAAAGAGCCGGTGGGAACGGCCGTGAGGCCAGCACCGGACCCCGTGAACCCGCCGGCCGTAACGTCGCCGGTAATGTCGATGAAGCCCGCCTGAGCGGAGGCAGGCGACAGTTCGACGAGCCCGGCCGCGCCCGGCTGAAGAAAGCCCCCCAGCTCCCCGGCGGTGACGGTGGCGTACACAAAGTCGCCCGAGAGCCACGCCTGCGCTGCGGTCCCCTCTTCGCCTCGCGTGATCGTGCAAACCGCCCCCGAGATCGCGGTGGCGTAGACGACCTCGAATACCCCCCGCGTTGCGGCATCGTTCAGCGTCAGCGCGAGAATCTGTCCGGCGGCCAGCGAGGGAAGGTTCGCTGAGGATGCCAGCGTAAGCGAGGTCGCAGTCGATGTGATGCCACCCGAGAGGGTCGTGCTGACATTGTTTGCCCAGACGAACTGTGACATTTCTTACTCCCCTTTACGCGACGATGACGGACGACTGAAGCATGAACGGGTACGCGAGTAGCCCCTGGTCGAGCGCCTGCTGGAAATACGTTGACGGGGTTCCGGCCGGCACGGTGATGATAAGATTCGTCGGCGTGTTACTTCCATCCGTTACCGGGAGTGCCGCCCCGGCGATCAGGCCCGTGGTCGGCTCGGTCCAATTCGTTCCGATGGGGATGGGGGAGGCGTTCTGCTTGGTCGGAGCGCCGGACGTGCTCGCATAGAGGTTCCAGCCGGTCGCCCCATTCTCGGCGGCTGGGCTGGCTGCGGCCAGGAGGTAGTCCGCAGCCACCGCGAGGGTCGAAATCGCGCTCGGTAGTCCCTCTCCCACGGGACTGACCAGGGTAGATTGCGCGCTGTAGGTGCTCGCCGCGATCGTCCCGCCTGCGACCGATGACAGGGCCGGGGCAGCCGGCTGCGGCAAGAACCCGGCCCTGATACTCACGCTCTGCGCCTGGTCGGGCGTTATATCCATGCCATTCACGCCGTACAGAAAACGCGCGATCTTCTTTCGGAGGACCTCGATATTGAAGTGCCGACCGTCGCCAATGTACGTCGTCCAGGTAAGCACCCGCTTGTAATAGTCGTCCGTCGCGACCGTGGCCGTGCCGCTTTGGAAGTATTCGTTCCCGTTTAGCACCACCGCGTTCAATGGAGCGGAGTTGAGCCCGGCAATGAACTGCGTCGTGTGCGACGAGAACACCGGCCGCTTGACGCCGTAGATGCCCGTCGCGACCCAATCCAGGAGTGGCCCGGAAATCTGCGGGCTCGTGTAGAGCGCGAGCGGTGCCGAGTTGAGCCACGAAAGGTACCCTTGGGCGAGCGTGTTATACGCGTCGACGAAGGCTTGCAGGTTTTCGTCGTCGGCGTACTGCTGGTACAGGTAGCTGGGAATGACCGCTTGCAACGGCGGCTGAGGCGAGCCGATGTAGTCGCTCATCCCTGCACGCTCGTTACGGCGGTCGCGGCTGCGGCAAACGACGATTCCGGGTCGGACGGGATGATCGAGGTTCCGGCAGTCGGAGTCGCGGCGACCCCGTTCACCGTCACGGCAAACTCGAGCGTCGTCAGGTTCGGAGCCGAGAGCACCAGCGCAACCGCAGCCTGAATCTGCTCCTGCAGGACGAGCAGGTTAATCGGCTGGCCGACGACGATGCCGTTTATGTACGACAGCCCGGCGCCGATGATGTACTGGTCCACCGCGCTCCCCGAAACGAAGTTCGGCTGCGTCGTGTTCCACGTCACCGCCAAAGTCACCGCTTGCACCGGAGGATTGACGTAGACGACCGAGTAGGTGTCCGGCGCATCGTAGATCGAGACGGTGACATTCCGAGCGTTCGTAGCCGAGCCCGTCAACAGCCCGACGCTGCTCACACCGGCATAGATGGCACCCGCCACCTGGTATGGGTCCCCACCTCCGCAGATGACCTCCCAGAGGGTCCCGTTCTGTATCACCGCGACCAGCCGGGGCGAGACGCCCGGAACGGCTAAGAGCAGCGTCTTGAGGTATGCCGGCGTGCCCGAGATCGCGACCTGATATGCCGTGAGGAGGCGCGAGCGGTAGCTCTCGACCGTTTCGGGAGCCTGCGCCGGCGTGCCGGCTAACGGGTTGGTTACCGTGAGCGTGTAGGGGCTGGGCACCGAGGTGATGACCTGCGTCACGGACCCGACCGGGATGGCGAAGACGTTCGAGTTCGTCGCCACCGAGTAGAGGGGCGAGGATGTTCCGCCCGTGGCGATCGTGCCGCCGTCCTGGACGACGTACTGGTTCGTACCGTCCGAAACGATGAAGCCCGGAGGGATGACGTACCCGGCAGACCCGGTGAAAACGAGGTAGACGCTGCCGTTCGCCCCGAGCCCCTGCGGCAACCCGAACTGCTGCCCGAGCTGCGCGAGGAGGTAGGGGTTCGCGGCATAAGGCGTGACGCTATTCACGGCATCCACGCGAGCCTGATCGATCGCTATGAGCGCGCCTACGTCCGTGCCGGCTACGTCGTCGATGAGCGAGCCGGGGAGGATGGCAGTGTAGCCGGGGACCTCCGCAGCCACGGATGCGATAAGCGCCTCGTACAGTGTTGCCGGCGGGGTGGTTACCGGGCCAGCGGCATTGAACAGCAGGGGCAGTCCGCTCACAGTATGCTCCTCGTTACGTCGCGACCGCGGTGGTCAGAATCGCCCCGGAGTGGCAGACGGCCCGAACGGCGTAGACGGGGGGAAACGAGCCGATCTCTCGCCGGATGACGAGCGAGGCGAAGTAGGGGCTAAATTGCGTCTGCGTCTGCGCGGCGTAGAAGTCTGGGAAGGTCTGTTGGATGACACTTTGCAGGGCTGGGATGCCATAGTTTCCGAAAAAGGGTGATTCCCCGAGATTCAGCTTCAGGGTCTGCACGAGCGCAGTAATATAGACCTGATCGTTGAAGCCGTCGGCATCGGTGGAAACCTCGACCCACGTTCCGCCCATGCCGTTGGTTTGTCCGATTCTGCCCCACGTCCTCATGCTTGCCTCGGTTCGCGCCGTCGAGCCTTTTATCCGCCCGACTTGACGGCGCAGGCCGTCTCTGATAGTGTCTCTGATATGACTAGAACGAACGCAGAAGTGCTGGCCGATGCCCAAGCCCGAGCCCGAAAGGCCGGGAAGTGCTGCATCTGCCGGAAAACCAAAGCTCGGCGCGGCAAAATGACCTGCCAGAAGTGCTCGGACGAGGCTTCCGCCAGGACCCGCGCCCGCCGCGCCGCTCGAAAGGGGAAACCATGACACGTTTTACGATCGCCGGCCTCGCGCTGGCAATCCTGGCCCTCGCCGCTTGCGGAGGCGGTGGATCGTCCGGGGCTGGTGGGTACGTCCCTCCGCCGGTGTCCCCGCCGACGACCGCGCCCCTCGCAGCCACGCTGGCCTATTCATGGTCCGGCGCGCTGGCGCCGAATGGGGCGACCCAGACCTTCAGCGTCGGGCGCTACACGCTGTCCGCATCGCCAACGCCGACACCCATTCCGGTGCAGTCCTCGGTTTGCGATCCGCGGTCGGCCGACTGCCGACCGCCGGGCCAGCAGCAGTACCGCGGAACCGACATTAATCCGACGATCAACGTCGTCGATCTCGCGTCACCCGAACCGAATCCGATGCCGAGCGCAACGCTCTCGATGCCCGGCGCATTGACGGTGCAAGCGGAGCCAAGCAGCGCACCCTACACCTATACCTACATGCAGAACACGTCACTCGCTCACACTTGCGGAAACGCGACCGCAACAGTCAAGTCGCAGAACCTCTCGATTCCGGTCTGCGTGTTTCCGTCCTTCACCATCGGTTGCGCTCCCGCCGTGTGGGACCAGCCGGGAAGTGGTTATAGCACGGCGGTAACGGGCGGATGGTCGTTCGATCAGAACGCGCCGGAAACCACGATTGCCGCGAGCGACGTGTATATGTCGGGGCCGAACTGCACGGGAGATTTCTATGCGCTAGACGCAGGGCCCGCAGAAACGATTGTCTACTTTCCTTACGGCGCTACGGCGCTGCAAGAGAACGTCAACACGATAGCGACGATCTTACCCTCGCAATGGACGAACACGTTCACGCACGTCACGTTCCTCTATGACGAAAACGACGGCTTCGGACCGCCGTACAATGCGACGAACAACTATGGATGCGGCGGAAGCCTCGGCTGTATCGTCCTGTTTAAGACCGCTGCGGGGAATATCGTCGCGATGCAGATGACCCGTTTTTCGAACGGTTGGACTCCCACGACCGGGAACCCGTGCGGCCCCGCAACGCCGTGCGGCGACTACTTTACTGCCGCGTACTCCGTCGCGAAGGGCGGGACGTTCGACTACTGAGAGCCCTGGTTCAACTGCATATAGATCGCAGCGTAATCGGTCGATGATAACTGCGAGCCGTACTTCTTGAGCAACGCGAGAGCCGCCGAACCGATGGCGGCTCTTTCCGTTTTGCCGGGCAACGTGAGTAGCGTTGTGAGTGCAGTCTGCACGTCCTCAATGTCGGTTCCTTCGGCCTTCAGCGACCCGCGTTCGAAGCGTTCCGAAATCCACGATAAGCCGCAATGGAGTTGCCAATGCTGCGGAGTACCGTGTTGCCGCACGGTGTCCGCGAACGCCTGCGATGTACTCTGCGGGGCGCTAGATGTCGAACCGCTACTTGTCTGTGTCATTATACCCCCTGCGTGACGACGCCGATAGTGAACCCGAGTTGCGCCGTATCGGAATTGTAGACCTTGAAGGCCAGCGTGGTCGGCGAGATTTGGGCGAAGAGAATGTTCCCGTCACTCGTCGAGGTGCGCTGCGTCACACCATCGGCCGCGAGCACGTAGGTCGAGCCGCTTCCGCCCGTCGTCGTCCAGTACGATACGGTGCCGGAGAACGTGCAATCCATGCTTGACGAGGTGTTCGCGGGCTGCGTCCCCGTGGCCGCAGGGACTGCCCATACATCCCAGGTGTACGTTCCTGTTGGGCCAGCGGTTCCCGGTGCGTAACTCATCGAGCCCGCCGCAG
>JAEHJW020000056.1_pt1 | contig 50279 bp, 62 predicted proteins | sample 9271431 | NCBI WGS metagenome assembly JAEHJW02
ACAGGGAGTCGGCACAGCCGATAGAGGCGATATCCGGGACGACAGGGAGTCGGCACAGCCGATAGAGGCGATATCCGGGACGACAGGGAGTCGGCACAGCCGATAGAGGCGATATCCGGGACGACAGGGAGTCGGCACAGCCGATAGAGGCGATATCCGGGACGACAGCGGTCCACACGGAAATGAAAAGGGCCCGAAACGGTTCGCCATGTTATGCTGCCCAGAATCCACCGGAATCCCCTAGAGTAGACGTCTAGATTCCCCCGCGCGCGTCTACACGGAAATGAAAAGGGCCCCAGGAGGGGCCCTTCCTGTCGCGTCCCTACCCTATGCTATGGTCGCGACAGGACCTCCTCCGTCACGTCCCGCCCCGGGACGTCCCGCACACGGATACCTCCCATGTCGTCCGAGACCCGGGCGACCCACAGGATCCGCAATGCGGGAGGGTCAATCGCGTATACATCCATTGCGCCACCCCCCTCCGTCTCGTACGGAGATCCGAAGTAGATGGTCCATTCACCAGACTCGCTCGCGTCCAGCGTGAACGTGGAATCGGTATAGGCCGACGCGAAAAGCCTAAGCAACAGCAAATTATCACGCACGCGCGACGCCCGGCGATCGGGGTCGTGATAGCCCGTGTCAAGCCACTGCTCGACCGGCTCATCGGGGCCCACCGTCTCGAACAGGTACATCCCGTCCGGCTCCAGACCGGACGTCATAAATCGATACGCTACCCCGGTCACGGGGGATGTGATGTACGCCCCCAGGAGCGACGAGTCCGCCCGCAACGGCAAAAGCCCTGTCATCACGCGGGTACCGCTGAAGGTCACCTCAATTACCCCCAGGCCATCCGCGTCAATTGTACGCGTGGTAATTTCTTCCATTTCCATTCCTCCTTCCGGGTTACCGGCCGGAATGTCCGACCGGTACCCTGTGCGTCGTCCTGTCAGTTCAAAATCTGACCCCACGCCTTCCGGAATTGACACCGGGTTAGCCGTTGCCAGCGCGCCGGTACGTCCGGCTGTTCGGGGTCAGCCGCACGAAGGGCGGCCGCAAGGGCGCCTATGTCCGGCAGGGCCGCCGGGCACCAGTGCGCAAACGAAACCCCTGCCGCGTCGTGCCGGGCGATGATGATGTGCTGGTGTGCGGACGTACCGACACGGTACGTGGCGACCGCCCACCACCCGGCGTGGACGCACCGGACCGGGGACCTAGGTGAGCGTCTCACGATTGGCCCCCGGGCCCGATCCCAAGCTCCCGGGCGAGCCGAAGACGCTCCTCGTTGCGCCGGGCTTCCTCCAGCCGCTCTTCGTGGGCTGTGAGCTGGACGGCGACGTAGTCCACATACGAACCCCACCGGTGAAGGTCCGACAAATCCCCGGCCGATGCGATCCACTCCTCGTCGGTATGCAGTCGATACTGGTCGGGGACACGGAACAGGTCGATTACAAGTTCAACCCATCTCCGGCCCCCGGCCGGGGCTCGGAAGTCGCGGCCATAACAACCGTACTGTTCCCAACCCTTCGGCCAACCGGCCGTTACGTCATCGACCTTCACACCCAACCGTGAGGCGACCGTGGAAACAACGGTATACAGGCTCGGTACTTCAATGCCAGAGAAGTCACGGGCCGCATAACCTACGCCTGCAAAACCGACAATTGCATCCCCCACGGCTTCGAGGAAATCCCGGTTGGGGAAAATCAGCGAGGACGAATCGGATATAAACTCCAAGGGGGGATAGGGGACATCCATCCCCAGCTCTCGGGCCCGCCGGACTTTGGCCTGCCGTTCCCGGCTTTCCGGGGTCGGGCGGGCGGCTGCGGTCTGGATGTACGGGTGCCATTCTGAAACCTCAATGCCATCCCCATAGCAGTTGAGCAAACCAATCGCGTCCGAGGCCCGCAGGAACATCCCTGCGAACGGAGCCTGATATCTGGTGATGGGGATTCCAGAAAGTTTCATTTCAGTGTACCTCGCATAAGATGAAGCCCGGCCGTGCGTTCCACAGGACCGGGCGGGCCGACTATGGTCCCCGACTGACTACGAGGGAATGGAAACCTGCACGAAACCGCCGTGCCGAAACACGGTGGTTTTTGTCACTGTCCCGTCGGGCGACACCGCCTCGGCTGACTCCCTCACGGAGAAAGCGTAACACGCCCCAAGCCCGGCGCGCGCACAGGCGGTCTCCAATGGCCCCATCAGATAGGGCGCTCCGCCGATCATGACCCGCGACGAATTCAGGCCGCGCGCCGTGACAAAACCGCGGGCCAGCTCTGCGATCTCACGGGCCCGTGTTCGGACCTCCATCGATGACGGAAGGGTGGCGAACGTGAGGAGCCGTGCCAGCTCCCCCCGCCTGGCCGGGTCCATGTCGATCACCCCGGCCTGAACTTGGTCGGGGGTCGCGGTGTGCTGAGTGAGGTTGAGAGTGAGGTTGATAATCTGCCCCTGCCCCCCCTCGCGGTGGCAGGGGCAGTCGCAAATCGGCTCCCCTCCGCACTCCCCCTGTCCATTCCCGCAATAATCGCACTCGTTGATTTCCATTCGGGCCTCCTCGGCCGGTCCCGTATCGGACCTGCGCCGCACACATAGCATACGCCTGGCCGTACCGGCCGTGCTACCGACCATGGTCGCATATTCACGGTCGATACGTTGACCGTGAATGCCGCATATAGATAGTTGGGCGATCCGGTGCGCGGCCGGACGAATCTAGGACTGTGGCAGAATACCGAATGCGGGGGAGCGTCGGTATCCTGTCGATGGCGGGTCCACCCGCCGACATCCTCGGAACGGAACGGAACTGAAATGAGCATATGGTCTGTACTCAAACCTTACGTGCGATGCGCATATCCTGCCGTCGCTGTAGAAACGGTCGAAGAGCAGCGATTGCTAGGCGAGCTGCTGGCCGCAGACAAGCGGAGGGTATACGTTGTTGGTGCAATCGGCGGCCTGCGTCACGCGGAACTAGGCCCGCATGGTCCAATCCTGCGGGATACTGACCCTACCGATAGCACCCACCGCCGGGCATGGCCAAACAGACCTGCGGACATCCGGTCCGCGCTAACATGGATTGCCCAACAGGACTCTACGCAAAAGATTTTGTTGGTCGTGCAGGACGCCCAATCGCAGCTTCAACCGGTCGGGATGGCTCCCGCCATCCGCGCCATCAAAGAGGCACTCGGACCGTGCAAGGCGCGGGGGCACATGATCGTGCTCGTAGCACCGTCATGGAGATTCCCGGCCGAACTGTCCCATGATATTCCGGTCATTCCATTCTCATTGCCTACACGGCCGGAACTGCGGGCCGCGTTTGATTCGGTCGATTATTCATGGCGCCGGTTTTGCGGGGACGCGTATGTATCCCCCACATCGGAACACGCCGAAAAAATCCTCGACGCTGCGGCCGGGCTTACCCTCCAGGAGGCCGAAAACGCGTTCACCCTGGGATTCGACCCAACGTCGAGCGTTTATAACGTGGCCAGAATCGCCGAGGAGAAATGCAAACTTATCAGGCAAAGCGGGGTGCTCGAAGTGGTTCCTCCTGTGCCTGCCGATAGCATCGGTGGTCTGGGGGGCCTCAAGCGGTACCTCGCCGAGGAGGTTTTGCCAAGCCAACACGATCCGATGCTCGCAATCCGAGGGATCCTCGCCTGCGGGTTCCCCGGCTGCGGCAAATCGCTCGCCGCGAAAGCCATCGGGTCCCTGCTCGACGTTCCCGTGATCCGGATGGATATCGGGTCGCTCAAGGGGTCGTTGGTCGGACAGTCCGAGGCAAACACCCGGGCAGCACTGGCGCTGGTAGACGCGGTTGCGCCGTGCGTCCTCTGGATCGACGAGATTGAAAAAGGCGTCGGCGGGTTCGCCAGTTCCGCGCAAAGCGACGGCGGAACGGTGCTTGCGATGGTGGGGATCTTGCTTAGTTGGATGCAAGAACACACATCGCCGGTGCTCGTGTTCGCAACCGCGAACGATTGGAGCAAATTACCGCCGGAGCTCACTAGAGCCGGGCGATTCGACGAACGGTTTTTTGTGGACCTTCCCTCCTATAACGAGCGGGATTCTATCGCGTCAATTCACCTTCGGAGGCTCGGGGTTTCGTCGGATTGGGCGCCGCTGATCGCGGAATTGACCGACGCCTACAGTGGTGCGGAAATTGAGGACATCGTGAAGTCCTCAGTCCGGCGGTCAAGGAGAAACCTGAGTGAGCCGGTTATCCGTGCGGTCATCGCGGACGCGCGCCCTTTGTCCCGGGTGGACCCAGACGGCGTTTCCAGGCTTCGCACCTGGGCACATGCCACCCTCCGTCCAGCTAGCGAGGAACCGCAGGAAACAGACCTTCCGGGAACATTCGGCCGGTTGGTCGGGGGAAACTGATGGCAACCAAGGCGACGGTTGAACACGGGACCATCACATCAGTCTATGATGACCGATGGGCGCCGATTCTCCTCGCCTTGGGTGATGTCACAATCACCCGGGCAACGGACGTCGAGTACGCGGCCGGCCAGTGGTGTGCAACACACCGTGAAAGCGGCACAATCATCGCAACGGGGACGAACCGGGCCGAGGTTATATCGGCCGAAGTAGAGTGGTTGGAGGATAGATTATGAGCCACGTAGTGAAGGTCAAGGTGAAAATTAGGAACTTGGACGCGCTCCGCAGCGCCGCGTCCAAGCTCGGTCTGGAAATGACCGAGAAGTCAACGTATCGCTGGTACGGTACGCATGTCGGAGACTACCCCCTGCCAGAGGGGTTCAGCAAGGAAGACCTGGGGAAGTGCCAATTCGCTATTTCAGTCCCCGGCAAGCCGAACGCGTATGAAATCGGCGTGGTCAAAGACCCGGCATCCCCGGGTGAGTACACCCTTCTTTGGGACTTCTGGAGTCGCGGATACGGGCTGCAGGATGTTGTCGGGGATGACGCGAGGAAACTCACGGACGCCTATACACTCGAAGCGGCACGGATTACAGCGACGGAGCAGGGATGGTATTCAGAATATACGTCGGTCGACGGCGTGGAACACCTGGTCATCTATCACCCGTCCGGCGGTACCCTGACGGTTTCTCCACGAGGAACTGTGGACGCAGACGGGTTTATCGGGGCGGGTTGCGCGGAAGCCACAGGATTGCTCGGCGGCTCACTCGGGATAACTGTTGACGAATCAATCAAGGCGGCGTTTTACAGTCAGCAACAGCATCTCAATCTGAACCAGGAATAGCAGGAACGGCCAGGGTTCCGGCAACGAACCCTGGCCACAAACATAGAAAGGTGCCGAATTGAAATGGCAAGCATCAACGTATCAACAGTATTCTGCATCACTCACTTCTCATTGCCCAGTAGGACCAAAACGATAAAAAACACCGCGTCACTGAACGCCGAAGGGATCGAACCGAAGGCACTCAAGGCGTCAAAGGTCCTGCTCGACGACAACAAGGCGTTTCGGCGCATTTCGAACGCCGATCAGCAAACAGGTATGGCCCTTTCCGGTCTGTATGTCGCGTCCGTTGGCCGGTCAATCAACCTCCTGCCGGTCGCCCTTGTTCCCCGGGCACAGGAAATCCTCGAAAAGGCATTTGAGGAGCGTCACGGCTATCCGCATGACTGGCTGGAAGATGTGAAAGCCGCCGGGTTTGACGAAAACACTTGTCCACACCATTACGGGAGATGTCCACATAAACCACGCACGTTGTCCCTCGTCGAGGAATTTTTGTACGAATATCCATCCATCCGAGAGAAGGCAAGAGTCTCCCTCGGCGCGTTTTTCAGAGAATCAGACTTCCCGAATGAGGAAGCCATTCGATCCCGTTTCTCCATGTCTTGGCGATTCACGGCCTTCGACACTCCCTCATCCCTGGCAGATATTTCTCAATCTCTCTACGAATCGGAAAGGAAGAAGGCCGAACAAAACGCGCAGGATCTCCTTGCCGAAGCCAGGCAGGGACTGTGCGACGGGTTCACGGAAATGATCGAGACTATGCAGGGGATCCTGACCGGCGAACGTCGAGTGTTCGATGCGACCATTCGGCAATTCAACGAATTCCTTCACGTATTCGACGCCAAAAACATCGGGGGGGATAACACACTGAAAACACTTGCAGACAAGGCCCGGGTACTCATGGCGTCTATCACCGCCGATGACCTGCGCACAATCAAGGATCCCAAAACCAAAAAAACGGTAGATGTAAATCCCTCAGCAAAGCAGAAACTCTCCGACGGTTTCAGGGGCATCTCCGAAACCCTGGCCAGGATTACCGAAGCTGCACCGTCGAGGCTCTTCTCGGCCTCAGATTGGGAGGAATAACGTGGAGGATAACGTGAAGGAATTGCTTTATGACATCGCGGGCGGGATTCTGCTCGCGGTAGCAATCGTAGTTGTATGGTTGCTCCTCGTCTAACCGAATAGGCCCATATCGTATCGTATACTGAAAGCCTCTGGGTTCGCACCCAGAGGCTTTCGCCATATATGACCGCAGAAAGGCATGTTTTATGAAGGGCGTCATTATTGCCTGGATTTCCAGGCACGACCCAACGGAACGGCAGAAGGCTGAACTGGCCAGACTGTTTGGAACCTGCACCATTACGAGGGATATTCGTCCGTTCAGCGACGCGGTACAAATACGGGACCGGCTCAGGAGCATTGGCGCGCAGGAATGCGTAGTTGTTGCCCCTCTGTCGGTCCTACACGCATTGACGGGCCTCGGTTTGCAGCCGCTGCGGGCCGAAATGCGCAGAGTCGGCACGTCCGACCCGGATTGCGAAACCATCGTGAATGGACGCGGATACGCGTTCGAGCGGTTCGTTCGCGTGACCGGACTGGTGTTAACAACAGAGGAACTGACTCCAACCGGTCCGGACTGTACCGCTATTAAACCCGCAGAATGCCCAAGAAACGACCCGGATAATCACGGCAACGAAAGGGCAACGCAGGCATGAACAAGCCCCAGAAGGGCCCCACCGGCCGTCTAAAACGAACCCGAATCGTATCCATATCATTGCCGATTCCGCTGGCCGAGGAACTGCACACCGAATCGCTTCGGCGGCGCTGCTCTGTCAGCGCCCTCGTCACTAGGATCCTGGCCGCGCAGCTGGCCGACGGTCGGGACGACTCTAAGGGCGAGCTGGTCGCGCACCTGGCCGCGCAGCTGGCCGACGGTCGGGACGACTCTAAGGGCGAGCTGGCAACGGCGTCCCGAGGGGGCGAAGCCCCCTCGGGGTCGAGGGCGGGCGGGCGCCAGGAAGAGTAAGTATCCGGGGCAAACAAAAAGTCGAATCGAGGAAATCTAAAATTGAAATTATACAAATATCAGGAAGTCGGGCGGGATTATCTGGCCAGAAATGACCGGGCACTCCTGGCCGATGACCCCGGGCTTGGCAAAACGGCACAGACGCTGAAAGCACTCGTATCCGGGGCACGAGTTTTAATCGTGTGCCCTTTAATTGCTAAGGGAGTCTGGAAAAAAGAAGCAAGTATGTGGGTTCCAGACTTTTCTTTTTACGATATAAAAAACAAGAAACTATTCCGATGGCCAGTCGCTAACGAAATATGCACTGTAACTTACGACAATCTACCGAGTAAAATACCGATAGATGTCCCGACGGGTTTGGTTGTAGTATTAGAGGAGTGTCATATAGTCAAGAATCAAAAAGCGAAGAGAACTAAAAAAGTACGAGAGCTGTGCGCTCTTACCAGATTGATAAGTGGGAACCGAGTCTGGGGGTTGAGTGGAACTCCGATCCTTTCTTCTCCGGCAGACCTCTGGAATGTACTGGAGGCTATCGGGCTGTCTAAGAGGATGTACAAAAACAAAAAGACATTTGTCTCTATGCACGGGGGAGAACTCGTGCATAGATTCATGGGATTACAGTCCTTCTATGTATACGAATGGGGCGGTAAAATATCCCCGGAAGCAAAAAGAATATTTAACAAATACTGTCTACGAAGGAAAAAGGAAGACGTCCTTGCAGACCTTCCGGATAAGATATACGACAATATTATATTGCCTCTGGATTACGACAAGGATAAGGCATGTAAGAACTTCGAGGAACTCCTGAAGTCCAGCAACATAACAATAGGGGACTTGGAATGTAAAATATCGGAATCTTCTTATTTCAAGGATATAGATATAAGCGAACTAGCAAAAGCACGGTCGCTTCTCGCTACGTCCAAGATCCCGGCCATGGTCGAGTATATAGAGGATATGGAGGAACAAGGTACCCCGCTCGTGGTATTCTCTGCGCATAGGGCCCCGATAGACGCGCTGAAGGACAGACCCGGATGGTGCGTAATCACAGGCAATACGTGTGAAACAGACCGAGTAAGTATAGTAAATAGATTCCAGAATGGGGAACTTAAGGGTGTAGGCGCTACAATACGGGCAGCCGGTATTGCCCTTACGCTTACGAAAGCAAGCCGATGCCTGTTCGTGGACCGAGAATGGACTCCGGCCCTTAACAGACAGGCAGAAGACCGGCTGCACCGAGTAGGGCAAAAAAACTCGGTGCAGATATCCACACTCGTATACAACCACCCGATAGAACTCCGTGTATACGATGTGCTACTCAGAAAGCAACAGTACGAGAAAGGGGTATTGGAATGATATCTTATAAATTGATAAGCGAGACCGGTGAAGAAAAAGAAATAAACCAACAAGACTTACACTATCTAACTACAGACTATAGGAAAAAATACTATCTCAAAATAGAAGCAAACAAAGCGATATTCGTAGATAGCTTTATTTATAAAGGCGTTATATCATGGCCCTTTGTAAACGCGCATGAAATTGATTTTGGATTTAGGGGAATAAAGGATTCGTGCTTCAAAGACTGCACATTCGACAAAATAATTATAATTACGACACCGGAAATATCTAATACTGAATTCAATAATTGCTACTTCGATGGGTCATCATTCCTTGATGTAGACATTATAAGTAACTGCAATTTTGATTATTGCAACTTTACAAAAACTCAGATATCTCAATCTATGTTTAGTGGAAATAAATTACAATTCTGTTACTTTAATTCCTCCTCGATGTTCAGCAGCGTACCAGAAAAGAAACTAACAGATAATAGTATTAAAGAAACACCAAATTCATTTAATAAGTGCTTCTTCTATGACTCTCTCTTCTGTATCCCAAAAGACACTAAACCAACTATACAATATTGCGCCTATCTTAACTGTATTCATCTTCCTGGGATAACAGACATCAGCTACGATAAACCGCCAATCGAAAAATTCAGTGTTATGGACGACACAGCCGAACTAATAAAAAATGGATACATACACTTCGGTATGACTTGTCCACATTCAGACGAATCAGTAATTAAAGACTCCAAACTATTCTATAGTCTGTACGAGAAACTTGCTCTAAATGTTACAGTATCAAATCCACCGAGGGCAGTATGTTCCGGTGTAACCGTAAACAATGCGACCTTCGTCGAGTTCCGAGATGTGTCCAGTGATGTTACACTGGACTCGCATCCAGTTTTGTCAGAAAGGTACATAGATGCCAACTGCTGCTAAGAAAGAAATGAATGTAAACATAGATGGCTGCCAAAATCCGTCCATCAAGATCCGTAAGAATAAAAAAGCCACTACATTCCGGATACGTGGCAACTCGTTTTGCGAAGAATACTGCACGCTTGTAAGTATGCAGGACTCCTGCTTCAAGGAGAATAAATTCTCAAAAACTAAAATCGTAAATGATGGAGAAGGCCCACTTGTATACACAAAGTGCTTTTTCTACTACAACGAATTTTCAAGAACCACGTTCAATGAAAACAAGTTTGTTGACTCAATAGTATTCCACAATTCATTCTCCCCGGAAACAGCATTCGATGGGTGTGTATTTTTAAATACATCTTTCAAGTTCTGTTCATTCAAGGAGACGGAATTCAAAGACTGCTCGTTCAACAATTGCTCTTTCGAGAATTGCGAATTCGAAAATGTCTCTTTTTCTTCAAGCAACCTCGGTAATATTGGAATTTCACGTTGCAAATTCGTTGACTGCACCATCACAGGAACAGACGAAATCAATGAACCGAGAGTACTCAAGGCCATTCTCGGAAGACGATATGTAGAGAAGGGACGTGCAGTTACAGACACTGTCGCCATCAACAATATGCACGAAGTATCTACTTTCGCCGGATTCCGGCTTGTCGGAGAAGAAGAGGATAATGAAAAGCCAAAAATGTATGGAGGCGGATTCAGGTCAATCGAACAGTAACAATATAACGTATATTGTTGAAACTAGGCTAAAGGAAAAAATGGACAGGCTTGGTATGAGTCCCTATACATTGGGACGAATAATACACTCTTCCCCGTACAGAATAAAAAGATGGATGAAAGGAGAAATTCTACCGCCATTAGAAAAAGGACTTCTTATAGCGAAAGTCCTTCTAACTGACGTAAACGTAATATGGAAGATTGTAGAGAAGTAACTACTTCCTACTCTTCCTTCCCCCTCTACGATGTCTACGAGTCTTCCCACCGCTCTTTTTAGAGACGCGTTCGGGAAGATTCTTCATTTTTATACCTTTGTTAAAGTCTTCAAGGGTCTTTCTGCTTATCTTACCTTTACTGTACAGGTATCCCATTTCCCGTGCCTGTGCTCTGCTCCTGGCTGGCATTAGGAATCGCCCCCTTCGCAGCGTCGGCGGTGTGATACCCCGCCAGAACGTGGGTAATGGCTGCTAGAGACCCGAAGACGACTCTCGCTATCCCGTGCTCATCGTTCACGTAAACAGCGAGAGCCGCGAACAACGTCGTCAATGAATTGAGGATCGTTGTCTTCGGATTATCCATATATTATCCAAGAAGTTCGACCGTAAAATTAGTACACGTAATCGTGTTAGAGGCGCTGGCCGTCCCCCACGTCACCTGCAGGTCTACAATCTTGGTACCAGTAGTGTCCACCGCAAACGTCGTAGTGTTCGCTGTGAACGGGACCAGAGAAGAACCGAGTACCATGTACCCGTTACAAATCGCCGTTCCAGTCCCTCCACCCGTACGAACATCAATCTCCAGGTTCACGCTCCAGGGTACATTCGAAGCGCCAGACGGGGTCGCTGTCGCGGCAGTAGCAGCGGCAGTAACAGACCCGAGAAAAGCGGTAAATGTAATATTAGGAGTAGAAATTGTAGAGAAAAAACCAGAAGCAGCGAGCTTGATTCTACTTCCTACCCTAAGAGAATTATTAGTAATCGTCTGGGAGCCATTACCAGTCCCACCAAGGGTCGTAGGAGTGGTGCTATTCGCTACAGTAACACTCGAGGTCTGTACGAACAGAGTGCCCATAGAATCATTCGTACGGGGGCTAATCATCTGCATATTCGTTCCGTCATACTGAACAAACACGAGTTGGCCCTGACGAATGGCATTTGCAGCGAGAGTTTCTCCACCGAGAAGAATCGGCTTTGCACCCTTGTTATTTACATTAAGAGTAGAAGCAGCGGTGTTTGCATTAGAAGCGATGAATGAAAAAATCTGACTCTTGGAATATCCAGTAATAGGAGGACTAGGAGTAATAACATATCCATTCGCTGTTCCAGTATCCGTATATACAACAGCGCCTGCAGACGCAAGAACGGTCGGATCAATATCTGAAGACCCGATGCTGCCCGCTACAATGTGACTGGTGCCCGCAGAAGCGCCCTGGATGGTGCCAGCGAGAATACTAGCGCCATCCAGTCCTGCGTAACCGGGCTGCCCGAGATATGGGAAATAACCCGCTTCGCCACGAATGCTCTGAGTCGCGGAACTAGGCGTCGAACTAGGAGTGCTCATTACTATTCCTCTTTCTTTTACTTTTTAGACGTATGCACCCGAGATGGACGTAATAGCGGTGGCGGGATTCACCGTATTCGCGACATCTTTGCTCAAAGTTATCCAGATTCCATTCGTGAACTGTACACCATTAAGAGGCAAGATTGTATCCAAATGCCAACCGGGCGCAACTTCGAGAGACCATGGAGTCCCCGTTGCACCGGAGGCACTGTTGTATACATTCACATATACAGGATTAGACCCGTCAGAATTTACAACGTGAACATATCCAAGCCTACCAGAAGATCCTTTTACCTGAAATCCAGTAGTGTTCAAATTAGTAGTGCTAACAAATGGTACCCAACCTGGGTAAGTAGACGAGGGTACGGGTGTCAACGAGCCACCCATCATAGCAGAGAATCCGGAAGGAAGGTGGCTGAGACCGCCCATTACGGTAAGAGACGTTCCTCCTCCGGCATTGGAAAGCGTGGCACGTACAACTGACAACCCAGAGAACACCGGGCACACATACAGGCCCGTCGCTGTAATCGTGTTGCCGTTACTGACCCCCGAACCAGACATAGAAGAAACCGGCAATGTAAAGTAATCAGTTCCGTCTAGAGAACCCTCAATATCAACGGTGGCTGTCCCCATTGTCCCGACTACCGCAACGGCAATAGACACCGATCCCCCTGCGGGATACGAGATTCCAGAAATATTCGACGTGGCAGGGGTAGTCTGGCTGCCCAACAGATACTCGGTGAACAACTCAGAAGGTATAAAAAGATTGTTGCTGCTCATAAGAATATTTCTTCTCTGCGGGAATATACTTTCCTTCGGACACACTGGGTCTATTAAAATATTCCTGCCTGCAGACAGCACCTATTATTTTATTGGAGAAGGCTGATTATTATATTCGGCTGGAAGGGTAGGGTGGCATTATTTTAATCGAGGGTCCAAATATTAAATTGTGTAATACGACTTGAGCCACATAGGCTCAAGTACCCTATGCGACCTTGGTCGGATATACAGAAGTACACGTAACACAAGATACACGCGGCGGGTATTATATTTTATTCCTTTGAGCCCCAGAGGGACCCACGCATGAACTACCACGGTCGACTAAGGGGACATTTGGCCCTCCAAGGCCAAATGTCACTTCAATAAAAATAATGGTGCCACAGTATTTTATTTTGTTGTCTTCTACGAAGACAAAAAGGCCCGCTAGGGACCCTGTATAGCAGGGTCTTCGACAACTGAAAAATTGTTTCCTTCCGGAAGGTGTAACAGTATTGTTACAAGGATGTTAACAGTTTGTAAAGTGGACTCTAGAAGGGCCATATCCCTGCAGCGGTACCCGTATGGGCTGTCTACCAGGGTATTATTTTTAATCATAGCCCCTATAAATAATCGTAGTGATTAAAAATTTAATCACTACGATTAAAAGTGAGTCTGCTATCCCTCTGCAGTTTATTCGTCCTATCCAACAATGGACCTTAGTCTAATGTCCTCTTCCCCGCAGAGTTGCTATTCTGTAAGCATCGAGATAGGAGTCAAAGGAATGGAAGAAGTCAAGCCCCGCAGGGGCCGGCCCAAAGGGAGCAAGAACAAACCGAAGGAGCAGAATATGTCAAACGGAACTGGAAAGAAAGAAGATTACAACTTGTTCGACCCAGAAGACAATGGAGTTACTATGAATATTATTCATGTGGACGTGGACCCCACAGTACCGATTTTCGACGAAGCAGAAGAGACGATTACAGAAGAGGACATTAAGGCTGTCCCTCCCGATGCAGTCGTTTCTCCCGAAGAGGAGAAGTCTGAAAAAGTAAACATTGAAGAAACTCTTCAAAGCATAGTGGACGGGCAGAATACACTCTTCTCCTGCGTCGCGGTTTTGTCTATTCGAGTAGAAAAGATTTCCCGTATTGTAGAGCATCTTGAAGACAACATTACAAAGGGGGAGGGTATTGCGAATCTATTCGATACCGTCCTGCAGGACATGTACGAGATAACAAAGAGAGTGGAGGACAAGATCGCTTCCTTAGCTAGCCCGACCCCGTCCGAAAAGGTTAATGCTATCCCAGACGTTCCTATCAGCGGGCTCCAGGAGGCCGTTAGGACGAATATCAAGCGGTGGGAAGGTAAGTTCCCGTTGAACGAATCGTGCCCGCTACAAGCCTGCGTAAGCGGTATGCTGAAGGCTCTTCGAGCCCCGAAGAAAGTGGAAGAGTTCCCTGCCCTTTCGCAGGTGGACGAAAACGATGTCCTCTCGGCTCTTGGTTCTCTCGGGTATGACGTGAACAGGGCTTCGAACAGTCTGGTGAGGAGAAAGTAAAATGGGAAGATATGTAGGTAACAAGGCCAGCCGGATATGGTGGAACGTTAAGAATTTCGTGTGGTCTGACGAGTCTTTGTTTTTCGTTATTACCGTCGGAATTTTGTTTGAATTCTTCTACTCCGTAATAACTGGAAAGTATTGAATAATGAATATAGCACATCCTGATAATAAAGTAGTTGTAACGGCGTCCTTTTCGTACAAGATGAACCTTGGGAATTATCAAACCGCCGACTTCCATTGCTCGCAGTCGGCAGAGTGCTCTGAATACGAGAGAGACATTGCGTACAGCAACATGTTCCAATTCTGTAAGGAACGAGTAAGAGAAGAAGTGGTTCGGTTTAAGAAAGAGCACAGAAACTTTGAAGAAGACAGACGAGAATACTGAGAATAGACCAGAGACTATTCCAGATTTTTGTAGGACTATTATTAATAATCACGTGAACGTGATTATATTCATTAAAGGTTTTCTATATTTCAGTAGTATTGTCTATGCAAATCCGTACATATCAACTAGACCCCTGGGGTTCATATGTTCCATTTAATAAATACATTCTACACAGCGCGAATTGTAATTTTACATCTTAAGAAAAAGTCTAGAATTTATTATCTAGATTATTGCAAAGGAGCCCTACCACACACGGCTCTTGGTTTCGGAGAAGGTATAAGGGGTGCTCTATAGTGGCTAGAATCAAAGTGTATATATGCATTAAATGTTTTTCGTATTCGGAGAGAACTGATTTTTATACGTGTTATAGGTACTGTACCCTCGTAGGGGATGATTTTTATAATGGATGCCAGTCATCAAGGGGAGCGTTGTGACAGTTACAAGTGATTTTATTTTATTTGAATTATTTATATGCATAAGGAGCATGGGGCACCAGTATAAATATGTTAGTGTATATAACCCCGGGGTTAAGAGATATTATGATTATATATTGTCTTGTCCTGACTATTTCTCAGTTAGGGGAGCGTTGTGAAACAATTTGAGTCTCTTGAATATTACCTGTCAATGATGGGTGGATGTTATATATGGGCTGTGGGTGCGTTTTTCAGTACAAAAGAGATGGAACAGATAAGGTACTGTACTGAATTTAGTTACGAAACAGTGCGGGGGTCCTTCAGAGGAGCTATCTGATGATGCGTATTGTTAAAGTTGAAATAGTGCTTGTTGGTTATTCTTATATGACTATGTCAATTAAAGTAAGTGGAAAAAGGATTAGATTTAGTAATAGAGTTAGTAATACTCCAAATAATCGTTATAAGGATTATAGTATATCCTTCCTCTCCCTATCCGGGATAAGAGGGTGTCTGTAGCATGAATATGAAACGGAAAAATATAGATTTTGTGAATTGCACAGGGCTAGCAGAGAGATTCATAATATATTGTGGCTGTTACAAGGATATAGAATGGCCCGTGTTCGAGTCTGTATGTCGCTCTTTTAGAGGTCCGATATGAGTGGACTTTTATGCGGGGGAGAGCATGTGAATACACATAATGTAAATAGATCAATTTGTATTTATGCGATGTGCCGGGGAGGGGCATATTGGGATGACCGCTCTAGGAGGCCTGGGGAGTGGGGAGGGGCGTTAGAAGGCTCCTCCAGGGGCCCAATAGAATGGGCATCCGAGGCGGACAATTATACTTCTATACGTGGAGCTATATGACTACGTTCATTAAGACGGGAAGTTATAGTAGTGAGTTTATTAGAATCTATTTTACGATGTTTTGGGTGCTATCATGCTTATGAATCATGTAAAGATGCCATATACCTGGATAGATTTATGACTAGTGTATTTATCTCAAGCTATGTCTCTTCTTTCAGGGGTACTCTATGAGTATCAGGATAACTATTATGTCTCGTTGTTACTATTATACAACCCCCGACTATTATCGTAGCCATAGAGCATTCGCTGATTATTTTACAGTGTGTTACGAAAGGATGTCCTTAAGAGGAGCTATATGAGGTGTATTTATATAACTAAAGGTAATTGCTGGTTTAGTAGTTTGTATTGTTTATATAGAGGTTCGCGTAGGAATAAGACTGGAATGGATATTTGTCTTTCGCTTGCCTACGGCTACGGCGTTATACGAAAAAAGTGGTTGTCGGTCAGGGGATGTCTATGAATCTACTGCCTATTGAAATTTGTTGCAGGTCCAGATATTCGGGTTATTTTGTGGGCAGTATATTCGAGTTAAAAGAACTTTACAGCGGGTACACCCGGAGTAGGATACTTATTTACATAAAGATTTATGGGTATCAGAATTTCAGAAAATCTTTTAGGGGTGCTATATGATTTACATTTGGATTACTACAAGGTCTAATCCTGGTGACACTACTGTAGGAGATTTTTTCAAGAATTCTCGTTTTTTGCTTTATAATCAATTATTTGTAAGTATAATAAGTTGCGACTTGTGGGGGGCGTCGGTCTCTTTCAGAGGGGCATTGTAGTATGGCCCACGGTAGTAGGGTGATTGCACGGGCAGCATGATAGAATGGTAAGAAAGCGTCAAAAGGCAAAACAATGGAGAAGAGTTCGTTTGTCCCTTCATCCTCCTGCGAGAATTGTAAGATATACGAATCTTGCAAGTCTCCTAATATTGGAATAGAGATTGTTTACAATGGGTCGATATCCGAAGACCGTGAATCACCAATCGACATCCTATACATAGGAGATTCACCCACCGGCTCTGAAGACAATGAAGACCGTCCGTTCGTGGGAAGAGCAGGTAAGTTCTTCCGAGGTAGGGCGGTGTTGCCGCACGTAGATAGGCGTATAGGGCTAGCCTACGCTGTCCGATGCCGGACGTTAGGACCGTCCACGTATGGAGACAAAATAGCAAATAGGGCCCCTACGAAGGATGAGATAGACTACTGCCGTCAGTATCTTCTAGACGATATCCTCAAGTATAAGCCGAGGGTTATCGTTGCATTGGGGGCTTCCGCATTGGAGGCTGTGGGGAAGGACCTTACAAACGGGAAACGGATGACTGTCACTCAGGCTAAGTGTGCCCCGATTAAAGTAGGCAACACTTGGTACCTAGCAGCAAACCATCCTTCTATGCATACAAATAAACTTAGAGACCTTACCGATGATTATAAGTCTCTCGGGAAAGTAGTAGACCGGCTACTTACAGGAGTATTCGACGAAGAGAATCCCGACATACGGGAAGTGTCTGAATCGGAGCCTCTGTCCAAAGTAATCGAACAAATCTCTAAGTCAGACATTATGTTCTACGACGTAGAAACGAACACTTGGGACTACGGCTCAGACTATCCCGAGATGATGACTGTATACCAACGGGGCCGAAGGATCGACGTAGTAGGGGTAGGAACGTCCCAGAATGAGCCTGTCTGGGTATTGACCCGGGACCAGTTCAAACGGGTCCTCCAATTCGTAGAGGTGCATCGTCCAAAGATTGTCGCCTTCAATCAGATGGCAGACATTTCTTTTATTTCATGGGATTATGATTCAGATACTGTTATAGACTTGGATATGGACGACCCGTTCCTTATGTTCATATCAAAGGACGTTGGGAAGACAGGTAACTCTCTAGAAGAATTGTCGATGGTATACAGGCAAGTCAGGTCCTGGAAGAGAGATGTCTATGCATGGATGGAAGCCGAGAATCACAGAAGAAAGAAAGATAAGAATACTCCTTATTCTCCTCCTACGATTGCCGATCTACCCTGGGAAATGAAGAAGCGGTACAACGGCCTGGACGTGTACCATTTGATGGGGATCTACAATACGGCAATAGAGCGTGGTGTACCGGAATGCTACAGTAATCGATACATCCGGCCGATGAAGGCACTGTCCAAAATCCAACTGCGGGGGATTCCTTGCAACGCAGACAAGGCAAATAGACTTAGAATCGCATACGAAAAAAAGACTGATTACCTTATCGATTCGTTGAACAAATCTCCCGAAGTTAAGACGGTGTTGGAAAGGCTCGGTAGGAGCAGATTCAATGTACGGTCCCCACTGGAATGCACCGAGCTACTAAAAGAATTGGAAATAGAAACAGGGAAAACTGAAAAGGGGGACTATGCTAAGTTCGATAGGGGTACTAGAGTATATCTTTCAAAAGTCCATTCTCTTATACGAAGAATCCACGTAATCAGAACTAATCTAGACCTTGTATCAAAGTTCCTAAAAACACTACCGTATTATGTATCTCCTAGAGATGGTAATATTCACACCACGTATACGCTAGGGAGATCAGATTCCACATTCCCTATCGGGTCTGACCCGTCGGGCGGTACAGTAACAGGAAGAATAAGTTCGTCTAGTCCGGCTCTACACAACTTCAAAAAGGACATGTCGCTACGGTCCTGCTTCGAAGCCCCTCCAGGGATGATCTTTGCCGAACTAGATTATGCGGCTGCGGAGGTTAGAGGATTGGCGGCTATCGCAGGCGTCAAGAATCTTATCGAATGGTTCAACAATGGAATAGACCCATACATCATGGTGCTGTCACTCGTAGAGAACATAGATTATGCCACACTTTATAAACTATATAAGGAAGAATCTAAAGGTGGCCAGATTCATATAAAAAGGCCAAAAGTAAAGTCTGGCTTTCTAGGATGGCAATACGGGTCGGGCATAGCCAAGTTCGCCGCTACGGCTGCGATGACTGTTCAGGAAGCTACTACCCTCTATCGCATGTTCAGTAAATTGTTCCCCGAGGTTCCAAAATATCAAGAGAACCTTATCGAACGAGCGAAGGCAGGTCCTATTATAACACCGTTGGGAGTGAGTAGAAGATTTGGTAATCTTTCAGATTCACACGAATTGAACCAACTTAAAAACTTCGAGATTCAAGAAACGATGTCTTCCATTACTGTTATCGGGGCTGCTTGTCCGATTGAAGAAGGGTATCTAGGAGACACTCGATGGGAAACCGTTAATGTAGTTCATGACTCCCTTTGGGGGCTACTGCCAGATGACAACCGGGTAGCTCAGACACTTTACAATGTGGCCACGCTCATGAGAAATCCAAAGATATCGTTCGAGTTCCCTGTTAAACTAGAAGTAGAAGCGAAGATTGGAATAGACCTGGGTAACATGAAAGTATTCGATATCTCTGCTTGACATTGCGCCCCCAGGCATCTATACTGTAACCATCTTCCATTGTTTCTTCTTCTAATCTACCAACAGAAAACCCCCATACTAAAGAGCCCCTATTATGCTTTCTGGGGTTCTTTCATTTATAGGTCATGTATGGTATACTTTCGTATACGGTTCATGTTCCATTGGGTAGTAGAAGACTGGTTTCTTTCGTAGCGCGTAATTCGTGGGCCTCTAGACGACATGATATAGAGGCCCTTTTATATACGACCAAAGTCCTATAGCGACTATCGGCGGCTGTTGGTATCATAATCGCGGGGAACAAAGCACAGGAGAAACGTATGGAACATAAAAGCGTAATGGAGCGGTCTTCGGAATTTCTTATTATTTCTTCCGAACCGCATGTGGTTGACAACCGTCTAATCAGAATGCCTGCTATCCATGATGAGGTATCAATGCTGTATTGTGACCTTCTGGATCGTGAAGTAGACATCCGCAATAGTATTGAAGAAGAAAAGAGTGCATTGGACTTCAGGATAGCCGTGCTTACTGACGAGTATAGAGAAAAGAAGGAAGCCGGGGACAAGGGGCTTACGATCCCTGTTATAAGTGCGAAGATAGCGGCTGACCCGGAGGTAGTAGAAAGAAAGTTGAAGACCAGGATACTGTCGTCTAAGATGGACGAATTGAAGAAGGAACAACAAAGAGTACATTACAGAATGAAGTCAATCTTGCTTGTTGAATCTTCCCTAAAGATGATTACAAGGTCTATGGACATTGAAAGGACCGCACTGTGAATTGCGCAATCGGTATTCTTATTAAGAACGTTCATATTGAGTCAAAGGAGGGATTCCAGGAACACGCTCAAGATATCGCAAATGCGCTAGGAATCTTAATGGAGGGTCTCGGCGAGAAAACGAAAGGAGCGATCAGGTTGGGGCCAGACACAGAATTGGAAATCAGTGCGGTTCCGATGCCGAAGAAGACACCAGATATTATCGTCCCGAATGGGGCTAATATCACAAGAGAATCGATTCATTAAAAGGTAGAAAAGGTAGAAAAATGTTTGACGAAAAGTTGTTTGATGAGTTTGAGTCTTATGAAGCAGAAGACGAAGTAAAGAAGGCTTGGGGAAACAGCAAGAAGAGGTCTTTCCCATACGGTAAATTGAGTCTACTCCCAGACGGCAGCACCATTCTTCGATTCATGCCCCCGACCCCCGGCAAGGAACGTTGCCCGAAGGGATTCGTATATGTATCGAATCATCGAGTCTACTTTGACCTGGGGGAAGAGAAGCATCCGAGAATTGTTTGTACACAGCGGTCAGATTCACCGTGTTATGTGCATGACGTTCTCCGTGTAATGGCTAGGCATAAGAAAGAAATCCCAGCTGCGGTTACAGAAGCCATTGCAATGATGGACAGCGATTCATTCCGGTGTATGGCATATCCGATTACACTGTTCGCTGCACCAGCGGACGAGTCGGACAGTAAGTCAAAGTACGTCAAGAGTGACGTCGAGTCCGGAATGCTACTGCAGGTATATGCGAAGCAAATGAATCGCAGGATTCGGGAACTGTTTCAAATGTATCCTGATTTGAATTCAGAGGATACCGGAAGATATCTTCTACTGAAGAAGAAAGGCTGGCAATACGAGCTCGGGATTGCGCCAAACGCGAAGCCGTGCCCTGTAAAGAACCAGGATCTTCTTTCCGAGTATTCCACCGAGATTGACGTATACAAGGCTTTCTATAAGGACGTAAAGGAATTCTCGTACGACGAGCAGCGGGACTATCTTTCGAAGGCGTGGTTTATGCAGGACCCTACGGTGCAGAAGATTCTTTCGGCATACGACCTTTTGGAAAGTAAGGTTACAGTACCGCCATCTACCAGCAATTCAAAGGAAGACTTTTCTTTCGACGACGACATTCCTTTTTAATCACTATATGGGGTAGTGATTGGGCAACATACGCTTGGGATGGGTTAGGAAGCCCCTGGTTGTCCCCCAGGGGTTTCTTCATACCAAATACTTTGGAGAGTATTTATGCCTCCTCGTAAGAAGAAGGAACAAGAAGAAGTTTCGGTTCTAGACATTGTAAAAGCATCGACAGGCAAAGAATTGTATTCTCCGTCTCCGATCAAGATTTTTATACCTACAGGGGTACCGCAATTGGATTGGGCCATAGGGGGCTTTGGATGGCCCTCCGGTCGCATTGTGGAACTGTTCGGGCCTCCAGGGTCTGGTAAGACCGGGCTCGCTCTGATTGCCTGTAGAAGCGCAATAACAATGGGGGGTTGCGCGGTATTTATCGATGGTGAAAAGGCGCTGGACGTTGCTCGATTGCCTAAGTTGGGATTCTCGTCTGTAGACCCGCCGAACTTCTATGCGTATTGCCCGGAAACACTGGAAGATTGTCATTCTATTATCGAAGGTATTCTATCGAATCATTCCAAGTTGCCGAATCCTATTGTAATAGTATGGGATTCGTATGTTAGCTGCAGCCCGAAAGCGGAACTGGAGGCAATTAAAAAGGGGAAGAAAGAGACAGTAGCGATGTCCTCCAGGGCTAACTCGGCTTGGTTCAGAAGGACCGTACTTAACTATGCGATAAATTCCCCTGTTTGTATAATCATTATCAACCAATTGAGAGATACAATTGGGGTTTGGTCTCCAAGGCCCGGTGCTAAAACAACGAAGAGCCCCGGAGGTAAGGCGCTCAGTTTCTATTCGTCTCTCCGGGTAGAGACGAATTCTCCTGCAAGAATTCCGGCAACGACAAATTCTCAGTCGCCGGGAATCTTCATGAATTGCACTGTAGTAAAGAACAGACAGGGCCCTTCACATCGTGTTGCCAATTTCCCGTTTTACGAAGAAGGCCACGGTGGCGTAGACGGTATCTCCGCTCTTATCCATTACAGTATCCTGAAGGGTGTACTTCCTATATCTGGCAATACGGTCGTGTACAACAACCAGAAAATGATGAAACCTAAGTTGTGGTCTTATCTATACGAGAATCCACAAGAGTTGGAGAAACTGAAGAGCGCCTGCCGGGATATGTTCAATGGCCGCACAGACAAAAAGGACGTGATTCTCTACCCGACTATCCCAGACGAAGAGATAGAAGAGTCGTCGGATGAGGTAGTAGAAGAATGAACCCGAGTATGCAGAAGGCTCTACAAGGGCAGGAGATACGAGAGTACCCGTGCCCTTATTGTGGGTCCCCGGGTATGCTACTTGCTGCCCCTGCGAAGACGTGCCATCCCTCCGAAATGTTTAAAGGGGACTTGCCCAATGGGCCAGAGGACCCCTGTTGCGGAGAGCATGTTATGCACGAATGCACGGTACTGTTTAGTAAAAAAGTATAGACCGGAGATACTTATGGGAGAGATGTTTCCCCCGTGGCTTAATATGGAAGGTTCTATGGGTCTGCCGAGTAAAGCATCGGAAGAGCAAGAAGCAAGAATTCTTTCATATCTAATCCACAACAAAGACAGAGCAAGACTATTCCCATTCCTGTCTGAATCAGTAATACCGCATAGACGATGGTGGTTCAATTATCTAAAAAATAATTGGCATGAGCATAAAGACATTCCGACAGAAGCGGAATGTCGAAGTGCCTGGATGAAAGCAGCAACCTCCGCTATTGAGCAGGCGGAGGGTCTTATGTTCACAGCATATATCTATCGGGATGTCGATGCGACCGGGGCTACCCTTGCTCAATTGAGAGACAGTATCGTAAAGAAAGAAGTATTGTCTCAGTTGTCTGTCGTCTCGGAAGAGGACGACCCCGAAAAATATATATCCAAGACAAGAAAGAAACTAGACGACCTACAGACACTTTTCATAGTACAGACAGAAGAAGAAGCGTATTGCCCGTTTGACCCGTCGTATCTAACAACACGCGCCAGCAAACTGATGGAAGAGCCCGAGACTCTTATATCCACCGGATACCCGGCGCTAGACGAAGCAACCGGAGGTGGACTACGGTACGAGGATATGGTTATCATATCCGCAGTCTCCGGCGTAGGGAAGACATTCCAGGTTATAAACATTCTATACAATCTTCTGATACAAGGACTTAAAGGCCTTGTTATAAATCTAGACTTGCCTACCGTACACTACGAGAAACGAACGTATGCCCGTTTCTCTGGGATTGCTATTAAAGAGCAAGTATCTCCAAGCCAAACACACGCGTCATTGTCCCATGCTCTTTGTTCGATGGGCGTAAATCCTACACAATATGTGTACAAGAAATTCCCTTCCGAGATGATTAACATTGCCCAATTGAGAGCCTTTATTAGAAGAATAGATGAACTATACGGTCATAGGGATTTTGTAATTATAGATTATTTGAATCAGGTATTGCCGGACCCGGCCTGGGGTAATCAGGCAGACCATATCCTAGTAGAGAAATTGTTTGATACTTATAGAGGCATGGGGTCGGAAATGAATAAGTTGATGATTGCCGTACACCAGAATAACTACAACGATTGGGATAGAGAAAGAGAGCATCGGTCGACCCCCAAAAACCTCGGGAGCGCGAAGGCAATTATTCGTCACGCACAGTTGGGTTTCTCATTAGACCAAACTGTGGACGAGAAGTCATTGAGTCCGACGGTTGTACGGCAAAGCGTTATCAAGTCTTCAAACGGTAACGATGATATTGTTAATCCGTGTTATGTGGATTATGGACTTGCAACGATAACAGAAATGCCTGATTCGGATAAGTTGTGTTATTACAATTGGAGGAAGACAAGGGTGTGGGCACCTCCGAGTATCGTTGGAGGTGCGGCTGCGGGGCCGGGTGGGATTGTCGTACACAATAACCATTACGGTATTGCTCCTACTCCGCCTCCAGGGATGTAGCAATGGAACACAAGATTAAATGCCCTGTATGCACAGGACATAGAGACGACCCCTGTTTTATTAACGATTCAAATTGGAAGGGGATCTGCCATCGTTGTAAGACAACGTTCAAAGGGGACTTGGCAAGAAAGGTATTATTCGAAGCCAAGAATATCCATAGAGTCCCTAACTTGTCTTTGCAGGCTCCTGAACTTGTAGACGCCTGGGGTAATAGGGAGGCAAGAGAATTCTTGTATTCCAGGGGCGTAGACGAAGATATGTTACCGTCAATAGAATTTAGCGAATCCGAAAGAAGAATATACTTCAGGATATGGGGAGTGTCTGAAGAGTTCCCGAGATCCTATCATAGGCGCGTAGTATACAAACAGAGAGAAGGTATTCCGAAGTGGTCGGTAATGCCAGGAACACATAAGAAATATTATTTGTATGGCGGAGTAAAGCCAGGGGCTAAGCAGGTGTGTTTAGTGGAGGGAATTTGGGACCAATTAAAAATAGGAGAGAATTGTATTGCTCTCCTCGGTACTTCTTTATCATTGCCCCAATTGTGTTACTTTAAACTTCTTTCCCCGAAACCAGAAATAAATCTATTTTTGGATAAAAACGACGAAGCAGGCGAGAAGGCGGAAAAAGACCTACATGGAGTCTTTGAGTATCACGGGTTCAATGTGAGAGTGATAGACGCAGATAGGGAGCCGGGGAATTATTACACCGGGCACCCGGTATTGAAGAGGGTGCAAGAAATGCTAAGGTAGGACTTTGGCCTGATTGCGAATGCTATACAATGCGCTATACGATATCATTGGAGGAAGCAACAGAAGTGACAAATAAGTGCCTGAAGTGCGGAGAAGAACTGGATAAGAGTCGAAAGCGATGGTGCAATAAGTGCTTGAACATTACTGCAATTATGCCGAATTGTAGACGATGCGGTAAAGTCCTAAGAAATCTTCGCGGGAAATGGTGCGATGACTGCAGGCCCGATGTAATTAAGGAATACCAGCGTGATTATGACAGAACCCGGAGGGCCCGATGTAAGGAATTTGGTGTATGCATTAAGTGCAATAGCGAATCTGGCGGGGAGACACTCTGCCGGTCCTGCAGAGAAAAAGAAAATAATAAAGCAAGTAACAGATACAGGCTTACTGTAGAATCTAATCTATGTGTGATTTGTAAGAAAGTCCTGAAAGAAACAGAAACCAGGATGTGCTCAGAGTGTAGGCCTGTTAGGAATGAGAAAGTAAGAGATCTTAATAAGAAGAGAAGAGAGACTCGCGCTGAGCAGGGTAGTTGTTATGGTTGCAAAGAGAAACTGGACTATAATTCTGTAAATTGCAAATATTGTGAGAAGTGCCGTATGGCAAACAGGGGTAAGTCTCATAGTAGATATCTCAGAAATAAGGAAAGAATCTCTAAACTGAGCCCTGAAGATCAGGCAAGACTAATGGAAGAAAACAAAAAGGCTCTCAGAGATAGGTACCAAAAAAGAAAGGAAGAAGGTCGATGCGTTAGATGTGGTAGGGACGAAGTTCACGGTAGAAGTTATTGCGAGAAGTGTCTGACATATCAAATGGGCTCTTTCGAAAGATGGGCTGCAAAGAAGCGTAAGGAACTCGGTTTGGAATGAGGTTCCTGTTTACTGCCGACGTTCACGTACAGGCGAATGTCGTACAGGGTCAAAATAGACTCCCGGTATATGTCACGCTACTCTCTGAATTGCTGGCAATAGCGTCCGCTAATAAATGCCCAAGGATTATTATCGGAGGGGATCTTGTCCACCAGAAGAATGCAGTAGTGAGGCGAGACCGGGAAGTCTATGTTGAAGTATATAGATTCCTAAAAGAAGCAAAAAAGCGTGACATCGTTATTGATTATCTGCGTGGTAATCACGAGTCTCCTTCACGGGTATGGGACGGCGACGACGGGGGAAGAAACGCCTGCGACCGAGATTGTATCATGGAAATATTTTCGGATGTGTGCAATGTACGGTCCCGTCCTGCTATCCTACCTGCCGCATCTACTACAGACCGTTCGATAGCCTTGGTGCCCTGGTATCCTGCTGCGAAGTACAAAGAGATTATCAGGGGCTATATAGATAGCGAGTTGATGACTGCCCCGAAGAAGCCGATTCTGATTACACACGTAGGGCTTGCGGAAGGGTCTGTGGGGGCGTCTAACTATTATCCTCCCCAGGCCGTGTCGCAGAAGGACTTGAACCCGGAGAGTTGGGGGCTTATCCTATGCGGCGATTATCACAAGCACCAGAAGATAGGTAATAATATATTTTATGTTGGAGCACCCATACCCCATTGTTATGGGGACGTTGGTAATGTTGGTGTATTCATTGTAGATACTGACGAAGGGGGCAAGATATCTATGAAGATTCATAGACTGTCCCCGTCGTATCCCAAATTCGTAGAATTCACGGTCACTACTACAGAGAATATAAAAGACTTGGTTTCGGAGATTAAGTCAGATAGCAAGCCTTATTGGAATCATTATAGAGTCCATGCCACTCCAGAGTTGATGGATATAGTCCAAGCACAGTTGTACGAAGTAGCGGACAGGGCACAGGTATTGTCTATAAAAGGAACTGCCCATGTAAGGCCGCCAGAGGGGTCTAGAATGGCTTTAGACGACGCCTCCTGCCCCGAGCGACTACTTGCTCGTTGGTTGGATTACAGGGGCATTACAGACGATTCTAAGCGGGGTGAATTACTCGAACTCGGGAGAACTTTCTTTTGAAACTTCTGAAGATGGAGATAGAGAATTTTGGGCCCTACTATGGGAAACACGAGATTGTTTTCAATGAGGGTCCTCTTTATATTCTCGCTACTAATCATGACCCTGGGCATACGTCTAATGGAGGTGGGAAGTCCAGTATCGGAAGAGCCTTGGGATGGTGTTTAACAGGAACTACCTCTACAGGGAACACGGGTAACTCGATTATAAATTATGAGTGCCACGAATGCCGTGTTGTTGTTTATTTTGATGAATTGATTGTTACTCGATATAAGAGACGTAGTAAAGGAGAAGTGTTGGAGTTCCGGGGGACGGGGGCCGCAAGTGTCTGCGAAGACCTTCGTCCTACTCAAGACCGGCTAAACCAAATATTGGGAGTTGATTCCAAACTTTTCTATAATGCGCTATGGATGGACGTTGCCTTTCAGACACAACACCTGCTGAGGAAGACCCCCTCCCAGAGGCTAGAGGTGATGATGGATTTGATAGGCGGAGAGCGCATCCAGGAGGCCAGGAAAAAAGCAGGTAATTTGTATAGGAGTATTGGCACCAGGATAGAGGTAGGAAAAGAAAGGCTTGAAAATGCAAGAAGAGAGCGCGTTCAGTGTGAGACGAGGCTTTGTAATATCAAGCGGGTCGAGAGGGAAGAAGAGGAAGCACTTCATAGATTTAGAGAGTCTAAAGATAACAAAATACGAAATATCGAAAATGATATTGAGTCCTTGTCTGTTGAGATACAGAACCTCAAAAAAGAAGAAGAAAGACTGACCAATACCGTAGGGGTTAGTGTACAAGAAGCGAGTTCGAATGTTGCTATTGTAGTAGAGAACCTGGGGCGGTTAAAGAAACAAAGGCAGACTATCCTTGGGAAGGCGGGGTTGTCTTCGGAATGTCCTACGTGCCAACGACCGTTTTTGAAGAAGGATGTATTTGAGAAGAAGAGCGCCGTCGATTCTATAAGCAAAGAAATATCGAAAGAAGAAACAATACTGGCAAGAGAAGAAGATAGATTGCTATCGGTAATAGGCGCGTGGAAAGAAATAGATAAGATAAGAAAAAAGTGCGTCTTCTTCTATAACGAGATAGTAGCAAAGAAAAAGGAATTAGCGTCAGTCAGTTCCTCAGAATATAACGGGGAATCCAGGAGATTGGACCTGGAGCAAATGAGGATAGATGAAGAGGACCTTCTTCTAAGCAAGACGGTTCTTGTTAAGACAATTGAAAAAGACCTGGATGATTGCGAATACAAGAGGCCGATGGTCGCAGAATGGATGGAGGCATTCGGGTCTAAAGGAATTCAGAATCTTTTGCTAGACGACGTTAGAAATTTAGTAGTACAGTTTTCCGAACAATATATTAAAGAACTCGGCGGGGGAGTTTTAGGAATTGATATGCCCTGCACGACCGCAGGATTCGAGATAACCGTCTCACAGTATGGCAAGGACGTCCCCATTGAGAATATGTCTGGGGGAGAAGTTGGCCGGAATCTAATGGCCGTATTGTTGGGTCTTAGGAAAGCACTTCTATATCTAAATAAATGTAATCTTGATTTTGTAGTGTTGGACGATATTCTAAGTTTGCTAGACGAAGACGGCATGTCGAATGCAATAGAAATGGCAAACAGGCTATCTAAGGAAATCGGCACGGTAATCGTTACGATGCCGTACCAACACGAGAGTATTCCACCGGCCTATATCCTGCAGGTAGAAAAGAAAAATGGACGAGCGAAGATTATATGAAAGAAACAATCTATATAGGAATAGACCCGGGAGACGTTAAGACTGCTATTGTAATATATTCTCCGGGCAGTGACCCTAAAATACTGGATAAGGCGATTGTAGATAACAGATATATTGTAAAAACAATACAGGCAGCATGTAGAGACCGTATAAATAAGGGGTATAAGGTTGTTGTCGCAATAGAAATGATTGCGTCTTATGGTATGCCCGTGGGGAAGACGGTCTTCGAGACTTGCGTTTGGATTGGCCGTATCCTGGAGGCAATAGAAGACTTTAGATATATGGGGATTAAAGTTACTCTTCTAGAAAGAAAGAAGATAGTTACTCATATATGCGGTAGTTCCAGGGGGAAAGATAGCAACGTTCGTATGGCTCTAATTGATATGTTTGGGCCCGCAGGAACAAAAAAGAGCCCCGGCGGTACGCACGGGGTCTCTAAAGATATGTGGTCTGCTCTAGCAGTAGCAGTTACGGCGCATAGCGGGGACGACACTAGCAGATACTCTATGGCTGTTTACTGACGTGGCTATGTATCGCGGGGGGCGGTTTCAAGTCAGGGGCAGCATTGGCTCTAGCTACAATAATGGCAAACAGGCTTGTAATAATAGCCGCGATTATCGCCATCCAAATTGCCCATGCTTTGTTGGATTTATCACGATAATTCTCTTCCAGGAATCGGACCTTTTGAATTAGAGGGGTCTGAGCACCGTTGTCCACTCTGACCAGTGAATCCAACGTATCGACTCTTTCCCCTATTTTTCTTATTTCCTCGACGAGTGGCCTTACTGTTCCGGTTACATCCTGGAGTGCGGTAGTCAGTTCTTTTACACTTGCTGTAAGATTATCAGTAACTTTAACTGATAGATCATTATGTAGTTCGATTTTATAAAGCTGATTTTGAATTGACGTAAGAGCGGGACAATTCGCACAAGAGTCTTCAGGAGGGCTATGCGGAGATGCCATAGAGTAGTCTCCATTTTTTATATTTGTACAATGAATCGGGCACCTGAATATGCAATGTTCGGGAAGACAAGACTGTCGTTCCGGATTATTGCAGACGGGTGCCCAACACATTGAATTTAAGGGTTTATGGCTACCGCCGGGGTTTCTGCAGTTGGCGGGGCTGCAAGAAGAGGGGACGCGGGCTGTGCGGGTACAAAAAGAGAGGGTGCCACCTGCGCAAGGCCGAGGAGTACGGCGGGGAGGATTCCTGCGCCGTGGGCACTCTGGATGGTCTCAACAACCTGCGGGAGCGTCGGGTTGGTGACGACTTGAGCGATATGCATGATCGTCTGATGAGTATTTGCAGATTCGAGCCCCGCGCTAGTGAGCAACGCGGACATTTCCTCGACGAGGGACACATATCCCTGATAAGTTGAAATCTGAGTTGAAATAGACATTTTAATTCTCCCCAAGAATAGTTTTGAATACCTTCATTCTACTAACTACGTCGAAACCATAATTATATCCTGTAGTGTTTGAGTCAACGTCTCCGATACGGACCCCCTCGGCTGCATTGCCCCATCCACTGTTGTATGCTGCTGCTGCGATTTTGCACCAGCCGTACTTATCGGGACCCCCTTCAAATTGGGGGTAGTACATAGCAGCGTGTTTCATATTGTTTGCCAGCATTTGGACGCCGTAATCGATTAGAGGTTTCGGGTTCGTCTTCCAAGAGCCGGAGTCCCGGGCCTGTAGAGCAATAGGATGTTGGATGTCGATCTGCAGAATCCCGATCCCATGGTATTGGCCGTCATAATCGCCAATCTCATTAGTAAGATTGGTCTCTCTGGACCCGATTGCGAGTACGAATGGAAGACTTACACCGTATGCCTCGGATGCTGACTTTAGGAGATCATACAGGCCGTTATTCTTTATTCTATCCAATTCGAACTTTGCAACAGAAGTTGTAATCATTACTTTCTCATTCTCCTTTTTGCCTTGCCAGCTCTAGCCTTTCGCTCCATCCCCTTCTTACCATATTTCTCTACCCCGATTTTATATGCAAGGCCCCCTGGATTCTTGATACCCTTTTTTGCCAATTCACTTTTAAGTTTATTGAATTTACTCATTTTCTTCTCCTTGTCTAAAACCAATAAATAATAAGTGGGTCAACAGTCCCGTTGGTAGTAAGATAAAATTGGGCGGGGGCCGGGTTAGAGAAAGATATAACAGACGGTGCATTAGGGGCTAGCCCGAATGCCGTATCGGAAGGGGCGAAGGAGAGTTGTAGGTTCGTATTGACCGGGGCCGTAGGGATAAGAATCATCCCGCCCGCCCAGGACGGGATATTGATTTGCTGCGCGGTGCCGGTGAGTGTCTGTACAAGAATAGAAGGGAAACTATTCTGATTTTGAATGGCGGGGATAGAAGAAGAAGTTCCAGTCGAACTTGAATCGTATTGATCCAGGTATATTGAAACAAGGCTAGTGAGGGTGCCACCGAGCCCTGTTCCAACATTTTTGACATTTGCCATAGACCAATCCTCCTAGTAAGTAAGAAGTCTTCCTGCTTTACCACCGGCCGACAACGGCGCCATCCTCATGAACATCGTCATAATATCGGGCCCTAGATTCTGCCAGAGGTCCTTGCGAAAATATATATCTTCCATGATTCTTGCGGGGCCTTGTACGCCCCATGTCAGATTTTGAATGTACCCTGGGCGCTTAGGAGTACCGACAAGATTATCCCAGAAAGATTCCTTATCTATTCTATTTCTATTTTCGATTGCGTCATAGATAAGTTCCCCCACTCGTGACCTAGAAATTAGGAAATTTGCTAGTTCTGCCCTCATCGCAAGAGGGTTGGTAGGATTCTGAAATACTCTTCTTGTTAGTTTGAACCACGGGTCCTGTGGCAGGTCCGGGAATGCCAAGACCTGTTGCCCTGTGCTGTATCGCATAGGGAGGAAGATTGCCTCTGTAAGGGCTTCGGGAACATACTCTCTTGGATATGGATTAGAGTGGAACAGAGAGTCGGACATGTAGTCTCTGATATAATTCAAGAGAATATACTTGCCAGGATTCTCAAGAGCATTCGGTATATGAAGAAGAGCATTACCAATTCTCCATCCAAAGAATGGGAATAGAGCGTGGCCCAATCTCTTCAGTTTCGGGTTGAGATTCTTAGCAGAATAGTCTATAAGGAAGTGATTGGTCCAATCTGCGGCCATCGTAGGTGACAGACCTTTAGATATCATTTCTTTATAGAGAGATGTCTTGATCGCCTTGTCTAGAATGCCGAAGGTAAGAGTCTGAATTGGATTCCTATCCCCTGCAATATATTGGTACCAACGGGCTCTGGAAGACTTCATGCTGTCTTCAATTAGCTCGTCCGGGGACTTGAATTGGTCTGCACCCCGGAAATGCGTAATTCCGTTCCTTACCGATTCTTGATACATTGGATGTTCATCCAACGCCATAGCCATTCGTTCTAGAACGGGGAATTCTTTTGAATATTTATTTCTATTCTGGAACGCATACTTCAGGATATTATATACTTCGTCTACGTCTACTCCAGAAATCGTAGTAAGTGCTGCAATATTCTTGATATGGGAAAATGAATATTTAACCATCATCCTTGCAAGCCAATTATTTACCCGGTGGAACATAGACCATACTTCGTCGGCTTGCCTGTGGGCAGGGATGAAGTTGGAAATATAATTGTATAGAGGTTCAGGGACGTAATAATGTCCCATAGAAGGAATCAGGTCTTTTAGAGAAGTCCACTTATAGGCGCTCTTTACGGCGTCCTGCCCTGGGTCTGTAAGGTTTAGCATTACCATATTACCGGGAAGGGACGCTTTTACTTTCGCAAGAGCCGCCCTGTTTATAATAGCCCTGAGTTGATTTGATTTTCTAATGGCATACGCTGCGGATATATTAGACCCCACTCGAACATCGAGAGGATGATCGAGAGAATAGAAAGCTGGATTTTTATTGATGGTGTCGATAAATGCCTGAACAGACGCTGCGTCTGGAAATACCCGCCTCTCTGCATGACCAAACGTCGTTGATATCTGGGAGAAATCTTGGAACGGCAATGGAGCCCCAGCGTTTAGACCTTGCATAAGGTCTTTTAGAATATCCTTATCACGGTCGTCTCCGGATAAATAATAAGGATGATAATTCTTCCTAAACACACCGGCTATGGAAAGTTTGTGCTCCTGGGCATACTCCAGGTCGTTAAGTTTTGAAAGATTATCTTCTGCTTTATGAAGATACCTATCTACATTTTCTTTACCGATTATCTTCTCCAGAATAGCCTTTCCGCTAGCCACTCGTTGATTGGCTACATTAAGCTCCCCCTGGAGCGTTGCCAGTTTGAACAGGTCCCCGTTTTCCCCGGACTTAGCCTGGGCTGCAATAAGATGCTGCACTCTTTCTGGCGTGTGCCAGAAAGGAAGAACGTCCCCTACTGCATTATTTACTTTCTCTTCGATAGACGGGGATACCGTAGCGAATTTTACAGGGTCGATGTCCCTGAGAGGGGCCAATACATTTTCTCTGCTCACCGTCTGGAGCCCATACTTTTGGGCTCTTGGTCGTATTTGGTCTACCTCTTGTGTAAGTTGACGCAAAATATCTGGGAGAAGAGGGGAAAATCCTGCTTTAATAAATGCAGAAGATACTACTTTATTAAGTCTATCGATTGGGCCATTCGTCTTCATCAGCCAATTCGTAAACTTGTATGGTTCATAATATGCTTGATATTGGTCCAGATCTGACATAATCTCACGAAACTCTACGTCATGTTCCGTGAGTATAATCTTCATGATATTTTCTAGAGGTCGCTTGAATGGCTCGATAATAGTCTCAAGAAGGGCTGCCTGCAGAGACCCCTTTGCCTTCGCTTTAGCAAGGGACGTCATCACATAGGCGACATTAGAGATGCCTTTATTTGAAAGATTCTTAAAATAGTCTTTGGCGGTCTCTGCCTCTTCTGTAGTGAGTCTACCTTCTTTCTGATGGTTTATAATATTATTGAGTACCGCTGCCCTTATTTTGGCGTAGCCCTCTTCGGGTAGTTTGTTCGTTTCAAACCCGGTCCCAAGTATCTGGTCTACATCGGAAAGCCTGAGTTGTAGGTCCTTTTCCATATTCTGCCAAAAAGCTGCCTGCTTTGGCATACTGAGCAATTTACTTAGAATAAGTGTCCCGTCTACTGGATTATCTGCATTCGGCCTGAGAAACCCGTCTCTAATAAACTCTTGCGAACTATTCAATGAATCGTGGATATTTTTAAGCATATTATTCGTATCCATTTTCATCTGTCGCCATTCCGCAGAATATGGATACGGGGTTCTACTATCCAACAGCATTGAATACTCCCGGACCAATTTCTTCATTAGATTCGGCAGTTCGAATACGCGCCCGAGTTCCTCGTCTATTGGTTCTCCCATATTATCTAGCTCAGTCTTTTTGAAAGATATATTCCCGAGAGCCGTGGCTCTTGCTAAAAATTCTGCCGTTAGTTCTCTTCGCTCCTTTTTCTCGGCTGCTGTAAGAGCCGCAGGGGGTATGCCGGATTCCACGGGCATTTGTATAGGGGGTGCCGCTTGTTCCAAATTTATTCTATGCTGAGTAGTAGCCTCTTCAATTTCAGAAAGAAGTTCATTGACATTATTCAGCCTCTTCGTTCTCATAAAAGGAACAACGGTATCATCCATTACTGCATTATAAATATCTCCGGCGATGCCCGGCGGTTGGGCACCTGCCGCTTCATGGGCAGACTCCATAAACTTTTGGATAGCGTTCCGCCATCCACTAATATATTTTAGTGCCCGCTCTACTCGCGCTGCGTTGATAGGGGTAATACCACGAGGTTCTTTTTTCAGTACATCTCTAATAAGACGATAAATATTTTCAATTGATACCAAGTGACTTAGCCGGTACTCCTGGGGGACAGCTTTAACTTCGTTTAGCACCCATTTTGGTAGTTTATCAATATCAGTAATTGCACCGGACAGGCCACCCTTGGAGTACATCGGATTCTGTACTTGTTCAAGAGCCTGGAATATTTGGGCCGGAGTCGCAGCCGACCAGTCCCCGGTCATCCCACGGGCATTAAAAAATTTATTGATAGAGTATGCTTGCTCTTCGGTTACAAGATTTTTTAGGGGGGTAGCATACGCTTCCACACTTCTCCATCTACCAAATAGCCGGGAAGTCAATTGAGACGCTAGTTTCAATGGGGACGGGGCTACATGGAATCCATATACACGGGTCGCGGCCTGTTGGTCCTTAATGGCCTTCTCTATATATACCTGATGCTTAGCCAATGCCTCCAGTTTTTTATCCAATGGAACCGATTGGTCTAGGACAAGTTCCCTGGGGAAAGAGGAATGGTTTGCTTGCAAATCCTTTAGATTTTGAGACGACCTGTATTCATTAAGCATGTCGTCATAAGAATAGGACCTCCCTCTAAGATTCTTCTGTGTTCTACCCCCACCCCATACATTTTCAAAGATACCCGGGTCCCCAGGTGTTTTCCCTAGAGAGAGTCCTTCCAGGTCTGTTTTTACAGGGTCGAAAGTATTTTTGTAGCTTTTAGCGAGGATCGTCGGTGCAGCGACTTTTCTAATAAAGTCGTCTGTCATATCAGTACCGTGCCGGGAGACTCTGGCAACGTCCTCTGCCTGCTTTGCGTCTCGTAGCATAGATGTAGCAACCGGGCTTTTAAGAGTCTCTGTTGCTTCCTTTGCGAGAGGCCCTTCTCCAAGCTCGGCCCAATTGGCAGGGTTAAGAAAATCCGTGGCAAGCCCGAGCCCTACCGCCCCCATGGCAACCGGAGTAGAAGTGGCCGGGTCTGCTGCGTATTGCATACCTACATCGAGACCGCTAGATGCCTTCTTATATCCCATTGCGGTAACAGCGCCCGTTACCGGGGCCCCGATAACTTGTAGCGGCGCAGTTATAGCAGCAAGAGGTTTACCGTACCATTTATTAAGATTCCAATCCTCTCGTACCGGGTCCATCATATTATGCCATGTTTGAGACAGCCATTTTCCCGGTTCGTTGAACGGATTGATTGGAGTAACAGAAACGGTACTCTGGATTGGCGCATTAATAGAAGCAAGCATCTGCTGACGCAATGCCGGGTTATGAGAAGCTGCCCTTGCTTCATTCTTTATTCGTATATAATCTGGTGGCCCAGAAGGAGCTAGAAGATCGTCCGTCAATCCCATTGTTGGAGGGGCCGGGGGGCCTGCCAGAATATCGTTGGTGGGGTCCATATTTAGTCCTTTACTACGGGAGGGGGGACATTGGAAGAGACGGTGCTATAATGTTCCCGGTAATGCCGGGTTGTATGGGTTGTGACGGTTTCCCAAATGTTACATTTTGAATAACAGGAGCATTCATTGGGGCTTCCGGCGTTCCTCCCAATATATTCATAAGTTTTCTCCAGGACCATCCGGAAGAAGCCGGGGCAGGGGGTTTAGTTGGTTGAACCGGCGCTAGCAATAGAGTACCAGGGGCCTTTTTCTCGGGGCCGGTGGGCTTTCGTTGTGCCGTTACCCCCGTAACCGGCGTGGCAGTAGCCGGAGTTTTCGGTGCCGTAGCAGAGGGGGTCTTGGCTCCCGGCGTCGCAGCCGAAGGCGAGGATGCGGGGCTACCTGTAGCCGGTGTCCCGGTCTGCCCCCTGGACAATATCTCTTGAATATGCTGTTCCAATTCCCTTTCAGATTCTGGGCTAGTCTCTTGCCAAGACCCGTCGGTGCTAGTAAGGCCGCCGCCATTAGTCCTGGCATACCATTTTTGATATGCAGACTTTACTTTTTCCAAACTCCCCTTATCTTCAGAATCTAGATTTTTTATAGCCATTGCTTCGGGTGACTCATTATATTCGGTTATAAGCCTGCCGTAATCATCAGGTAGGCCAGCAGAAGGGACGGCGATAACTCTGCCGTTGGATTCTATATACCCTCCGACAGGGTTTACAACGGTCTGTGTCTGTTGGGGGCTCTGGGAGCCTGTGTTAGATTCTCCTTGGCTCTGGGTTGATTCTGGGACCACCGGAGCGCCGTATGTTTTTAGAATGTTGTATACATACTTTCGCTCCGCCTCTTGGCTATACTGAGGTGCGGTACTCATTATATGGTCATATACATCTGTCGGGGATACGCCAGGATTAAAACCCATGAGCATAGATTGATTTTGGGAGTAAATCTGAGAATATTTACCGATTGCCTGCTGCATCTTGGAAGGGTCTTCGCCGGTCGCTTTAATAAAAGAAGAAACTTGTTTTTCTATTTCCGGTATATTCCTTGAATTTTCTTTTAGCAGTACATTCATAGGTCCTGCAGTAGCACTAGCACTAAGTGCAGTAATGTAATTATTGACGTATGTACTGATATCAGAATCGCTCTTCAATGAAGGTCTATTATTGGAAATATCCTTTAGCATAGGAATAAGAAATGCAAGAAAGGACGTAGATTGTTTTAGTGCTTGCGGGGATATTTTACCTGACTTTAGGAGTTCTACGGCCTTGACGGCTCTTGCCTGTACCTCTAGTTGCTGGTCGTGCAGTTGTTTATAATAGGAATTGCGAGCTTGAGTTACATAATCAAGGTACTGCTTCATCTGTGCCGCTCTATATTGCTGAACTGCTAGTTGTTCCATTGCGGCTCGCTCCTGCTGAGCCGAGATCATGTTGGCTTCTTGGAGTTGGAGTTCGCGGGCTCTAATCGCAGAAGACTGCTGAGAATTCTGAATTTGTTGCACCTGCGCATATAGTTGCAATTGAGCCCGCGCTCTTGCCATTGCCGCCGCAGGGTCTAGAGAAGCATTGGGACCTCCAAAACTGATTCCAAGAGGGGTGTAACTATACATTTCATTTCCTTACATTGGAAAATTACTTGCGGGAGAAGTAGGCGGGAATTGCCCGGTCGGCGGGGTCGGCGCTGCGGCCGGCGCGGGAGTAGTGGGGCTCATAGTCTTCTTATAGAATTTCTGTGTAGCAGGATTATATTCGACCCCGGACCCTGCAGGAATTGCCTGCTGTATCTGTTGGGGGGTGCCTAGTTGACTCATTGGGGGGTTAATAGCGGCCTGCCTTGCTGAATTCAAAAGAGCAAGTTGGTCTACCGCACTAAGATTTCCAAGGTTATTAAACCATATAGGAAGTTGGCCGTGCTTTTGAAAGTCAGTTGTATTGTATGCAGCATTCATCATATTCTGCCGCATCTTGTTTGCTTGGTCCTGCATACGGGCAATATTCATTGCGCTCTGCATCATCATATCATTAACATTAGCGCCAGTAACCCCAGACATCTGACCCGGGCCGCCAAAGCCTCCCATTTGGCTCTGGGCGGTATTCATAGAATGATAGAGAAGATCCATGTTATTCTCCCCTACCAATTTACCGAATATTTCTCTAACTTTTCTTTGTAGAGCCACATTGATGGCAGGCATAAGAGATTGAGCAAAGGGGCTGTTTTGGACATTATTCCAAAGTCCTACTAGCGTAGAAATGCCCATAACATCCTGCTCAGTCACACCACGAGAGGGGTCAATAACCGGCTGCTTCTTAACCGCTGCCGGGTTTGTAGACCCCTCAGTAGTCGGGGGAGGCGCAGGAGGACTTTTAAATTGGTAATTCTGCGGCTTATTTTGGGACATGAGAGCCATAATAAGTTTAACGATCTGCACTATATTCCCCGAGGAATCTGATTTAGTGCTGCTCGTTTTTTGCTCGTGGCCAGGGTTCGTTGCCGGAACCGTGGCCGGTCCCGAGGAATCTGATTTAGGGCTGCTCATTTTGTGCTCCTCACCACGACGTAGACGACGACCCGGGCCCCAGACTGCTAGACCCTGGATTTCCGGTGTAGGTATAAGACCCGTTAGAATAATTGGTACTAGGCGGCCCGAGCCACGTGCTGGCCCCGGTGCCGCTACTCCCAGGGGTTGCAAGCAATGAAGGGGTTGCAAACAATGAAGGGGCTGCCGCAGTCTCCGCATTCATCGCCTGCTGCTGCATTAGCCACTGTTGATATGTAATTGGGTTTCCATTTTGGTCTGTATACCCTGTAGGATTCAATGGGTCTACGCCAGGGTTGGAACCTCCGCCTCCGCCGCTTCCAACCCCCGACCCTGGATTTTGCCAGGACCCCATATAATTAGTTCCACCCGCCGGTTGTCCTTGTGTCCATGTAGTTTGATTCGGTCTCAATGCGGCTTGAACTACGCCATTCGCGAGTCCTCCAACAGCATTCATATATGCTTGGAGGCCCGACATCCACTTTTGATAATTAACATTGTTGGTGAACTGATTTGCCGCTTGGGACATATACCCGGCATTTCCGATATTGGCATTGGCGAGTGTCTGTTCAGTCCCGAGATATGGCGTGGACGCCCATTGTTCCGCTGGCAAAAGATATTTTAGAGTAGCCGTTGCGTCGAATACATTCTGTCCACCGGGGGTCCCACTTGCTTCCCCAGACCCTGAAAGAACAGACCCGAGTGAATTTTTATAATAATTCGGCATAAGTTGATTGAGCATACTTATTGCCGGATTAGTAACTTGGGACGCCATTCCCGCGTTTGTGTTTGCGGTGTTGCTAGCAGTCGCTGAAGATCCTCCACCGCCCTGCTGTGTCATCAAATCCGCAAGTGACAATGGAGTGCCCTGGAGGCTTGCCATCTGCGTAAGACTCGGGGTTATCGCATATGCGGGTCCCGCAGGGAGAGAGGAAAAAAGAGATTGGGGATTAGTCCAATAATTCATCAGGAGACTGCTAAGAGCCCCCTGATTTACTCCCAGGTCCGACGAAAGAGCCTGTACAGGATTGCTAGTGCCTCCACCGTACTCGTTCGGAATAGATAGTAGTTGGGAAAAATTAAAAGGATTTGTATAGAGGCTTCCTACCATCTCGGCTGCTCCTTAAAATTTACCATTGCTGCCCAAAACTTTGAAAATTACTACTACTGCCCATATTACCGCTTGCGGTATATGGCATAGGGATACCGTATTCATTGATAGCCCCTTGAGTGCCGGTCCCTGTATATGGCTGGAATCCCGATGCTTGATTTGTGAATCCATACAGACTAGAAGGCTGCGTACTGGCAGAAGACCCCGAGGAATTAGGCCCGGATTGCGTTGCCCCCGATTGCGTTGCCCCCGATTGGCCCTGGGAGGAGGACGCGGAAGGGGCGGAAGATTGTTGTGCGGTGTACCCGAGGGCACTAAGAGTATTTTGTAGGCCCGACCACGCAGAAGGATTTAAATATGAAGAGTAATTATTAGTTGTCGTATATGTGAATGTAGGATTTGAAGTATATCCCCCAAACGTAGGGGTAGAAGAAGACGAAGATCCCCCTCCGCTACCGCTTGACGAATTGAGGTACGCTTGGGCATTCCCGTAATCCAAAGAAGAATTATAGGCCCCAGAGGTCGGGGTATAGGGTCCATTAAATTGCATAACCCCGGGAGTTCCCCAATTACTACCCCAATTACCCATTCCGCTACTATCATTAAAATAGTTAGTAGGTTGCGATTGGGAGTATCCCTGAAATCCGCTTGCAAACATATTATATTCCTACACGAAGGTCTCTAGAGACTGATAATATGGGGACATATAACTATTATATTGCGGGGTCCACGGGGACACATGATAATATGGATTCTTATATTGAATATACGGATTGTTGCCGCCCGACGTGGACGGCGTAGACGGTGCAGAAGACGCAGCGGGGGTTGAAACATTACTGGAACTAGATGCCGCAGTAGACCCGCTATATCCACTCAACGACGGACTATATGCACTAACACTCGGGGAATATGGCCCCGAATATTGCATAACACCAGGATTGCCCCAATTAGCCGCCCCGGCCCCACTTGCCGAAGGGGCTGGAGTAGACGGGGTAGGCTGCGGAATATTGCTATACGAAACTCCGCCTTTTGAAGGAGTGCTGGTAGGCCCCGTGTTGGATGTGGAAGTTGTTGTTGTTGGATACGAATACGGGCTCGAAGAATATGAAGAAGCGGGGGCTGTATATCCGCCCCCTCCGTAGGGCATAACCCCATACGAGGCCCAATTATTGATAGGGCTATTCGTATAACCAAATGAATTATTCTGTGGTTGGCTATACCCTTGGAATGTATTCTGAAGCATCTTTCTATACTTCTTTCTTATTTCATTATATCCTATATCACCATTCTATCAGGATAAATCCTCCGGCCCCCGAGGCCCCGCTCTTGTAAACCGAAGAGCCCCCACCGCCGCCTGCGGCGTATCCATATGTATAGCTGCCGTTGGTAGACAATGCTGCGCCAGGGCCTGCGCCGGTAGTTGCAGTAGCTCCCCCACCCGGTCCGTATAGACTAAGGCCGGACCATCCTCCGCCACCTCCCATCGTAGTACCCCCGCATCCACCTCCACTTCCGCTCCCCCCAGTCCCCGCTGTAGGGGGAATTCCCGGCGACCCTCCTACTCCTGCGGTAGGGAGCCCTGCGCCAACCTGGGCCCCGTCAGACGTGTTTGTGGTGCCATTAACGTCTATTGAAAAGACTCCACCATTCCCCCCGTTCTGACCCGGGGCTCCTTGTCCGCCCCCGCATTTTACCTGAGTGAGAGTGTGGTAGAGGGATAGAGTGGTGTCCCCGCCATTACCCCCAGGTCCCCCGTTACCACCGACGCCACCAGCGCCGACTACCATGACAGGGGAAATATCATAAGGACGAATTGGAAGTTTGATGCATACGGCACCTCCTCCGCCTCCGCCACCGCCTACTGTCCCATTATAATAAGACCCTCCTCCGCCCCCACCGGCCATTGTAAGATAAATCATCGTAAGACCTGAAGGAATGGTAACAGAACTATAAGACCCCGGAGTCTCCCAAAGCATACTACCATGAGAAAGTCTATTTTGTACCATTCCCCAAACTGCAATCCATCCATCTCCTGTGCAATACAATGCCACTTGCCCGTAAGCGTCAGTAATCTGTACGGACGTTGCTCCACTAATTGTTTGACCTGTGTATGCTACAATTTGCGGGGGAGAATTGGTACCGCCACATCCGCTCTCGTCTACGATTGTTATTACTTGCCCCCTCCGATAAGAAGAAGCTGGCAATAATTGTAGATTTACAGGGGAGCCCTGGGCCCCCCATGTACATGCCATGATTCCGCAGTTAACAGGAATTGTAGTAGCCCCCGTTGCTACAATTCTATTGTATGAAATTCCTGTTAGGATACTAAGGACTCCGTTATCGTCGGACATCCATGTAGCGCCGCCCTTGAAATCGAGAGACGAACCTTGAATAAGGACCCGGCCGGTAGAAGAGCCTACAATAGTGAGGCTAGTTTCCCCAGGCGCAACGCCATTAAAAGACCCGATTACCAAATCAGTAGACTCTGTAGAAGAGGCTTCTACGCAAATATCCGAGGCATACCATTGAGGATAATCACCTGCATTATACGGCTGATAAGTGAGAGTGAGACTATTTACAGGGTCTGTTAAATAGTTCCCTGTTCCCTCATTACAATGGTATACAGCATAGAAATTAGGGTCAGATGTGACCGCATTCAAATAAATACCGTATCCCTGGTTGTACAATGACGAGGGGTTAGAAAATGGGACACTTGAATTATAGTTCTTCCAGGCCCGTATTTCTTTATGGTTGATATAAAATGACCCTAGATTTACTGAGAAATATCCATTTGAGGTATATGCAGGAACAGGACTTACAGTCGCTTCCAATACTCCATTCAAATATAGGTTCGCAGTATCTGTTGCGCCTGCTACATATTCCACAAGAAGATGTATTGTTTGCCCTGAATAGACCGGGGTAGTCCCAAGAGCCGCTTGAGACCCACTAACACCAATTCCAAAATAGACAGCGCCTATAGCGGAATTAGACGAGTACCAGATACTGACTCCTGTATCAAATCCGCATAGAACCCCACCGGAATATCCAAAAACGTCCCCGACATCTACGAATTCGTCTATTGCATAAGAAACTGTTGTAGAGTTAGTCAAAATCGGGAATCCACTACCACGCATTGTGCAATAAGCGGTAGGCGAAGTACGAAGCCCTACTTTATAATTCGTCGATACTGCGGGGTAGGTAGACGCGTATATGGAAGACCCCGATATATAGTTATTTGCAAAAACAGTTGCGGGCAATCCATTAGGAAAGAAATTAGAAGGGGGGTCCATAGAAATAGGAATTCCACTAAAATAGGCACTATCGGACAGGACATTAAAATTAGTTCCATCATATATTGCGACTATATAAGTCCCTGTTGCTATATAGCCTGCTTCTATTGCTACTCCGTTCATAAGAATTGTCTTGGCACCAAGCCCGCTTATATTAAGTGTAGAAGCCCCCGTGGAAGTATGCCCGGCCACAAAGATTGCCGTCAGGCCGATATTATAAGAGGTAATTGCGGGAGTAGGAGTCAGCACATAGGCGCTACCGGAACCTGTATCGGTGCCCCCATAAATAACCGGGGTCGCAGACCCTACGGCACTGATTGCGGCGTCTACATAATGTTTAGTAGTTGCGTCTTGGGTATTTGTCGGGTCCGCCATATTAGTAATGGCATAACCGGCCATTGAAATATTCGCGGTAGGGGCCCCTAGAGACGACAATGCAACAGCGGTGGGCACAAAGGCAAGACTGATTGTAAGTCCCGCTACAGTCGCAGTAATGGCGCTACTGGCCCCTACGATACTTCTAAGTTGGGCAATACCGGCGGAACTAAATTTATCAAATACTCCTACACCCGGTCCTTCATTAGCAAGCCCCAATGTAAGAGTACCCGGCACTGCCGGGAACCAGCCATTTAAAATTCTATACAAGTCATTAACGTCCGCCGCAAGCATACTGATAGCGTCTTTTGGTTGCGCGGACGTGACTGCCGGTATTGAATATTTAGGAGTTACTTGAGGCATCAGGGTCCTTACTGGTCTGGCTGAATAATATTATATCTTTGTAAAGTATAGTCATAAAGCATACCTCTTAGGATAAGATTGGTCCCACTTATGATTATCTGTATCATATTAAATTCCAAAGAGGCGCTAGAAGAACTACCGTCTATCCCAGGCAATTCCCATTGAGTAGGGAGACTATTTCTATAGATTGTAGGGTCGATTACTGTCGGAGTATCTGAATTAGTATACAAATATAGAGATATTCCGAGCAGGTCCCCGGACCCTGTTATCATTCCTCGTCTGAATAGTTTTGTGATGAATTTGTCATCTTCTCCCTCGAACATCATTGTATTGAGGACGCTTAGGACGGGAACAGGAGTAAGGGCAGTAAGACCGTAATCCTGGGGAACAGCGGGCTGTGTGTTGGGGGGATAGTTGCTATTCATGAGCGGTTGGAGATAAATATCTCCAATACCATTAGGCAGAAGGACGGCTTGCCATTCCGGGATATAACACACAATGGCCTGATAGGGGTCGGACTGCCCTAGCCCACTGTTTGTTGGGTAGACATACCTCCCCCAATATCCGAATCTTTCTCTTTCATATACCATTGTGAAAGTAGTAACAGACCCTTTGGTCGGGGATGCCGGGGACGATGACGTATTCAATGGGGCTCTAAGAAAGTAATAAAATGGAGTCAATGCCCCCCAGGCATTCGTAGTGTTAGCCCCATTCCCGAGATATGTACCCCCAAACATTTCCCCTCGTATAGGGTCCGAGGTAAGATTGACCGACCCTGCAAGACTGTAGATGTTATTGTCTCTCCCCGCGAACATGCATAGAGGCCCGAACTGGCTGATTGTAGATTGGCTTACGGTAGTGATATACGGGTGCATAACTCCGACATAGGGAGCCGTAGGGTCTCCGGTCATATACAAGATTGCAGTAGTTGTGAATATATATAGTTTATCGTCTTGAGACATAAGGGCTACAATGGGGCCCCACTTGGACGCTATTTGGAATTTGTCTGTAGACGACCATGTACTAGGGTCCGCAGGATTTGAAAATTGAATTACGTTGGGGGAGGCTGTTGTTACCACAAAAAGTCTACCGCTAAATTCAACAATAAGATATGGATTAGCAGGAGACCCGCTGATAACAGAGGCGGACCCGGAAGGATTAGAAGGGTCCCACAACAGGACGCCACCGAAGTTAGGATTTACCATATATACTTTTGGGGCAAAATTAGCGTCCAACATGGATTCGAAATATACAGGTGAATCACCGGGGCTTGTAGGAACGGTAAAGCTAGTAAAAGACAATGGTAGATGATTCAGAGGCATTGAAAAAGTAGCGGTATTCAAGTAACTACCTAGAATAGGGGTAGAGTAAAAAGTAGTTCCTGTTTTCGCTACAATAAGCATCGCTGCAGGATTGGACTCTGAGGCAATAGACGTTCGATAAAGACCTACGCACATCGAAGTGCCTATAGCAGTAGTCGTGTTGATAAGAAAAGTGGATTGTCTGGTTTGACTGTACCCGTCCCGGCGGACATCGAAGTTATCAAACTGTGCGCATTCTGTGGGCTTAGAAGGGTTCGTGGAGAGCCCTCCTGTAAAGTAAGGGAACTTATATGTCTTTACTGCCGATTGCCCAGGGAACGGCATTGTGGCTCCTTAATAGTCCATATACATTGTGGGGGTCGTATATGCATTCTTAGATTCGTCTGTATACCACCCAAGGAATTCGTCCCTAAGTCTTTTATATTCGGATTCAAGCCTGTCCGCTTTTGCTTGGAGATGAACAAGACCGTCCGCCAGGATAATTTCCGCTGCTGCTTTCTTGGCAAGAGCTGGCCTGAATCTAGGCGGAACTTCCGGTATGTCTGCATTAGCCAGAAGCATATTAGGATTCCGGTAAAACCATATCTCCAAAGGATAAGTAGAATCTGGGGGCATCGGACCTAGTGCCAATTGAGTCATTGGTTTACCCCAATGCGTGTACCAATCGGGAAGAGAAGTCCCCTGGGATAGATAATCCAATTCATTTGGGTTTGCTCTATATACAAGCTGAATATTATTTACGAGGACCATTTTCTCATACATAAACCCGCGAGGCATAGGAATAAATCTATACCCCGGTACACAGGTCCCGATTATCTTATCTTCCACTCCAAAATCACCAAACAAATCAATAAGTGCATAATTTATCCACTTATCTACGCGTGTGCCGTAGAAACTCTGGGCTTCACTGGCCCCTACATACGAGAGCGCCCATTGTCTAAGGTCCTGCAAGTTCAAATCTTGTACGGGCATAAATCACCTCATAACACGAAGGACCGGGGCATATCGCACCCGGCCCTCCGCTAAGACCGGGATTAACCCGGCTTGTGCTTACTTCTTGCCACCCTTATGGGATCGGCGGCCACCCCGCTTGTGGGACTTACGACGTCCACACGCGCCCTCGGGAATCTCTTCGCCGAGGAAGGCTTCACGCTCCTTGCGGTCCATTTGGTTACACCTCCTTACTTAGGCCCATGCTTCTTCCACCTTTGGGGCGGCGCATTCACATCCCGTTTGGGGCTGGAGCAAAAGTGCCTTTAGTCGAACGTCCGTTCCAATTCGGTGGCCCCAGAAATCCCCGCACTCCGGGGCTTCCCGGACTGAAACGGCCGGTCACGCGTAGATTTTACCTTTGACGGGACAGATGACTGGACAGTAATGGAACTAGAAATATCCGACTCTTCCGAGGTTTCGGGACCGTCGGCAGAACCTACCAATTCCGGGAGACGATTACCGCCTACAGTGTTCCTGACGATTTGGTCGAACTCTTCTTCTGAGAAGGAAAATGATGTGACTGACTCGTCCGGAATCTCCGGCATCTTGAGATATTCCGCAGGAATTGGCATACAATCGTCCGTGTTCCAGGTAACTTCGGACCCGGGAATCTCGTAGAAATTAGGGGCTTGATTGCCGTGCGCAGGGACTACGAACATACCGCCTTTAAGCCAATAATCAAACCAGGAAGAACCTGATCCGATCATATTCTTCAAGCGATTCAATTCTCGGAACCATTCCACAGGGTTATCTCGGTACCTCGGATTTCCACTCCAAACCATTACGGCCTGACGAGGAAGCATTCGGCAGGTCTGGGGGGGAATCTCATAGTTAACCTTATTGAAGATTCCTCGGAAAGCCCTGTCCGGAGACCGATTAAACGCCATGACATTCCCGTAGTAGAATTGCTTGTCGGCGGGGTTCAACTCGAAAATTCTGGGAGTCTGACGTGCCATTTATAGATTAACCTCCGAAACGCCCGATATGCAATCGAGCAACGACATAGTAAGGATTAGTACCCGTGCCTGCGGCCAATGCGGTGCCGATAACAGGGTATGTAGGGGCAGTCCCTGCGGCTCCAACCGTAGTGCCAGTCTTGTCAGTACCGGCCTTGATCATAATCTGAGTGCCAAGAGCGAACGTGGAATTGTCCACAAGGACCACGGGGCAATACCCGTCGGTCTGAAACCATCCCCACGACCCCTTCGGAACTACCGCAACTGCGACACCGGCGAGGCAATTCGCGGACGAATCTGCCTGCGCTGTAGAGACGGTAAGAGCATAATTATCTGCAAAAACAACTACGTCCCCTACTGCAGTAGTAGCAGTATTGGTGCCATTATTCTGGAGCCACTTGTAAGAACGGACCCCGAGGGGAGTCTGAAAATCAAGGTCCTTCCAAATGATACCCGGAGAATCGAAATTATTATCTGGCCGGATATCCGTAGTAACATAAGACGTACTAGGGCTCTGAACTTGATAGCCCTCATTCAGGCTTCCCATTATTCAAGACCTCCACCGATACGGTTGCTCTGGGTAGTAATACCCCACACCGTATCCATAGTAGGCGGTGCAGCGTCCGAGTTATTCGGGCCGATAGGGTATGGCGAATTAGAGCCTGGGAAACTTCCGCCTACGCGATGGAACACGCCCGGGGCACTAGGCGGTCCGTTGAAACTTTCCGGCATCTGCCGATTAAAATCTGTGAGATAGCCGTCACCAAGAGCCATGACGATTCCTCCTTATATTAAAACCAAGTAGGAAAACTAGAGGGGTCCCCGGCAGTAAGAATCCTGCCCTTTTGATGCTCTTTAGGAGTCCCTTTATAATCAGGCATTCCGCACCCTTCTCCGTCCCATCGTTCCATCATCCTACGATGGCTGTTTGGGCCCGCCTCAAAGGATTCAGAACCGTCCTGATCGTATGGGAATGCCCGCCGAGGAGTCCCGCCTTCACCAGATTGGATATGCATGAAGATATGACCATTCATTGGGCATTACCTCCTAATATTAGAGCGACGAATTAAGGTCCCACATCTTGCCGTTGGACCGGGGGCGGCTGCACACATAAATGAGCGCAAGGAGAATCTTTCCTGAAATAGTATCCTGATTATTCACAGTCTGGAAAGGACGCCACTTGAAGAATCTGCCGGGCTTTGCATAAATCTGATGATACTTCATATTAAGCATCCAGAGATATTCCGAAGGGACCGTAGGAACGTGGTCATCGGACACCACTGGAATACCCTTATAGAAAATGCTCCGATATCCAATACTCGCAGTGTTCCCGCTAGTCGTACGCTGCATAGGCTGAGCCAACTGGTTAATCTTATTAGCAAGGCCACGGCCAGTAAGAATAATATCCGGAGTATCGTTGTCCCAGGAGATATTCGAGAACATTGTATCGAGCAACGGTACAGTAAGGGCACGAGCAACGTTGTTATTGCTATTCGTATACCCCTGCCACACCGGGACTGCCGTTCGATTAACACCGCCATAGTCTGGGGCTACGTTACCATTATCGATTGCCGCCTGCATCCCGGTAATACCGAGACCGCCATATCCCGTGCCATCTGACTGGATGTCTGACCCGATAGCGTCCCGAAGAGCAAGCTCCGCTTCCGACATTCGAGTAGCAGCAAGGTCAAATACAGAATCCGGCCCATCATCGCGCGTATCATCGGTGCCTGTAATCGATACGTCAATCGCATAAAACTTGAAATTGAAAACAGCGCCCTGTTCATTAACCTGGAAATTCGGAGTAATCGTCTGATTACCCGTATATCGGGTAACGAACTCTGTGGGGAGATTGGTCATAATAGGCTGAACAAGATAATTACCGCCCTTAATCCAATCCCTATTCTTAAACAGAAGATTCATGAACGTATTCGTGGAAGTAAACTGATCGACCATATATGGTACGATTACTTCCTTGATCATCGTGTTAATTCCGACGGGGCCCGTACTTGGTGCGGCCACTTACTTACTCCTCGCTTAAATAAATTGCCCTAAATCATCCCATTAGCGCGGCCCCACGCACGAGCCTTGGCCTTCAACTGCGACTCGTTACGGGGCCGGTAATTAGAGATATTCGCAAGCTCTACTGCTTGAGAGGCATTTTGGGGCGCGGAACCCGCTCCAGCACCGGGCCGCATCACTCGCATATCGGCTGCCGGTGGCGGGATCACCGGGCTTGCTGAAGGATTATAAGAGCCCTGCTGCTGATATTGGGGCTGTTGAGCGTACTGTTGCTGTTGAGCGTACTGTTGCTGCTGAGCGTACTGCTGTGACTGCTGCTGCGCCTGCAATTCAGCGAGAGACGTTACTGCACGTCCCATCATGTGAAGATAGGCGTCGTTGAGGGAATTAAACCCGTTTTGACGCCTATACTGTTCAGTAGCCTCGGCATTGAAAAACCCGGGATATCTCTGAGCCAATTGCATAGCTTCGAGACGATTCTGCATTTCCCGGTTCGTTGCTTCCGCCCTGGCCTGGGCTTCACGAAGTTTTCGAATTTCTCCCGCCATTGCGGACGACGCGGGGTCTGCCCCAGGAGCCGTACCATTCGCAGCGTCCAGGACCTGTTGAGCCAGATCCGGACGGCTGGTGAGAAGGTCTGAGAAATAATCAGCTTCCTGAGCCCGGGCGGCTGCTTTACGATATTCCGCCTGCAACTGCTCATTACGAGCCCGCTCAAAGGACAACTGCTGCTCATACAACTGGCGGTACGGATCGGCGGCGGGGGCCTGGGGCTGTTGCGGAACCTGCGGAATCTGAGGGAGGTTAAAACCAGGGGCTGCTGGAGCCTGCTGAGTCTGTGGGGGTGTAGGAGCTCGATAACCCGTGTCGCTATAGGTTTCGATGCCGGTGTCAGTGCCCCCATTGGCCACAAGGTCGTTTACCATCAAAGCCTGTTCGGAAGGGTCCATAGGGCGCGCGGAAAGACCGACACCAGACCCTTCCAATTGCGCCATGATTTCATTTTCGGGGTTATTATTGAATAGCTCCATACGAATACGCCTTTCTCGATATTATATTCTTTTCCCTTTTTTACGCAATATCAAAAAAATATTACGCAAGAAAAGCCTTACATCATACCGCCCATATCGCCGCCCGAAGGAAGCGGAGGGATGTCTGGTGTTCGGCCTGTCCCACGGCTGCTGGCAGGGATACCCGGGGGATTACCGGAGACAGGGTAGTCGAGGTCTTTTGGGGTAGACCCAAACAATGAAGAGAGATTATGAAGAGTGCTATCAAGCACCATCTTCTCAGGAGACCCTTGGGGGAAGAATCCTTTAGCCATGGAGAGAAGGTTTGTTGCGGAACGAAGAAGGTCATTTCCGACATTCCCCGTCATCTCCAATGAAGGCATCCCGGGGTTCGGTGCGCCCGGTCCCATGGTGGGAGGGGGCGGCATAGGCGGCATCCCAGGGGGCATACGGGGGGGCATCGGGCCCGGGCCCATGTTCATTGGAGGGGGCATAGGACCCATACCGGGAGGCATAACGGGAGGCATACCGGGGCCCATCCCAGGGGGCATACCAGGGGGCATACC
>JAEHJW020006256.1_pt1 | contig 50215 bp, 73 predicted proteins | sample 9271431 | NCBI WGS metagenome assembly JAEHJW02
CGATCTTCACGTTGGCAATATGATTGAGCGCGGCTAATTGGCTCACCGTCGATCCCGTACAGGCGGCAATCCCCGAGAGGGTATCGCCGGGTTGCACGGTATAGGTGTATGTCGGGGTCGAGCCGGGACACGCATACCCCCCGCTCCACGTATTGGCCGTCAGCCACGGCGATCCGGCGGGTTCCGGCTGGGGATACTGCGCCACAAGATGGCCATCGACATACTTGGCGATATAGGCCAGCCCCGTCCGATTGCGCCAGAGCCCGAGCGACACATAGACCGTCCCACATTTGCGCGTCACAAACGACGGCACCGTTTGCGGGGCCCGATAGGTCATGGCCGCCGTTGACGTGGGGTGGGGTGTCGTGTGCGGTGTGCGGGTCACCGTTTTGACCACGGTTTTGATGACCGTCGTGCGAATCGTGCGGGGCGTCACCGGAGACGTGGTCTGTCGGGCCGTCGGGGTACCCGTGACCGTGTGTATCGCCTTTTCCGCTGGCTTCTTGGCGACGGTATAGACATAGTACACGCCGCCAATTGTCGCCACGACGCCGCCTAGTAGCATCAGCTTATCCCGTGCCCGCTGGGACAACAAAGGCGGTTTTTCCGGCGTCGGCTTCGCCATCCTTATCGCCTCCCTTGGTGTCGGGCTACGGCCGCGGCAATGAGCCCTAATCCGGCGACCGCCGTCCCTCCAATCAGGAGATCCTCCACTAGATGGGTCGTGGCCGGAGAGGTCGTAGCATGGGTAGCGGTTTTAGCCGTGGCCGGGGTTTGACGCACGGTATGGGTCGTAACGGGCGACGTGGGTCCCGGCGCAATGCGTCGCGAAGACTGCACGGCAATCTGATAGGGGCGGCACACATAGCCTCCCGTGCGCCCCTGGATGACATCTTGGATAAAGGCAGCATAGAGGGAAATGGGGACGCCCCGCACTTGCGTCAGCCCGCCACGAATCGCTTCTGATTCTGGCGTATAGACGGCGTAAAAATAATAGCCCCCTCCGGGCGGATGAAGCGCAATCATGGCAGTCCATCCGTTGGCAGTGAGATGTCCTGTCGAACCCCCGATCCCCAGCAGTCCACCCGGAATGGTAAATGTCCCGTTGTCATAACATACGCCCACGAGCGATTGGGACAAAGGAAATCCCCGCACAAACTTGTAATAGGGGGAACCCGACAAAGACACCGTGACGCTAAAAGGCGGGATGAAACTCACGTTCGCCAGCCAGCCGTAGCCCAAAAAGGCCGCGAATTGATGCCAACCGGTTTGGCCCAGCGTTTGAATAGTCCCGTTGGCCTCTGCCTGATAGAAGAACGGGAAGCCGCAATAATCAATAAACACTCCGCCACGCTTGATATGCCCGGCCACCGTCTCGGGGGTGTACTGAATGCCCATTTGATCCGAATAGCCCACGGCTTCGCCTGCGGCATTGATCACCATAAAGCGATCCGTGAGGGATTGTTGGCCATGATTGCCACCCAAGGCGCTATAGAGGGCCGTGTAGTCGCTGACCGGTGCAGGATTGCGGTCAAAGCCTTTGCCGAGGCCGATAATCGCGAGACCTCCCATGTGGTTGCCCCCCCTTAATGCAAGAGTACTGTGGCAATCACCCCGATGAGCGATCCCACGATGACGACGCCCACGCCGATCACGGCTTTATACAGTTGATCAATGCGCGAGGTCATCTCCGAAATGTTGTTTTGCGTCCGGTCGGTCGTTTGCTTGATATCGCCCACGGAATCTTCCAAACGCTGGATCCGCCGATCATGATCCGTGAGTTGCTGTTGGATGGCGTCCATCCCCGTCACCCCCTGTGGTGTCAGCATAGCATCCGTGGTCGGGATCGTCCGACGCTTAGAAGGCATTCAAATGTTTGGCCCGCACTTGCGGCACGTAATGAATCGGAATCCGGGGGGATTGGGCCGCGATCTCCGAGAGGCGCGTGTCGGCCCACGGAAAAATGAGCCGCCCCCACGCCTGCTGATCCTCCACGCGCTGGAATAGCCGATTCGGAATGTAGGTGCAATTAAAGCTGAAGTAGTCACAGGTCCCGTCCGGGCGGGTCGCGCCCCACACGGCATCCTGACCCTGCCAGGTGCGATGACTGGGCACGGGTTCCCCGGTGCGGAGCGAGGCAGGCCAGAGCCAGGCGTGACCGGTCAGCACATCCTCGGGATAACGCAACACCGCCCGGTTCATCTCGCGGATATCCCAGGGATCCACAGCCACATCCCCGTCAATAAACACAATCCCCGGATGGTGGGCACGATAGCGGAGCCACACGGATCGCATGGCCGCGCCTTTGTTGCCGTGGGGATAGCCTGGCGACGGGCGCAGGACCAGAGGATGAATCAGGTGGGCCGGATACGTGACGACCGGGCGGATCCAGACGAATTGGACCCACGCCGGAATGTCAGTAGGCATTGGACATCGGTCGCCGACCGCCTCCGTATCGGCCTCGCTGGGCGCGGCGGTCGCCAATAGCCGCCTGAAATTGGCGGAGAGATTCCGGATCATAGTCCTCCACAGGAATGGGGGATGTGCCATTGATGGCGGCGTTGATCGCCCGATCCAAATACATGCCGTTATTGGTCAGTTGAATGGCGACGGGCGTGGCCGCTCGTTGCACGGCATAGGGCAACGCCTGCCCGGTCGTGGTCACGGATACCGCGTCACTGCCGCAATAGGGGCAGGTTGCTTGGGGCTCCTGCGTATTAAACGCGGTATGGTGACAATCGGCACACTGAATGCGTTGAGTTGCCATCGGGATCACCTCCTCCTGAGCGTAGCGGGGAAGGGCCAGCCGTTCAGACGCTTCTTACGGCACATAGTTTAGCAAGGTAGGGATAAGAGCGATAGGATCCCTAGACTCAAGACGCCCCGAACTTTGTGCCTTCGAGATCGCTCAGCCATGTCGGGACCATAGGCGGAGCGGGTGGGGTCAGATTGGCCACGGCCCAGGTCGCGAAGCTGGTGGCGTCCATCGCGGCGATCTGGCTCAGCGGAATGTCGAAATGGTGCTTCGTTCCGCTGAAATCCACCTTGATCCGGATTGTGCTCGGATTGAGCAAGATCACTTTGTCAAGGGTCATGATGCCCTCCTATTCTTGGATCTGCGTGACGGTGCCGATGGACGCATTGGTTACAGTGATCGAGTAATACCATTGGGGTGGGACTCGGAGCGTGATTGTGTCCACGCGCCCCACTGCAACTCCGGCCGGTTCGCTGTTCGTGAAAGCGGCGGCGGGCGGATCGGCTGTGCCCAGTGCCACGGCTGCGGTTGCGGCGGCTGTCGATGTGGGGGAGTAGGTGATGGGAATGTAGAGTGTTTGGTACGATGCGCTGGTGTTTTGATACACTGTCGCGCTGGCGATGGCGGGGGCACTCTCCGCTGGCAGGCTGCCGACTGTCAGTCCGCTGTCGCAGGCAATCCCCGCATCCTGCAAAAAGCCGATAGTATTGGCTGATGGGGTGTAAAGAGAGAGTAACTGCTCTCCGGTCCCCCAGTTTTGGCTCAAAACGAGCCTGAGCCCACCCTTGAATTGCTGCCAAAACGAATCGTTGGTGAAGGTCTCGGTGGGGCTAACAGCGGTGAAATTGATGGTTGGCACGGTCTGCGTCTGGCTCCACGTATTCGCTCGATTGGTCAAACTGGGATCTTCAAAAATCCCGCTCAAGCCCTCCGCGATACTCATAGCGTCTTCCCTCCCACGTTCAGCCGAAAGACCGTCTGAGCCGTCGCGCCGTTCGTGTATACCAACTGAGCATAGGGAGCTACCACCGAGATATTAAAGCCGGTCGGCGTCGAGGCGCTGACGGTGATCGACGACTGCACGTCCCAATGGGTCCCATCGTAAGACTGATTGACATCGAGCGTGCCCGTTTGGTCCGCGTACACGCTCCCCACGATTTTATCGAAGGCGGATACCATAAAAGTTTTGCTGGTCAGGACCGCGTTGGCTCCTAATGCCACATTTGTGCTGCTTTGGGTTTGTGGGGTTAAGCGCCCCGCCTGTGAGTTTTGCTGTTGCAGACTCATCGGTTAGCCCTCCTCTATCGTGGCAATGGCGGTCACCAAGGCCGCGCCACCGAGACTGAAACTGATCTGTTCCCCAGCATTGACGGGCTCATCGAACGTGTACCAATCGCCCGGCGACAGCGCCACGCCGGAATTAATCGACCCGGTCGCCGCGGTGCCCCCAGAAGGCGTAACAGTCTGTGACAGCACTTGCGCCGCCGCTGTGGTGTTGCTCGTCGGTTCGGCACTCCCGCTCGATGTGGCCGCCGCGCTGATCGTGATGTCAAGCGTGGATCCGTTCACAGTCACCGCCAAACCACTGGTCGCGCCCGAATAGGTGATGGTCCCGCTACTGCTGATGGTGCCCAAGAGCAGAGGAGTGTTGGTAGTGCCCACATAAATCCCGACACTGGAGGCCCCCGGTTGGACCGTCACCGCCGTCGTAATGAGATTCCCTGCGGTAGTGATCGTGAGGGACGCCAGGCTTTGCCCAACCGTCGTACTCCCGTTCGCATTGACTTGGGTTTGCGCCACATAGACCGTTTCCCCTGCCGTAAACGCGGAGGCCCCCGCCGATTGCGACAAGAGCAACGGACTAGACGGATCCGCCACAACGGGATGGGCTAATAGGATGCCAAACCGCAAGACACCGCTCCGGGCGGCCTGAAACGTGGCCCCAGGGATCACGCCTGCCGCCGACAATGCCGTGTTGCTAACCGTGAAGGCGTTGGTAAACCGTGGACCACTCCGATTGCCGAATGCCATAACGCGCCTCCTTAGATGCCCAGGACTTCGATGACGCCGGAATACGTGGTCGTGCTGTCGGGGGCCGTGATCGTGAGTTCGGTTGTGCTGGCACTAACCGTCAGTCCCGTGGTGTTCACGGAAACGGCGGGGGTGTTGGCAAAGGCCACCGGGAAGGTAATCGTCTGTGCGGTGGTCGTGTCATTTTCATACCCGCTGGCCACGGCAATAAACACCTTGCGGGTCCCGCGCTCGGGCTGTGCCCAGTCGATGGTGCCTGCCGTGGTTCCGGCTAAAGACGTGGTGGCCGGATTCGCCGCCACGTTGCCGGATCCGTCGTCGAGGGTGTTTTTGTATGAGGTCATCGCCTTATTCCCACCGATTTGCACCACCAGTACCTGGTTGCCGTCCACATCGTTGACGTTCCAGTTATCGGACCCGGAGGCGTTGGGAAAGTGGAAGTTGCCATTGTTATCCACATACGGCGCTGAACCGCCGTTCCCTGTGAGGTCTATCGTAGCGCCGTGTGGCCCGCCCGTACCAGGGATCTGAACCCCGTTGTTGAGCGTCGTATTCCCGTTCAGGGTATTGCTGCCATTGTTCACGGTGAGATTGGTATTGCCATTGAGCCCCAGGGTCATCACGTCGTCCCACCCGGACCCGTTGTACCATTGGAAGGTCATCGTATTGGCGGAGTTGTCTACCACCACCTGCGAGTAATTCGGAATTAAGGTTAGTATCGCTTGTGCCATGCGGGTTACGCCTCCTTAGATAAATGCGCCGAGTTCGACGAGGCCGTCCGCGTCCAGGACGAGTTGTGCCCCGGCCTCAATGGTGAGGGTGTTGGCAAGGAGCTTCCCCGCCACCTTGACAAAGCCCTCGTCGGTCACCGTCGTATAGGCCGCCACATTGCCGGATGGGATGTACAACACCCCCGTGGACTCGACAGTCACCGGAAGCACGATGGACGGATCGCTGCTCGGCGCCGTATACCCCGCGATCAAATCCGTGCCCACGTAGGTCGTTTGGGTGGCGGTGGTAGTGAGGTCCTCGGTGATGGTGCCGGTGTAGTTAATGGTGGTCTGAGACCCCACGTTCGCCGGAACGGTCACAGTGGCATCTTGGATGGTGTTCACCGTGATACTGGCCGGCGAATCCCCGTTGACGACGACCTTTGCGTCCGATAGGGTCCCGAGCAAGAGGTTGACGACGCTGGAATAAAACACATCGGAGTCCGTGACATTCCCCGTGATGGTGATGGTGCTCCCCTGGTTCGTGCCACCACCCTGGTTCTCAATCTGGCTGTTCATCACGTCGTTGCCGTCCACGGTCACCGTATCGCCATTGAGGATCACCCCGGCGTTGGCCATGTTGTTCGCGCGGAAATAGGAGGGGGCTCCAAGCGAGGTCACGATATTGCCGGCTGAGAAATCGTTTACCGTAACGGTGAAGTAGTTCGGCAGATCATCGAATGTTGAGGCAAAATAAATGGTCAAGATATGGCTCCCGATGGGGACCGCCACACCCGTAAAAGATGTACTGCCAAAGCGGGAGACGGACCAATCGGTCTGCGCCCCATTATCGATTTGCCAATAGCCGTTGTCTCCGTCACTGGAGGTAGAAATCGTGAGAGAAAATGTGCCCGACGCGCCGGCTTGCAAATAGATATAGGCATAATTATACGGTCCCGCCGGCGTGACACTGAACGAGCCGCCGGAGGTGCCAGGGCTACTGAAACTGATGCTGGCATTGTCGGGGTTGGTGGTCGCTGTAAGGCCGCCCGACGAGTTGTTGGACACAATCGAACTCGCGGTCATGCTGTGGGCCTTGACCGTATCCCCTTCAGTGATATTCAGGTTGCACCCGACCATGCTCCCGACCTGAATGGTTGTGGGCAACCCGGTGCCATTGGCATTGACGACAATGGTGTTGTTCGCATACTGGCCGGGAATGTCCAGGTTGACGGTCACGCCGGAGGGAATCGTGACGGTGTTGTTGCCGCTGGATGGCAGACTTCCTTGTTGCCCAGGCGTGTAGGCGCTGCCGGGTGTGGCGGCAAAGTTGGACAGAAACACGAACCGATCCCCCGGATTCGGCGTGTGATCCACCGGGTCAAAGGTCAAGGTGCCATCGCTGGCCACGGCGGTAATGATCGTGGGATACCCTTGGGCCGGTCCGCTCAAGAATAGCAGGATCCCGCCAATCAGGAGGTTCTGGATCCCTGTCGAGAGGGTCAGCGGTTCGTTCGGCTCCCCGATGTAGCGCAGCACAATGGTCGTGCTAGTCGGGTTGGGCCCGACAATCCAGAGGTTGCCCAAGTTTTGGGGCAACGGGGTCGTCGAGGCCAGGGCCGGGACCGACGGAGCGGCAGACGACACGGACACGCTGGCCGCCGACGACAGATGGGCATTCAATTGGGTGACGCTTTTTTGCAGGGCCTGCACCGCTTGGGCAATGGTTTCGATGTTTTCCGGTTCCTGTGCCCAATCGCGCAGGATCTCCAAGGGATTCTCGCTCATAGGGCCTCCTTAGACAATGATCCCGGCCGTCAGTTGATCCTGCCAGTGCCGATCCTGGGCCGTCATCTCCGAGGGATGCAGCAGGCCCAAGAGAATCTGAATCAGGCGGGTTTTTTTCACCCGGTAGTATCCAAAACGCACGACAACCCCGGAGGTGGCGGTTGTGGCCGACACCGCAAATTGGATCTGCTGAACTGCGACCATCCAGGGATGCCACGGCTGTTGGAGGCCAGGCGTGTTATCCAGCAGCAGCGACAGGTGATCCTCTTGGGTATCGCGATCCACCTGGAGGGTGATGAAGTTCCCGACACTGCCGCTGGGAATACTGGCGGCCAACGTGTGCCACACCAAGAGTTCCCCGGATCGCGGGGTAAAGGTCCAGGTGACCGGGGTGGCCACGGCATTGACCGTCGCCCCGACCTCCACGTTTTGGAGAATGGCCCGGCGAAACACATGGTCCAGGCCCTCATGCAGGGTCAGCGGACGCAGGTTGTCCGTCATGGCGAATTTCTTGATGTACTGCCGATCCTCGGGCGTCAGGCGGTCGGTGAGACCGTACAGTAGCTTATCGGCTGTCGTCAGGGTTTTCATGGCCCCGTAATAGTTGAATTGGACCGGACTGGTCAAGGCCGCCGCGTTGTTGTTGAACCAGGAGAGGTGCAGGGTGTCGAAGGCCCGGTAAGCTCGGTGGCTTTCAGTTTCAATCGGAATGAGTCCCGAGGGCCACAGGACCGTCGGCAAGGTGGCCCGATCCCCGTCGAGCACGGTCCGGATCGCCACGTTGGCCGTGGGCGTCGTCGCGAGATCGCTGACCCACGCCATTTGGGTGCGGTTCGTGGCCGTCGCCAGGTTGGTGGATCGAATAATATCCTCTTCCCCGGTGGGCAGCGCCATGTCCAGGGCCGTATACGGCAGCCGTTCATACCAATACCGATATTCTTGGATTTGACTGTGAATAAATTGCGTAGCCGGGGCGAGTCCTCCCACGACGGATCATCTCCTTTGGGGGTCGTGCTGTTAGTGTATTTAGTGTAGAGAAAGGGCTTGGCCGATGCTGACGCTTCCTGTTAGGCGTCTTCGAGCACGTGGAAGTGCGGGACCAGGGGCCCGTGCAGGTGCCAACGAATACCATGGGCATGGGTCCACCAGGAGAGGCGGCTGTCTAGATCCCGCCAGGACCCGGGTTCCCATTGCGGGGGACCGTGCGGGGTGATTTTGGCCAGGCCAAGCCCGACATAGTCCGCGTAAAGATCCTCCAGCGTGGCCCAACGCCAAGTGAGACCTTGGCTCACCCGATGGGCCAAGGTGTGGTAGCCGATGATCGCTGGATCCCGGGGAAAGTCTTTGAGGTAGGCATCGAGATCTCGAGCATGAGGCCACCGATCCTGATCCGCGGGATGTTGCCGCAGGTCGGCCTGGATCCGATGCAGCCGGGTCAGCGTGCGTTTGTCATGGACCAGCACATAGGCTTGGGCGCAATACGGTTCCGGACAGTCGGCCAGCCGGGTCAGCATCGCAGGCGTCGGGACGATATCGTGCTCACAAATGAGGAACGGTTCCCCGTCCTCCCACGCGGCTTGGACGGCCGCCTCATAGCGCGTGTCGTCCCCGCACGCGACATGGCGGACCGGCAGTGGGCTGTGGCGCAGCGCCTGCCACGTCGGTCCTTGGTGTGCGCCAATGGGCACCGCGTAAGGATGCATCACGTACATGGACTTCCTCTCCTTTCCAGGCAAAACGCCGGGGGATCGAGATCGCCCCGGCGTCATGGCCCACGACCATTACAAGGTGCCGGCCGGCAGATAGTCCACGAAGATGAGCGAATTCGCGGCCGGGGCCGTGGCGAAGGTCAGCGTCACCGCCGGGTTTTCCGGGGTCCCAGCAAAATTCACGTTGCTGGACGATGCAGCGGCCGAGGTGGCCGTGTACGTGTCCACGGTAAACGCGGTGGCCCCTCCGGGCACGACTTGCACGGTGTTCACGAAGTCTGCGGGCATCGGCAAGGCAAAGGTGGTCGCCGTGCCGTTCGCGACAAACCGGGCGGTCTTGATCGCGTTGGATGCAATAGTGGCCATAATGGCTGTCCCTCCTGATTACGAAATTTGGATGCCGCCAAGCGCCATGTACAATTGGTTCGCGTCAAAGCCGCTGGACAACCCAATGGCCGAGAACGCGGGAGCCCAGTTGTCCCCCTGGATCAGGAGATTGACCAGATCCTTGGCCGGAGGCAAGGCAAACATTTGATTGGCCGCATCAATCTGCGGGGCCACCGCCCCATATTGGAAGGGGTTGCGCTGGCCGCTAATCCGCAAGCCGTTCTTGTGCATGTCGGGCACGAAAGTCCGGGTGTCGGACTTCCACCAGCCCACCTGAATCACCGGATCGGATCCGACGCCCAGCAAGGACTCCGCGAAGTTCACCCCAAATTCATAAGGGATAAACGCCGCCGACGGCGAATCCTTGTAGGGGAACCCGAGGTCATGCCGGGCATCCACCACGTTGTTCTGTTGGCCTCCCACCGCCTGCTTGTTGGACATGACGTATTCGGCGGACGTGGTAATGGCATTGTTGTTGGTGGCATACGTCAGGTAGCGGCTGATCGTCGGGCCGCCGCCTTGCAACGTGCCTCCGGGCAACTGGGCCATGGTCTTGGAACTCAAGGCATCCGGCAGAATGTGGGTGCCTTGCACTGTGCCGGTCGGGTGGCGGCGAATCCGATAGGATCCGTTGTACGCGGATTGGAAGCGCGCCAACTCGTTATCGGTCCACATATCCGCCAGCATGTAGATCCGCAAGGGACGCACGGCAGTGCCGTTCACCCCCCACCCCTTGGTGGACTTGAAGGTCAACTGCAAGGGCTGTTGGGCGGGAATCTTAATTCCGAGAATCTTGAAGGGGAGATTGGTAATATTCCGTCCCTTTTGGATCTCATTCCAGGCTTCCCGCATCGAGTGCGAGAAGGGCACATGGGCCTTGCGCCCGCCGTAAACCCGGTCATGGCGCGGGAACATATTCCGGGTATAGCCTCCGGAGATCACCAGGCCCGAGACATCTTTCTCGCCGACGGTGAAGCGGATTTCGACATCGACGTATTCGCCGCTGCTGTTAATCGGATACTCAATGAAAAAGTCATACAGATCGACGCCATACCCTGGCGCCGACAACAGGGTGCCATCGGGCGCCCGCACCACGGTCACCGAATAATCAGTGGTGCTGTTCGTACCGCTGACGTTGTTCACCGCTTCGACGCCCGCGGCGAGTTTATCCACCTCAATGACTGCCCAAACATCACTATCGCTGGCAAAATCCAAATTTTGCAGACGTGTTGCCATCCTCGGACCCTCCTTGTCTGTCGTGCGTTAGTTATTCGTCGCCAAATCCGCCGCTGCCATAGGTGCCGTCACTGTAATCCACGGTAGCGCCCCCGGCGTCTACTCCGCCGCCGCCCCAATTGCCGTGCGGGTCCATGACTTCCATCCCCGTGACGGTGGCAGGCGTCGTGGTCGTTGTCGAGGCCGTACTAAAGCGGCCCTTCAACCAGCGATCCGTCAATGCGCCCACGGAATAGGCGACCGACGCATCTAGCATCCGCTTGGCACGGTTGCTGCGGAATTTCGACCGCAAAAAGGCCCCGGCCACAATATCCAGGCCAAACAGGGCTTCTCCATTAGTGATGTTGTGATCCGCCAAAAACTTCTGGGGTGCGGCCTGATCGGCATAGTGGCCGACTAGAGCCATGCCTGCGCCGCCCACATACATGTCCACTTCCGCGACCACGTTGCCCTTAATGTCCCATCCTGGCATAGGTGACTCCCTCCTCGTAATAAATGGTGCTATCGTCCGGCGGGAGTACATCCCAACCGGTGAGACCCGGCGTGCTGTCGATCAGGCTTTCGACCACGGCTCCGACAAACACGCCTAAGGCTAATCGACCCAAGGTATTCTTGTGGCCGTTATAGGCCAAGACTGGCAAACTGGCGATCATCTCGACCACACGCCAGGTCCACACGTGATTGGCCGGGCGGGTATGGTTCACCTCAGCGGTGACCGCTGCGCCAAAGCCTACGGTGGCGAGTTCCAACAGGTTCAGGGTGACGGCGGCATGTTCTGCGCCTTTGGTGTTCGCTTGGGCGGCCAACGGAGCCGTGTACGACTGCTTGTAGTTTGCCGTAGCCTTATCCTTAAACGACTTCTTCTGGTCGTCGTTCCCGGAACCGCCTTTGGCCTTGGGCATGCCACGTCACCTACCTTCACGCCTGAGCATAGTCGGTCTCGAAAACGTGTGCAGACGCTTGGGTAATCCGCAGATTCGGGCCATAGGCCCGCTGGGCCGCCTTGGCATCCAGCACCAGCGTCCGGCGATCATTGGCCCGCCAAAACGGGCGATAGTGGGGGGATTCCCGTACCCACTGGCCGGGTGTCAGCGGGTGGGGATAGGTGGTGTCCAAGGCCAAAGGCGTCCCGTCCGGCAGAAAGATGGTCGTCCAAGCGTGGAGATGATGTTGGTGGGCATCCGTATACCAGCCAACCGACATATATACCTGGGTTTCCGTCAGCACATGGCGCAACATCGAGGTCAGCAACACCGCCCCGTCTTTGCAATCGCCTACCCGATCCCGCAACACCTCGCCCGGCATACTCCAAAAGTCGGGTTGGCTGTACCGCAAACGCACGCGGCGTCCCAAGAGGCCGGGGAGCCAAAAGGCTTGCATCGCATGGGTATCACTCCACGCCAGTTGGCCCCACGGGTACTGGATATGGGCGAGGACCCAATCCCAGTAGCCATGCACGGTACGGCGGGGGAGCGACTGCATCAGGCGATCCACCATGTAATCATGCGGCTGGATGAGTTGGTTGACCCGAAACCATTGGTTGCCGTAGCGTTTGCGCAGCACCACGTCAGACATCGTGATGCACGTCCTGGCGCAATTGGTACTGGCTGCGTACTAGTTTGTCCGCTTGCCGAATGGCCAGGGGCCCCGCGACTAAAATGGCGGCCCCGCCCAAGACCCATTCCCACCAGGGCACACCGAGTGGGCCGGTGGCCGTGACCGCTTGGCTGGCCTTCTCTTGGGACATGACCCAGGGTGATTGGCGGAGTTGCCGAATGAGGAGGTAAATCCCGATAATGGCGATAATGATGACAATGCCCCAAATAATCGGCACGATAAAGGGTTGGCCTTTGCGCCATTGCAATGTCAAGGTGGTGCCGGAGGCGGAGGCGATAGTGTGGGCCCCCGACCAGGCCAAGACCTTTTCGCCGGTCGGCTCATCCGCGAGTTGCCCGGCCTGGTATTGGGCATTGAGCTTCGCGGCAATCGTCGGGGCGTTCGAGAGGTTGCGAATCACCATTTGGATCGGGGTGCCCTCGGGTAGCGACAACTCTGTCTGGATCACCAAAGGGTTCGTGATCTGCCGGATTTGGGCTTGGGTCACCGTCGCGCTAAACGGGGGAGACGCGGTAAACAGAGACCCGGCCGTCGCACTGGTCAAAATGGTCGTCAACGCCATACCTTCCGCCTCCTTGGTGCGCTAAGTGTAGCGTGCGGCAGCCCCGCCCTGCCGACGCTTCCGGCTCGTTCGGGCCACAAAGAGGGCCTGGACTGCGGCCATTTGCGCCAAGTACCAGTCCTTATGCTGCCAACAGACGACCCCATGGTCCGGCGCATCCTGCAATAGCACATCCAACAGCGATTCGAAGTCAGCCTCGTCCATCGCGGCGATTGCCGCGAGATCCTCCGCGCTCAGGAGGTGGCGGGCCATGGGAAGTTGCCATCCCCGCTCCCGATCCAACCGGGCGGCAAGGGAGGCCTGGGACTGGGCCAACTGTCGCAATTCCGCGACAGGCATGTCCGTGATCCAATTGAGGATGGCGGTTTCCACCACAGGCGGGATCATGCGCCGTATTCCTCGCTCACGTCATCCGGAGAGTCAGGCAGCGCGTCGCCCGGATCGGAGGAATCCGCAGCGACAGGAGACGTAGCGTTAAGGGGTTCCTTAGGATCGCCGCAATGCGGACAGAACTTGATCGGCGGATCTTGGGGATTCACCAGGGTTTCGACCCCGCACGCCTGGCATCGTGCCCGCACAAGCCCAATCCGAGGCGGCGTGACCGATCCGGCTGTCCGCGATAACGCGGGGCGCGGGGCCGCCCGACGCCGGGAGGCAAAGAATTCCTTGGCGAGTCCTAGACCAGTTTCGTAGAGTTCGGACGTGCCTTCGGCCTCGTCTTTTCTTAGCGCAAATTCGCCCCGCACGCGCTCTAGCTCCAGTTGGGTCCGGGCCGCCTGATCGTTAATCTGCGCTTGAAGTTGCATCAGGTAAGCCTGGTCTTTAATGCTCGTGGTCTGGGGTATCGCGGATCCGATAATGCGTTGCAGTTCCGCCAAGTCGGAGAGATCCTTTTTCAGATCATCCCGCGGGTTGCGGCTAAGGCCGCTGGTCAACACGTTAAACCCGACTTCCTCGATCATTTGCTCGACTTTCGACTTTTCCTTGGGTTCGGCACTCCGGTTCATGGTCTCCATGAGCAGTTTCAGGGTATCGTCGTGGGCCTTTTGGTTCTGCTCCATCATGAGCGCAAACATCTTGACAAACTCCCCGATCCCCGCGTCTTTGGCGCTGGTGCCTTCGGGTTGCAGGAGCTTCATGACCTCAATAAGATCCCGAATCGTCAGCCCGTGATCCCCGCCCAAGGTGGCCCCTTTGCCGTTGGCCACGTTGCTAATCAGGGCATCCACGAGTTTGTTGCCCAAGGAGGCGACCGCATTGGTGCCCGAATCAATGGCTACGGTGCCAGGAGCCAGTCCCGGCAGATTGTTGAGATCCATCGTCCCTAATTTCACCAGTCTTCCTCCTCCTCTTCCGCGTCCGCTGAGGTGGCCAAGGAGAGGGCCAGCGCATTGCCGTTCTCTTCCAAGTGCCCGAGGGCGTCGGTCAGCACATCATCGATATTGGTGAACTCGGCCTCGGGGACCGTGGCCTCGGCCACGACCCGCAGGGCGGTTGAACCCCGGATTTTCTGCGCAATCTGGACGATCCGGGCATTATTGAGTTCCAGATGATACTCTTGGGACATGGCGTAGCGGCCAAAGAACTCCACAACATCGTAAATCCACTGGGCGATGCCCTCGTTCGTGGGCTCGTAGGCTGTGCCGTCGTCCTGGCGACACATGGGCATCACCAGCGATACCCAACCCCACAAGGCCGGTTTCATGCGCATCCGGGCGAACGGCACACCCAGTTCGACGTTGCCGTCATCGGTCTTGACCTTGTCGGCCTTTTTGGCACTCCCTCCCTTGGCCGCGGCCGGGGCCTTGGCATTCGGATCGGGGGTCACATAGCCCAGTTCTTCGGCCTTTTTCCGGCTGGGGCCCGCCACCAGCAATTCCGCGTCGTCGCCGGGGCCATCATATAACCCGAGGATTTTGTGTCCGGTCTTGCCCATTTGGTGGGCGCGAATCGTCTTCAGCCCAGTGCCGTCACCGGGTTCTATGGTGGAATCGCCACAGGAGCAGCGCCACTCTCGCACGGTCATCCCTCCTGACAGCAGGATAGCGATCCCGACTCTGTGATGCTGACGCTCCGACTTGGCGGGATCGGACAGCCCAGTCGAGAGCTTATCCCGTACCCGCCGACTCCCTAAGAGCGGAGTCGCCGTCGAGTCGGAAGATCAGTCGAGTGCCCGAGATGGGGAGTCGGGCCGCCACGCAAAAACCCCTAGGCCGCCCGTGGGTGGGGCCTAGGGGAATAGGGGGACTATCGGTCGTTCAGGGACTGGGCCAAATCGTCGGGAATCCCCCCGCCAAAGCGAGACAGCCAACGGGTAAAGGTTTCCATCACCTCGTCGAGGTGATCCGCTTCGGCTTGCCACCGAATCCGATCCTCCCGGGTGATGGCCTTCATCTCGCTCGTTAAGGTGGCATCCAATTCCCGCCGCAGACGCAAGAGATATCGGAGAACATCGGACGCGAACGGAGGGGGCATGGCCATCCGGGGGGCATCTTGAGGCGTAGTGGCCACGGCAGGCGCAGAAGCATTCCTCCGTCGGGCAGAGGATTCCGCAAACGGGATGACAGATTCGCCGCCCAACGCAGTGATCCGCCATGTGACAAAGCGAGTTCCGGGATGGATGGCAGCCAGCCGCCCCTGATCACAGAGGCGGTCAATCGCCTGCTTGGCCGTGCCCCACCGAATGCCCAGCACCTGGGTCAGGTAGTTCACCCCAAACCGGTATTCGTGCGTCGCATCCGCCCGCATGACCATGACGGTGTAGACCGCCTTGTCCGTGGCACTCAACCGCTTGTCCGCGTAGATCTCGTCCAACATGGTCCAATTCATCGCCATGCCTCCCGCTCTAGGGGTTATTGGTCACACCCGCCGTTAAAGTAATACAACGAGGTCCATTCCTTGACCTTGGCTAGGGAGACCTTAGCCCAGATCTTCTCAGCCTCCGAGGGGCCCACGAAAGGGCCCCCGCCAAATATCGGATGATCCAACTGATCGGACGCCACTACCTTGTGGGCCATCGCCCATGCCTCCTCCGGCGTATCCGCACGGATCAGGAACTCAGCCATCCTGCAATAATCATAGGGAAAGGGCACAATCCATACCTTATGCCCCCCTAAACTCCGGTCCCGACTCCAACTTGGGGCGGAAAAGGCCGTGTTTCGCAAGGGATCCGCAATGGCCGTGGCCTCCATGAGATCGATGACGCCGGAATACGCCTGTTGGTGTGCGTGGCCAGGGTCATATATAACCGGATCCATAATCGTCAGTGATCTGCCGTTGTGCAATATCCGTAGATTCGTGGTGTTATAAACCACAGCGACGTCATCAAACTCCTGTGCGAACTCATACTCATAACCGTGTTCTACACTGCCGCTGCTATAATCGTCGGCAATGACCACGACCCTATGCGGCAGGGAAAATTCCAGCACCACGAGTCGCCCGCGGATAGATCCGGGATGTACATAAGCCTCTACGCCTGGCAAGGAGGGGGAACCGGGAATCGACTCTACAGGATTTTCCTCTACAGAATTCTCCCTTGGATTTTTCTTCCACCCCCTGATTATCCTGGCGACGTTCTCCGTACACATCGGACAGAGTTCTTCGAAATGGTGTAGCGGTGTAACAGACCCTGTTAATGGGTATTGCTCCACCGTAATTCGGAAAATCCCCTCATCGGTCAACGTCGTCCCGCAGTTGTCGCAGAAGTGCTTAATCATGGACGTTCCCTCCTGTGTTCCATGCCCTTAGTATAGTAGTGACGGACAAAATACACCTTCCACAGAGTTCTGGATACCGGTACCACGTGGTCTTAATCCCGTTGGGCTCGTACATTTTCACCTCGACACTATAAGTGCGATCATCGGTGATATCCACGCCGCAATTATCACAGACATGCTTGATCATGCGCGGTCCACTCCTTTTTGTTGATTCTCTGGCGTGACATTCACGACCTTGCCCTCTTCGATGTACACTCCGACATGACCCGATTCGTCTATAATCTCCGCCCAGATCTGGTAATCCTTTTCTCTGGCCATCCGTTCGATGACGGCCAAATGTTCCGAGTCCAGTAAACTCGCGTTGTCAATCCGAATCACTCGCAAGGTGGGGTTGAGGGCCATCGCCACCGCCAGCGACACCTGCAATTTCTGCGCACTGGACGCTTGGCTGAACGGTACCCCTCGATAGATTACGCCGCCGTTCGCAAACCCGAGACCCTCAATAGGGAACTTCGCTTGCGCGATGAGTTCCCGCTCATACGCCTTGATCGCTTCAAGCCGTTTGGTGTAGAGATCCGCGTCCGCTTGTAGGCGCGTGACCCCTTCGGCCCGATCTTGATAGGACCGGTAAGCTTGCGCCTGGGCATTGATGGATTCTGCTGAAGAAAGCGCCTCTTCAATGCCTGCCAGGTCGGGATGAGGCCATGGCCGCCACGCGGCCAGCGCGTCCTGGGCCCTGGCGAGTTTTTGCCGAGCTTCTACAAGTTGCGCTTCCAGATCCTCGATGGTCTCTTTCCATTCTGTGACTGCATCCATCAAGGCGACCTGTTCCCGCTCATGCTCCGTGGCCCGCCGCTCTTGCTCCTGGGCTGCCCGATATTGGGCCATGAGATCGGCGACGGAGACCGGTTCCGTCGGTTCCACGCGGGCCGTCGTGGCTAACGCGCCCTTCGCTTGCTCCAATTGCCGATTAATCAGGGTGCGGGCGTCAAACACCGCTTTGTATGTCGCGTTCAGAATGTCCAATGCGGTCTCACCGTCTTCGACGGTCCCGGCAATCGCATGCAACCGATCTTCATCGACGGTAAAACCGGTGACCTGCAACAACAACGCACGTTGCGTCTTGGCATCCGCCTGGGCGAAGGCCAGAGGATCAAAGGAGAGTTTGCCTACCAGCTTGTCGAGCATGGCCTGTGGGGATTTGAAACTTGTGCCTTCTTTGTTCTCCACCTTGAGGTAGCTGTTGCCGGGGGTAAAGGTCCGGGTGACGACCAAATCGTCTAATTCCAGGCGAATGCTCGCCTTCGTTTCTCCTTGGCGAATCGGCTCCTCTTGAATAGCCTTTGTGCCTCCCAAAGCCCAAAAGATGCTATCCAGCACGGTAGTCTTGCCTTGTTCATTTTTGCCGCTAATCTTAACTACGTTTCCCTGGGGAACGATCTCCACCGCCCGCAATTTCTTGATATTCTCAGCGGTCAATTTAACGATTTTCACGGGTTTTGCCCACCTTTCTGTACGTCAGCCAACCGTTCTAACCTCCGCAATAAGTCCTGTCCCCGAATCCTTTCTTGGGTAGTCATCACACTCGCCATACCGCCAACACCCGCCATAATACCGAGCACGAAACCTAGGGCTATCGGAATAGCTGACCGCAGCGGCCACAGCAGAACAATACCCACCGTGGCACAGAGAATACCCAAGATCGCCAGGTGCCGGGCGTCGTCGTCGCGCCAGAGAGTGGTCCAGAATTCCTTATTCATCGTTATTCTCCTTCCATCGCTTCGCCGCACACCGCGCACAGATCGTGCGGTCTACATTCGGCAATAGATCGCCGTCTAATCGAACGCTCACCATGGTCCATCCTCGCGCCACAACCTGCATCCAGATCTGCCGTTCCAGGGGGGCATAGTTCTGGCGCTCCCACGGCACCAGTTCCACGGCAAAGTTATCCATGGCGCGGCACTGGGAGCAGGTGATGGTGACTAGTACGCTAATCATGTAATTGCCCCTTTCAAGAACCATATTATTTGGAATGGAGTCGCGCCACGGCATCCAGAATGTCCTGCGCAGCAAATTGCAGGGATCGCAGGACGTCCCGATCCATTCCGACCGCAGCCGCATCCCGCAACCGGATCAGTTCGGTTTGCAAATTCCACCCATCTGCCGGGAGATTGACCGCTTTCAACGCCCGCTCCAGTCGAGCTAAGTGGTCCGTTTCCTGGGTCAGTTGACTGCGCAGATCCTCATTGTCCTGCTGTAATCGCGCCACTTCCTGCGTCAATCGCGTCTTGAACCGAGAGCCCAACGCCCATCGTTCGGCCTTATCCTCCACAAACGCCGTGATGTACTCGCGGGTCGAGGGAAAGAAGGGATGGCGATCCGGCTCCAGCCGACTAATCACTACATAGTACAAAAGCCATGTTGGCAGCTCCTGCATCGGGCGCAATACCGGCTTCCGCACTTGTTTGAGCTTCCCGTCTGCGCTAGCCCAGTACAACCCGACCACGTCCGGTAATTCGTGCGGCTGAATGAGATCCCACGGACACGCAAAGCTAAACTGATGGGTGAGAGGCAGATAAGCATCCCACTTGTCGTCGCGCAAGAAATCGGATCGACTTACTTTAACCTCATACCCCACAAAACGCGGATGAGTCCAACTGCGCTTAATCGCCAAGCCATCCATGCGGCTCGTGCGCACCATCGTACTCGGACCGTCCTTCACCTCGGTGATCCACAGATCCGCTTGATGCCGCCGTTGCAACATCTGCAAGATTTTGTCCGCACGTAACGTCGATTTACCCATAACCGACTATGCCCCTTTCTACTCCGTCCAATGGTCCGCACAGGTCACCGTTCCCCGCGCTTCGTCGTAGAAATCCTCCCCAGTACGGGGATCTAACGACTTCCCGCACACATCGCAGGTCAGGTAGGGTTCCCAAATCCAGTCGTCGAACCCGCAGTTCGGGCACGGATCGGTGGGCCGCGGTGTGAACGGCACATTGCGATAGGGGGTGATCCCGCAATTGGCGCAGAAGAAGATACCCCGTGGCTCATGGCGCGTCATACAGATTCCTCCTTTGCCACGGGGTACTCTAACCACTGTCGTCCATCTAACAGCGGGTCGGTCTCCTTGTGCCCGTTGTGGCATCGCTGCTTGAAGAAGAACGGCACATTCGCGCCCTGGCATTGATCACGGAGACTGCGGACCCAGCCGTCATCCATGGGGCGCGCACCAGGGCCGGATTCCGCTCCGACAATGACCCAATGGATTTTTGGAGCGAATACGGAAGTGCGGTGCAAAACGTTAACGGGCACGGTGTCATGTCCCGGTCCGGGCAACGGCACGGGCAGTGCAGTGAGATCCACAGGCCCGAGCAAGGGTTCGCAGGACAAAAACCGCACGACAGCGGGAGTTTGCAGCAAGAGCGGGATCCGCTCGTCGGCGCGGCGTTGATCTTCACACGACACGCCGAGCCATACATTCGGCAGCGGTTCGTGCTGACCGGTCCATACATCCTGCATGAAGTCACGCATCCGTTCCGGGCGCTTCGTGAGCACCTGGAAAATATGGTGGGACGCTTCGGCCATCACCGCGAACACTTCATTCAAGAATGCATCCGGCACTGCGGGATGGAAGAGGTCCGACATCGAATTAACAAACACCTTGCGCGGAGCTTGCCATCGCAACGGGTGCATCAACCGTTCCGGATGCAACTGCACATTGGCCGCCGCATTTCGTAGCGTCCATGGTTGCGTTGTCCAACCGAACCGATGCGAGACGGCTTCCGCGTAGCAATGTTCACACCCGGGCGATACCTTGGAACATCCCGTCACAGGGTTCCATGTGGCGTCGGTCCAGCCAATCGCTGTCTTGTCGCTCATTCCCTCACCCCCAACGCGGCGGCCAATGCGTTGCGCAGGGCCACGCCGAGGGTGGGGCCACCGCCGTCAAACCACCGCGTGCGACGCACGTCGATTATCCTGGCAAACCACACCGCCCCACTGTCAGACGGCCTAGCGGCAAACTCCATCTGGTACGCGGCGCAGTACGCTTCAAGCGTAGGAAATAGGTAGCAGGGATCGGCGAAGTCGCGGGGAGCCAGCTTCTCGCTAAACCCTAGCACCGATAGTTTCTCGGCTATCGCGCGGTTCGTGTCTTGGTCGGTCATTTGTCCACCCCTTTTTTCGTGATAAACAATACCAATGCGCGGGCCATGCGTCGGGCGATCCACTCGACTGCCGGCACCGCCACGCTATTGCCGACCAACCGATACCGGGCGGAATCGCTCAGCTCTTTGCCTTCAGCGGTATAGCGGGTCCAATCGTCCGGGAGCCCCTGCAAGCGTTCCGTTTCCACGGGCATGAGGCGACGGACTCGCATATCCACCGCGACAGCGGTCAACGTATGGGCCACGCCATCGTGCTCGATAATGAGATTCGTGTCTTCGCCTCGGTCGCAAAAGCATCGCGTGGTTAAGGCGTTCGCGGTTTTGCGCACATCGACCGCACAGGTGCTCTTTTCTGCCACATAAAATTCTAGTTCGGCGCCTGAACCGCCTGGGCGACTTGTTCCAGCGCCGCTCGCAAGAAGGGTGGGAGCGACGCGCCCCGCTTTTCGGCGCGACGGAGGATTCCCGCGCAGGCTCTCGGGCTCAAATAATATTTCGCTGGCGCGTTCCCCTCCAAAATCTGCGACAAGGAAGATGCGACGCCGTCGCTGTGGAACTCCGCAATATTGTGCGTCCAAAATGCGCCATCCGATTTCACGAGCCCCGCTGTCCCGAAATGCGGCGAGGACTGCTGCAAAATCTCGTCCAGCGTTTGAGGAAAAAGCCCCGGGAACGTTTTCCCATAAAGCCATGCTTGGGCGCACGGCTCGGATAATGCGGATCGCTTCGAAGAATAAGCCACTGTGTGCCCCCCCTAGTCCTTCTCGTTTGCCGGCGACGGATAAATCCTGGCAGGGTGATCCGAAGACCATCACGTCCACCGGATCTAATTCGGCGGGATCCACGGTCGTGATATCCCCATATAACGGTATCTCCGGCCAATGGCGGCGTAACACGGATTGCGCGTCCGGATTCCACTCCACCTGCCATGCCACGTCAAATCCGGCGCGTTCAAATGCGAGGTCAATGCCGCCGATCCCGGAAAAGAGACTCCCGACCTTCATTCTCTCACCCCCAGCGCCTCGGCGAAGGCCAAGGCTAACGCCTCCCACGGCGTCTCGCCGTCTGCCTCGGATTGTTCGTCGCACTCATTGCTGATATCTGCCAGTGGCACGACTGTTGGCCCTCCATCCCAGTCAATTTGGGAGTACAGTGCCCACGATCTCCGTGTCTTTTGCATCCTCCACGCCTCCACCACGGCGAGAAGGTTCGCGGGGTCCGTCAAGTCTTTGACTTTACGGCCTATGCGCCATTCGGGGTGATAATCTGGATAGGCCCTATGTTCTTCCGCTTTGCTCTCCGCAATCGCATAGGCGTCTTCTAAATCTAAGAGCTGCAGTCCCTCGGTGCCATCGATAATGCAAGTCGGACACAAGTCCCCCGTGCGCCATCGTTTGTTCTCTTCCCAATTCGTAGACGAGCCGCCATGGATATAGACCATGTGATAATTTTTATGCCCCTGCGGGCACTTCGTCGCCACTTTCCACAAAAGATCCGCAGGCAATCCCGCCGCTTCCGCTAACGTGGCTATGCGCTCCGAGAGGGCGACGCGTTCGGTGTCAGTCATGGGGCACCTCCTCCGCGAATTTTTCTATGATCGTCAACAGCCGTGCCAGTTCGGGATTGCGCCAGATGCTCCGCACAAAAATCTTCGGATCGGCGTAATGATGTCGATTTGCCGCGATGTGGCGTTCACACGCTTCCCGCGTGAGAAATTCGCCGCTATAGCGTTCGTAGTCCTCATAGCCTGTCCAGTGGTAGTCATCAATGCCCGCGTCATCACAGAAGTCTTTGAGCTCGTCTATTGTGGAGACCTTAGTTAAAGCAGCTTCCTGTTCCGGAGACAGTTCCGCTTCCCGCAAAAACTCCTTGGCTTGATCTAGCGTCTCCTCAAAAAATTCCTCCCCGTCTTCTCCGAGGACTAAGCACATCCCATCGGCATAGTCGGGATCAACTGGGGTTCGTCGCCTTTGTTCCATCACCTGGAAAATGACAGGTTTAGCGCTGTGCGCGGTGTCCTGAGTCCGCAATGTGTGAGCTAATTGCCTCAAGAATTGGAGATCGTCATCTGTGAGGTCGATCATTGGCTTTTCACCTTCCTCTGCCGCTTCCGTGCGGCTTGTTCCGATTCACTAAACTATTTTCTACCCCTTCACACAGAGGACTTGTTTCAATCGCACTACAGGCTCGATCAAATCCGCTTGTGCGGCGATCACCGCATCAATATCCTTATAGGCCCTCGGAATTTCATCGACCACCGCCGCATCTTTCCGGCTCTCGACCCCTGCCGTTTGTGCTATCAGATCTTCGACGGTGAAGGTCTTTTTAGCTTGATTACGGCTCATGCGGCGTCCCGCACCATGCGAGCAGGAGTAATACGCCTCGGGATTGCCTTTGCCCCGGACAATATAGCTGGCGGTCCCCATCGATCCCGGAATAATACCCCATTCTCCTACACGGGCAGACACCGCTCCTTTGCGCGTCACATACATGCCGTCCGCAAATTGCTCGACATAATTGTGATGGCAATTGATGGCCTGCGTAATCGTCGTGCCGTCTGGCAAATAGGGTTGTAGGGCCTGCCATAACAGCGCCAGCATAACCTCCCGATTCACTCGCGCATAATCTTGAGCCCACCATAAAGCGGTCACATAAGCGCTAAAGGAGTCGGATCCCTCAAACAACCACGCCAAATCTTTGTCGGGCAAGACATCCCCGCGCTGCTCAGATTCGGCCCGTGCTTGGCTGATCGCGACCTCGGCTAACGTCTTGCCCACGTTCCGTGAACCCGAATGCAACATGAGCCAGACATGCCCATCATCGCCCACCTGGACTTCGATAAAGTGATTACCCCCTCCCAGCGTGCCGATCTGCTTCCAGGCGACCGCTTCCGTTTTGTGGCGCGGATTGTGGGGGATTTGCGCATGAAGCGGGAGGTCGTTAAACCGATCCCGCAACGTCCGCAGAACCGCCTCAAAGAGTGTATGTGTCCCTAGGCGATGCACCTTATCGAGTGCCCGTTCGTTGTCATGCGCATTGAACCCCACCGGGATAGCACGTTCAATCGCTGACCGCCACTCAGTCAGACTGTCCGGCAATTGGTCCACGCGCATAGAGGTGCGTAGCGCGGCCATTCCACAGCCCAAATCGACGCCCACGGCGGCAGGAATGATCGCTCCACGGGTTGGGATCACGCTCCCGACCGTCGCGCCTTTCCCCCAATGGACATCGGGCATAATCGCCACATGCCCCGCCAAAATGGGTAATGATGCCATGGCCTTAATCTGGTCATAGGCTTGCGACTCAATCGGGGTCTCCTCAGATACCCACATTTTCACATTGTTCACGGTAACATCCTCCTCTGCCGCTTCCGTGCGGCCTTTTGTCGTGCTTTCGGCGGCTGCCAACGCGGCTTGGGCCGCTGGTGTTTGATCCGTCGTTCGTCCTTGTCCGTCCAATGCCACCATGGTGGCGAATACGGTTCTCGAGCGAAGTATCCCATCGCACTCACCTCCGCCACTGATCCTGCGCGTACGCAACCTTGGCCGCGCAATCGGAACACACCCACTGCCGATGCTCTAGTTCAATGCAGTGTCCCGGTACCACCGCGTTGCCACAGAGCCGACAGGATCGTCCCACCGGGCGGAGTAGAAGCTGGCCATCGGCCTCAACGGCCATCTCAAAAGGCGTCCCGAAGCCCCACCGAAACTGCCGTCGCCATTCTTTGGGCACCACAATGCGCCCCACATTATCCATCTCCCGAATCATGCCCTCCGAAGCCATCCGTCTTACCCCCTCCTGGGGCGGGAGTGCCACGTTCTGTGCTCCCGCCCCTGTCGTTGTCGCCGTGCCATCACGTAGCGACCCACTACCCCCGCGCTACTAACCAAACCTCGGCCCTGCCGGTGCCGACCCCTCCGATACCGGAGCCTTGCTGTCCATGGCCGCAGCTTAGCTAACCATCGCCATTCCAGCACACACCAGTGCCGTTCCCTTCCGTTCCTTGGCCGTCGCAAATCCCGGCTGTCCAATGCCAATGCGTTCCGAGCCAAAGCAACGCCACCGCCTTCCGTAACTGCCCTACGCCATCCTGTGCCACAGCCTGCCTACGCCTTGCTTTGCCAATACCGCCCTACGCCACGCGACGCTTTGCCAATACCGTACCGCCCTAGGCCACGCCTCCGCCTTCCTTGGCAATCCTCTGCCAACGAGCTGCACACTATGCATTGCCGTTCCCGTCCTGCCTGCCGCATGGCCCCCGCCCGCCCCGCACGATGCCTCGTGCCCATGCGCATACGAGACCGTTAGTTCGCTTTCTTGGCCCGCTTGCGTGGGGCCTTATCTGGAGCCGTGGCCAAAACCGGGGCGTTTACCCTGAACTCCACGAGTTCATAGAGGCCCCAACCCCCCGTGCGCCATTGTCCCATCCCGCGATATTGGCCCCAATTGAGGATTTCCTGGATCACATCCGGCGTCACGTCGGCATTGGGCAACACCCGCACTGTGAAGGACAGTTCCGCGCCCCGGTTCATCACGTCGGATGTCGCGATGGCCACCCGAGGGCCTTGGAGGGTTTGAGCCCGGAGCGGTCGGCTGATTTCCCCGTAAATGGGTTCAGAGAAGGGGATTTGGCGGGGCGTCACGACGCAGTAATTCTCAATTTTGGACCGGAGATTCTTGATGCCCAAACCCGCCTTGAGGATATTGGCTGATTCTTTCAAATGGCCCATGACCTGGTAGTTGAACAGGATTGGCTGGCCCTGACTATTGCGGAAAAAGCTCGTCACCGGCAGGGCAGGCGGGGCATCGTCACCCTCTGTTTCCACGGCCTCCCCGCGTTTGGTGTCGGCTTTGGCCCGGCGTTGTGCCTCGACCCGATCCCGAAAACTCGGATGGGCCAAGACCTCGTCGTTGTGCCCGGAGATGGTCGTGTGAATGGCGTCCTGCGTCATTGCCGATTCCCGCGTACCGTGGGCCTTCAGTTCCGCCACCGCGTGGGCCGGGCGAATGAATGTCTCCCAGGTGGTGCTATTTTCCGGCACGGTGCCCAAGATCGGTTCGGTGAAGCGAATCCGGATGTGAATGTCTGTCAAGGGAATCATGGGTAGTAACCTCCTCTGCGAATCGTGATAGGGTGAGGGCCAAGCGCGGATGATCCGGATCCACCGTAAAATCCTGTTGGCGCACCAGCACCCAGTAATCGTTGTCATATAACACGCCTTGCAAGGCGTCTAAGAGCACCTTGTACAAATTGTGGGTGTCCCGATAGCGGGCATCCGGCCAATACGTCCAGATCCGCATGATGACCTTTTCGCCGACGGTGGGCGTCCAGCCTTGCGCCTTGCGCCATGCCCGTGCCACCAAGAGGGCATCGCGACTCCATTGCACGGCGTCTCGGCGTTTGACGAGCGTCCCGGAAGGACTCCACGTCACCAGGGAATTCACACTACGGGGCAAGGGGAGCGTCAACGGCACTTGCGCCATCGGCGATCACCTCCTCCCACGTGACCTGGGATTGCCGCTGCCAGGCGGCCGGGTTGATCCACAGGACCTCCGCCCGGCGTTGGCCAGTCGTCAGGCGCCGATTATTCGCCCGAAGCGGCACCTCCTTGACGACCTTACGCCAGCCCGCCTGGACCAGTGGGTCGTAGAGGGGATGGGCGTAGCCGCTCAGGATCACCATGCCGGTGACCGTCATGAGCCGATCCACCAAAGCGTCGTGATCTGCCGTGGTCAATTCGTGCTGGTAGGTGCCCGATCTGCGGGTTTCCGGCACATACGGCGGATCACAGTACCACAGCGTGTCCGGCGTATCGTACAGGGGGAGGAGATCCCTCCAGTCTTGGTGCTCAATCACCACGCGCAAGATCCGGGCATGAAACGCCGGGAGGGCCTGGAGGGCCGATTGCCACTTATGGACGTCCGCCGCCCGGCCATTCGCCGTCTCGTGATAGGCCACCTTAAACCCCCCTGTCGGAAAATTCCCCGAGAACGCTTGCCGGGCCACCACATACCACCGGAGCGCGCGTTCGACCGGATCGGTCTGATCGGCCCAGGTTTGCCGGGCCTCCTCAAACTCTGCGCGGCTATAGGGCCACAGTTGCACCCGCCGGAAGAACTCCGGGAACAGCGCCGGATCCCGCAAGACGCGGAAGAATCCGATCAATCCCTCGTCGAGGTCGTTGTACACTTCGTAGGGCACCGGATCCTTGGCAAACAGCAGGGCGCCCGAACCGCCAAACAGTTCGATGTAGCGGGTGTGGGGCGGAAAATACCGCAAGATCCATGCCGTGTGCGCCGCCTTGCCGCCAAACCACGGAAAGGGCGTCGCGATCTTAGCCATGGGCTACGACCCCCTTTCGCACACGCTTCCGGGCGGTGTCGAGACGCGCATCCGGGCCGTCCATCGCCCACACCGCCGTCATTTCCAGCAGGCGGCTCATGACCCGCGACCCAATCCGATCCGTCAGGGCCTCGGGGGCGAAATTGCTGGTGACCAGCAGCGGTTTTTCCGCCTCGTAGAGGGCGTCCACCAAGAGATACAAGCGTTCGTGTGTCCACTCGGTCGGCTTTCCCACGCCCAAATCGTCCCAGGCCACACAATCCGCCGTGGTGTGCAACTGGAGAATCCGGTCCATGGTCGGAGCGTCCGGACGTTGATCCGGCCGCAAGCGTTCCAGCAAAAAGGGCACGGAGGTATACAGAATATGGCGTTCCTGCGCCAGCATCTGGTGCAGGATGGCCCGCATCAGGTGGCTCTTGCCGGTACCAGACGGTCCCGTGAAAAAGAGTCCTGGGGTCGTGCTCTCCGTCGCCCAACGTTGGGCCACGTCCAGTGCGTGCTGGTTATGATTCGTGCGGCGAAACGTGGCGAAGGTCTGCCGGGGCCCCTTGCGCGACTGCCGCCATTGCGGAAAAATCTGCCAATACGCCTCCTGATCCCGGGCAAACGCCTCGCGGTGCAAACGGTCGGTCACGGTGTGGTCCGCCTGCTGCTGCTGGCGTTGATATTCGGCGACTGCTTCCGCCATGCAGGAGCAGTACTGCCAGCGGTACAGCCGCCGCCCCGAGAATTCCCCGGTGCCAACAGGCCGGGCGGTTACCCACACGGTACAGATGGTGCATTGTACCGGTTCAGGGGCCTCGGCCCTGAACAAGGCTATCGAGGGGATCGTCCGTATCGAGCCATCGGGCATCGATACGCGCAGTGTTGGAGTGTCCATGATTCGGCTCCTTTCTGGCGTCATAAACGCCTTCGTGTACGCGGGCAATCACGTCTTCGCTCCGGATCGCCCAGTCAAACGTGGCACGCCACTGGCGGTCGTTGTCGCCCCGGCAAAACGGGATCGCGGCAATCTGCGCGAAGTACGCTTGCCACCACTGGGCCGTGCGTTCGGGTGCGGCCCGTGCGTTCCAGTGTTTGCGCCGGGTTTCGGTGGCCTGCTGCACCAAGGGCAAACCGGCCGATTGTGCGGACGTATTCCACCACTGAATGGCCAGAGCCAATGGCAACGACGGCGGGGCGGCAGACGGCACGGCTGCCCCCTCCCCTGGATCTCCGGAGCTTTGCGACGGAGATCCAGGGGAGGTTCTAAGAGAATGCGGAGGGGGATCGGAAAGAGAAAAAGAAACGGCGTTTTCCGCTGATCTCCGCTGATCTCCGCTGATCTCCGCTGAAGTCGGCGGAGAAATATTTTTTCCGCTGTTTTCCGCTGTTTTCCGCTGTTCGGGGTCGTGGGGCGGCGGATCGGTCTTCCGGCGATTGCTCTCCTTGATGTACGACTGGTAGCGGTAGAAGGGTCCTGCCGGGAAGTAAATGAGGGCCGCGTCCCGATCCCAGGCAATGAGGCCGAATTCCTCGATTTGGGTGAGGCAGCGGATGACGTCCTCCTCCGATTTGTCCCGCCGTTGGGGCCAGACCATCCCGAGGAGTTCATACGGATCGCCGTTGATCGTCCCGTCGTCTGCCGCGTGGGGAATCATCCACGTGTACAGCAAGACCGGGGCATCGCCATACTTGGTGCCCAATTGGTTGACCTGCCGGTCCACGGAAATCTCGGTACTCAGGTAGCGTCGTCTGCTCATGCATCTCACATCCTATTGCGCGTTTTGGGCCGTCCCCGGCACCTCGAAGAACCACAGGGTGTGGCCGTCCTCCTCCACGTCCCACTTGGGGGCCACGGGATCCAGCCTGGTGAGAGACAGGGTGACCAGCCAATCCCGCAACTCCCGGCGTTCAATCTCGACGGTGCCCCCCTTGCGCAGATGGCTGACCACAATGCCCACTTCAGGGTGGGCCTGCACCACCAGGCATCGGGTGACCGGGTCGTAACCGACCTTGACCAGCTGTGGCGCCTGCATCCGGGCATAGAGGGCCGCCCCCAGGCAGACAATGCCCGGGGGACGAATCCAGAGGGTTTGCCGCCGGTCGGCTGCTGCGCACCATTGGATCCCATTGAGTTTTAGGGTTTGACGCTCCGCGTGGCTGATGGGTCGGGCGACCACCGGGGCATCAGATCGTGTCGCTTTCATGCCAAATCTCCTCTCGTTCCTCGTCTTTGGGCTGATCCGCATGGCGGAAGCGAACGAATCGTTTGCATCCCCAACAGGTGGCCGCCACGAGTTGGCCTTCGCCTCGCCGGATCGCGTGTTCAAACCCGCAATAGGGGCAGCGCCAATGATTACGCCGGGTCATGCACAGGCACCCCCAATCCCATTTCGGCGACAAAGCGGCTCGGCTCCACATCCCGGTTGCGCATCATCCGGGGAACCGACACGACCAGGCGGTCTTGGGCCCGGGTTATGGCGACGTAGGCAATCCGCCGCTCCTCCTCAATGCTGGAGCCGTCCGGGTTGTCCTCGTCTTCCGCGAGGGCCCGTCGGTGGGGAAGGATGCCTTCGGCCCAACCGACTGTGATCACCGTGTCAAACTCCAGGCCCTTGGACCGATGGACGGTCATCAGCGTCACCCGATCTGCGGTCGCCGCGTCGTCCGTGGCCTGACTCAACATGCGATCCGCGTGATCCACGAGGGCCGTGGGACTGGAGAACTGACTAGCCACCTGGGCGAGTTGTCCGAGATTCGCGAGGCGGTCTTCGTCATCCCCCTCGGTGCTCTCCGCGAGAAACCATCGGTCATAATCCGTGAGATCCCGGATCGCCTCAATCATGTCGGCAGGACGGGTCAGGGTCTCTACGGCGCGAAAGATTTGATACAGGGCCACGGCATTGCGGGTTTGGTAGGGTTTGCCGGGCATGACCATCAGCGCATCGATCAATCGGAGGTTCCGCGACCGGGCGTAGGCCGTAATCTCCCGGAGGTACGCATGGCCGAGATACCGGCTCGGAGCCATGAGGGCCCGGGCAAACGCCTCTTCATCCTGGGGATGGACCATGACCCGCAGGTAGGCGAGGATGTCCTTGACCTCCCGGCGATTCCAGAATCCCTTGCTGCCGATAATACGATACGGAATTTTGGCCCGCACCAGAGCATCCTCCAACGGTTGGCTTTGGGCATTGGTCCGGTAAAGGACAGCCATGTCCTGCCACGCCAACCCCTCGTCGTGCAGCTGTTCGGCGTACCGCACGACCTCTGCCGCCTCTTCCCGTTCGTCATCCGGCGACCATACCGTACAGGTGACGGCGGTGGCCGGACGTACCGGATCCAGCCGCTTGGGCAGTTGCCGGGGATTGCCCTGGATCAGTTGGTTGCCGAGCGCCACGATGTATGGCAACGACCGATAGTTCTTGTCCAGATTCACGACCACCGTCTCCGGATAGCGTTGGGTGAAGGCGATGAGTTGTTCCGGGCGTGCTCCCCGAAAGCCATAGAGACTTTGATCGTAGTCCGCCACTAGGAACAGATTGCGTTGCGGTTCCATGAGGAGATACAAGATCTCCCATTGGGCCTGGTTATTGTCTTGGGCCTCGTCGGTGAGCAACCACGGCCACTGATGCTGGTACTGGCGGAGCAGGGGCGGCATCGTGTGCAACGCTTCATACGTGCGAATCAGGAGGTCATCCAGGTCAATCTGACGGTCCCGTTCCTTGATTTTGTCGTAGCGCGTATACAAGGTTTGCCATAAGGCCCCGTCCGGCTGTGTGATATCGATCATCGCCGGGGTCACCAAGTCGTTCTTCCAGCGGCTAATCCGGGCGAGGGCGACCTTGAGATCCAATTCCCAGTTGAGTCCGCTCGGATTGTCCCGACTGGCCGGAGCGAGGAGATCCCGCACAATTCGCCGTTGAATCCGCTCGTCGATGATGGTATAGGGCGTCGTGCCCTGCATCCGCCAGGCGTCGCGCAGTATGCGATAGCAGAGTGCATGGATCGTGCCTACAGCCATTTCGAGAATCGCCGCGTCCCCAATGAGGGACTGAAGGCGATCTTGCAATTCGTTGGCCGCCTTCTTGGTAAAGGTCATCACCGCAATATTGCCGGGATCCACCCCTTGATCCACCAAATAGGCGACCCGCGTGGTCAGCGTGTGGGTCTTGCCGCTGCCCGGCCCCGCGATGCACAGGCACGGTCCTTCTAAATGGGTGGCAGCTTGGCGCTGGCTGGCGTTTAGTCCGTCGAGATCAATCATCGGCACTCTCCCGTGCAATCCGCACCACTCCCCAGCCCTGGCAGTCGGGACAGGTCTGCCATTGCCGCGCAGAACTTTCGGGTGCCGTGGACGGGAGGAAGATCCCTCCGTCGCCGCGGCAGGTCTCACAGATGGTAATCATGAGCGGTCCTCCCCGGGGCCATCCCCGTCAGGCAACTCGGCAGGAATGCCGAATCCCTCGTTGATCAGGACGTTCAGGCGTTTCTGGAAGGTGTCCTGGAGCAGGGCCCGTGAGCCCGGGATATCCAAGTGGACGTCCTTGGCGCAGGCTGGGCAGAATAGAAGTTCCCGAAAAGCCGGAGAGGAGACCGCCCTTATTGCCTCTAATTGCAAGGCATTCATAGCAGCAAGGCCCTCGGCGATGGTCTTGTGACGGGGCAGGGGGCCTCTGACCTTCACACTCAGCGCGACACTGATCTCGTACCAGTCTGCGGGCCTCCCGCCTTCGCGGGTCTCGCCGCATCGGTCACAGGTCACGTGTTCAATTACAGTGCGTTGATACACGGCGCGTCCTCCTTGGGCTCAATCTCCGCCCGGAGGCGGGCTATCGCGTGCTCGTTAGCGCGCAGTTGCATGATGATGACGTCGAGATCATACGGATCCGCCGTGTGGTGGAAGTGGTTCCAGAGCGTCTCGCGTTCCGTGTAGAGTTCTCGGAGCGCCACATGAAGGGGATTCTCCATAGCCTCTCATCCTCCTTAAAATCCGATATCATCGGGTAGCGGCGTCTCCAACGCCTTGGCCCGTTCCTGCGCGTCCAGCAACGCCGTCAGGCCCCGGGCCGAATGGCTGTCGTCCCACGATCCGTCTCCGCCCGCCTCCATGAAAAGGGCCTCCGCCCCGTCCGGGGTATACAACTCGGGTTCAATCAAGCTGGCCATGGTCTCCAGAATGTCCGTGGCGAGTTTCTTGCGGGCCTCGGCCCATTGCGCGGATTTTTGCCCACAGCCGACGACCATCATGATCCGGGTGACCCGATCCGCGTCCATGACCGTCTTCGCGCGGTCTATGGCGTGGATGAGGTCGGCATTTGCGTGATTGGCCGGGGTCTTGGCGTCCTTGGCCCCCTCCTTGGTGGATGCCGGTTTCGATGGTTTGGACTCTTCTTCTTGGGCCTCGCTGCCCAGAAACTCCCGGAGTTCTTCCACGTCTTGGGTGAGGATCCCCGAGGAACGGGTCGCCGACAGCACGGCATCGATGAGGGCCCGCTTCTTCGCTTGCTTGAGAATGGTATTTTTCAGGGTCCAGATGTCGTCGTTCTCGATTCGGTATTTCACAAAGGATTTTCCTGATTTGCCCTTGAAGGTTTTGACCGGCAACGTCGCTTTGGCGGCGTCTGTGATATACTGGGGAGGTAATTCACTAGAAAACACCCAGCGCCAACGGTAGCGGCCTTCATAGGAGTTGCAACTGCCGACGCCTTCGGCCATGGTAATCCCGCTGCTACGGGAAACCAGCCGGACCCGGATCGTATGATCGATATACGCCGGGTCCTTTTCTATCGTGCTGTCCAGAATGTCCACCTGCGGCGTGAGGCCGTACACGTCGCACAGTTTTTCGGCGCCGGGCTTGAACAAGGTGGGGCGATCTGTGCCCGGGATTATGCCGTAATCCTCGCCCTCGACCATATACTCCTTGACAAACAGGCGTAGTTCCTCAATGCGCCGCTTGACCTCGGCCATCGGGATGACCATAGTCGGCGTGAGGCTAATCGGCTCGGGCCGTAAGGCCAACGCGGCGTTATCGTCCATGGCTCACCAGCAGCGTTTCTGCCACCGCCTTGGCACACGGACGGCACACGGCCCGGCCATCGACGACCAGCGGTTGGTCTTCCATGATGTCGTGGTGGCACATTTGGCAAACATGGGGAGCCGGGGTAATCAGGATCCCGTCCTCGACCATCCGCACCTGCACGGCGTAGCCAGCCGTCCAGTGTAAATCGTGCATGAAATCCTTCGGGATCACGACGCGGCCCATGGCGTCCACGTGGCGCTCTATACCGAAGGCTCGTGCGCGAGTATTGGGGGTCCGCATGGGACAACCTCCTCTGTGGGGGATTATTCTCCTCCTGCGAAGAGTGTACTACTCGCAGGAAGAGGACGTAGTAAATGTACCACGCATACCACAGCTTGTCAAGCCGGAAACTTTGCGCTATTCTAGGCGTACCACCATTTTCCGGTTCTGCCAATTGGTGGGACAAGCAGGCAGAACCCTTCCCGTTATTATACTATGATCAGGAGGCTGGAGCATGGCACGATTACGAGCTCTTGGTATTTGCCGGGTTTCGACTGCCGAACAAGCCCGGGATACCCATTTTTCCCTGGGCCATCAGCGGCGCGTGATTGCCGAATATTGCGCACGACAGGGATGGGATTTTGTCGATGCCGTCGAGTATGTGCAAAGCGGCGGATCGAATCAAACGGAATTATCACAGATTTTATCTCGGGTGCAGGGAGAACAAATGCACGTCGTTGTGGTAGCGGAATTAGACCGCTTGGCCCGGGATATGGTGACGACCTTGACGTTTATTGAAACCCTGCAAGCGCAACACGTCGGGTTTGTGTCGGTGGCCGACCAGCTGGATCTCACCACCCCCGAAGGCGAGTTGCGGATGATGATGCTCTCCATGTTTGCGCATTATTTCCGCCGCCAGCTATCCCATAAGGTGCGAGGCGGCCAAGAGGAACGGTTTCGGGCGGGCAAGCGGCATGGGGAGCGTCCGTATGGCTATCGGGCGTCGGGCGATACGTGGGCCGTGGTCGCGGAAGAAGCGGCGGTGGTCCGGCAGGTCTATCGCTGGTATTTGGAGGAAGACCTGGGGCAACGGGCGATTGCGAAGCGACTCAACGCGATGGGCATCAAGACCCAACGCGGGCTGACCGGCGCCTGGGACGCCCGAACCATTGGCAACATGTTGCGCAGGGAGGCGTATTGTGGCGATACGATTTATCAGAAGTGGCGATACACCCGCGATAGACGCGGCCATCTGCACCAAACCATACAAACCCCCTCGATTCGCCGGGATACCCACCCGGCGATTATTGATCGACGGGACTGGGAACGGGTGCAGGCACGGATGCGGGATAAAGCCCACTTGGGCCCGCACGGGCAGAAGGTGGCCCGGGTCTTTTCCGGGCTCTGCCGGTGCGGGGTGTGTGGCACCAGCATGAGTATCAACCGGGGCCATTACGTATGCCGGGGGTATATTGCGAAGGGCACATGCAGTCGGAGCACGGCGATTCCCCAGGCGGTGTTGGAGCAGCGGGTGATCGAGGCATTAGCGACCCTGGCCACGGCCCCCGTGCGTCCGGAGGATTGCGCGGTGTGGATTCCCTTTGATAAGGAGTGGCAGCAGTGGCAGTTGGGCCGCCAGCAAGCCGCCCAGGAGCGTGAGCGCATTGCCGCCCGGCTGCGCCATGCGCAGGACGCCCTATTAGAAGGCACCTTCACCGGCCCGGAATATCGGGAGATTGCCGCCCGACTCCATCAAGATGACGCGGCGTTATCCCGATTTGACAGTGCGCTGCCCCCGTCGTGCCAGGCGGCCGTGCAACAGGCGATTCACCGATTGCGGGAGGCGATTGTCGCGGCCCAATCCGGACACCAGGTGCTGGCGACCCGACAGCAGGTCCAGCAAGTCTGCCGGCAGATCGTGGTGGCCCCCGATGGATCGGTGGCCGTCTCCTGGGGCACTACCCACCCAACGCCTGCCCTGCTGCCTTTTGAGCCGCACGCAGCGATGCCACGGCCTGGGTCAGCGTCGCGACCTGCGTTTCCAGCCCAGCCAGTCGGCTAGCGTCGGTGGCTGAGGTGGTGGGCGTCGAAGAAGGGGACGCAATCTCGCCGGGCAATGCCGGAGTATGCCACTCGTCGTAATCCGTGTCCTGTGGCACTCCGGCCAACGGGCCGGGCGCGCTCCATTGCCAGCAGACCCATTGAGTCCAGCCGCCGAAGTCGGCGGGTTCCCCCACTCCCCAATCCGCAACCCAAAGCGGCGACCCTTGAAACGCGGTCGTGCTGCCCAAAAGCGCCTGCCATTTGGAGGGACTGAGATATAGCATGGGTTTTAAGGGGAACCCCGACAGTCCGGTGCCGACCGCTAACAGAAAGTGTTCGAGCCAGTAGCAATAGAGCGCGGGGCTCAGGCCGAAGGGATTGACTTCGATATCCACTCCGGGATTAAGGCAGCGCCCGGTCCAACCGCCCACAGCCTGCACCGCGTGAACGAAGAATGCGGCTTGGGCTTGGGCGCTGGCCGCGGCGGCGGTATAGGTCGTGCCTTGGGGCAACACGGTATGGTAAAAGCCCCGCCACAGTCCGTGTGCGGTGGCCCCGGATGCCGCGCTCACCAAGGCCCGGTCTTGCGCCAAGCCCTGACTCGCCCGGATCAGGGCGCCTTTCACCGGCAGAATGCCGTGGATTTTTGCCGCGGCGATTTGGGTCCAGTCTTCGGTGCCTTGGAATTGGTTGGTATCGATGAGAAACGCATTGCTATCATTACCGGCTTGCATGAGGGGCCTCCTTTGTTGTGGCCCACGTGATCAGCGTGGGCGTGGACTCGCTGACGATGGTGCCGGATTGGGCTTCCACCACTCGCACAATGACGCAATCGACCGCGTCCGCGAAATGCATGAGACGGATGGTGGCAGAGGATCCCGGCCATTGGAACCGGAGTTCTTCATTGACCCACCATTGCAGGACATATCCTTTGGGCAGGTTGGCCACCGAACCCGTGAGGGTGACCAATGTCCCGGCCTCCAGCGGGGCGCTGCAATCCCGGTTGGCCGTGACAGTCAGCTGCATGGGCCGCCAGTGCCAGGATGCCAACGTTTCGGCGTGGGTAAAGAGTTCGACCACCAGGATCACCCCGATGACGAGCCATAACAGAGAGAAAGACATAGCGCCTCCTTTACTGGGGGACGGCAGCCGTGTGGACAGACACCGTGTAGACCGGACTGCTCACTTCATAGAGCGCCCGCTGTTGGGCGTCTTCGTTGGCCGGGGCCGATGCAGGCCGGGCGTAGACGACCACATGCCAGGTGCCTTCACTGTTGAGCGCGACGGGCCATTGATTGGTTGTCCGATAGACGCCGTCCGATTGCCATTGCCCGGAGGGGGTTTCCCACCAAAATTGGTAGACAGGATTGGTGATCCCGGAGGCCACGGCCTGGATCGTCAGCACCTGCCCAATCGCCGTGCTAGCAGGCACACTCGCCACCACCCGTCCCGTAGCCCGTGGGGTGTACGTGCGGGGTGTGGCGGGCGCGTCGGTAATAGTGACGGGCAGGGTGTTCGCCTTGGCCTCGTAGAGGGCGCGTTGCGCGGACGTTTCCGGATGCGGGGCATCCCCGGCCGTTGCATAGGCCGTGACATACCAGGTTCCGTTGATCGTGGCGTCAATGGTCCAGGTGTCCTGGGGAATGTACCCGCCGTTGGTTTGCCAGGATCCGCCGGGCGGCAACCACCAGTAGGCATAGACGGGGTTCGCCAGGCCCGTGCTCGTCGCTTGCAAATGGATCTTGGTGCCTTGGCGTGTCACCGTGCCCGGCGTTGCCGTCAAGGACACCGATCCTCCAGCCGCATTGGTATACCCGATATTGGTCCCGTTCGCCGTATCCTGCCATGTTACCGAGATCGTATTGGATTGGGCGACTACGGTTCCCCTTTGGAGTAAGCGCCCTTGGTAGGATCGCGTGGTGGTAGTGCCGTGGGTGGTGGTCACCGCTAACGTGGTGCCATATCCGGTACTTCCGACCACGCGCCCCGTCGTCCGATCCACGAGTTGCAAGAGGCTCCCGGTGTGGGTAATCCCAGGAGTGGCCGTCAGGGTCATTGTCACTGCTTCGTTGGTACGGAACTGAGACCCGTTGACTGTCAGATTGAGGATCGGAGTGGCTGGTGTCCGTGCGGTGTGGATGACCGTCGCAGTGCGTACAGAAGGGCGACGCGCCGATGACACGGGCGCCGTCTGGTGAGATCGCTCGTAGAGATATCCGATTCCCACAACCACCGCGGCCCCTAACGCCCCAAGGATGACCTGGTCCGTGCGATCCATCAGATGCCCTCCTCGTTCTTATGACACGGTGATGAGCCATGTTGCCGAGTTGGCTTCCGTGGCATACCGGCTAGCCGTGCCCGTCTCTTTGGGGGTGGATGCGGCTTTCGCGTAGACGATGATTTCCCAGTTGCCTGGTTGGTTCGGGATGAACGTAAAGGTATTGCTGGGAGAATAGTACTGCACATTTTTCCAGACTCCGGACGGATTTTTCACCCACCATGAATAGAGAGGGCTAGAAATATTGATTGCCGTGGCCCGAAGGGTGGTGGAACTCATCAGGGCAACCGTGCCCGGGGTCGTAAACGAGACCGCGCCTCCGTTAGCCAGGACATGCGGAGCGGCCACCACACGATTGGTGGCGGTGTGAGCGGCCGACGGCGCAGTGTAGTGCAGGGGTGCGCCCCGTCCGCCGTTATAGGTGACGGCGTAAATATTTGCCGCTCCCTCCGCCATGAGTTGGTTCACCCGCGCCGACGTGACGATGAGGTAGGTCGGTTGGGATCCCTGCTGCCAATAAATGCCGAATCCTCCCCCGCATTTGCCGTTGAGCACTTGTTGGGCCAACTGGGCCTGCTGCCATGGGCTGAGCCCGCCGACCGTGGCCCCGTTAATGGCCACACCGGTGCCGTCCGCACAACTGGCGAGACTATAGGCGGACTTGAGATTGGCGATTTCCTGAGTGGTGGTTTCCTGGCACACCCACCCATAACCAGCCCGGTAAATCGGCACGAATCCTGCCGGGCAGTTGGTCGGTTTCACCCGGGGATTGCATCCGTAAGGACTAGAACAGTGGCTCGATACGGATGTTGGCGTTGCGCTTCGCACGGTGCGAGGGGTGCTACTCCGGGACGTTCGGGGCGTTTGCGAGGCCCGCACGGTCACCGTGTGAGTGACCGTTTGGCGAATGGTTTGGGGGGTTCCGTTAACCCGCTGCGTTTTGGTGACCGTCCGGGTGACGGTATGTGTTTTGGCCGTGCTAGGTACCGCCGTCTTCCCCTTTTGGCTCTTTTCGTAGAAGTAGTACCCACCGCCCGCCAAAAACGCCAGCCCGATTCCCCCGATGATGTACTCCCCCATTTTCCCTTTGCCTGCCATGCCCGATCCCTCCTATTGGGATCAGTGTAGCGAGGTCACGCCCTGGGCGCAGACGCTTCGGCGATCCCGGAAAGTCGGGAAAATCCCCGACTTGGCGGAATGCCGGTCATATTATGACCCGGAGATCCGGGTTAGAAATCCTCAAGGTAGGCTTCGGAACGGGGACCAGGGCGCAAGTTCAGATAGACCTGAGTGGTGTCCAGTCGGGCATGGCCGAGGTTTTCCTTCACTGCCACGAGATTGGCCCCGGCTTCGAGGGCATGGGTGGCGTGGGAATGGCGGAGCACATGCGGGGAGACGATCCGATGCGCGAGTCCGGCCCGCTCTGCCGCCGCCTGCATCCACCGCCACGCCTGAGATCGGCTCACGGGGAATACCCGGCCATGGGGATTCCCGTAGCCGGGGAGCTTCGTCAACTCCTCCCACACCTTCTCCCGAATCCGCACGGCCCGGGTCTTCCCGCCTTTTCCGTAGAGCGTGGCTACATGCGCCCCATCCTCCACGAGGCTGATCTGCCGCCATTCGAGGGCGACGGTTTCGCTGATCCGGCAGCCGGTCGCATAGAGAAAACGGAGGAGGGTGCGAGGCATCCCCGGGGCCGCGTTCAGGATTAGGCGTTTCACTTCTTCTTTCGTCAGGACGCGTTCGTTCCGACTATCGCGGGGGGATCGCCTGCGAAAGGACCGCCAGGGATTTGGGGCCGGGAGTTCTCCATCTTCGATCAGGTCTTCCCATAGTGCCGACCACGCGGCCACCATGAGATTCGCCGTGTTGACGCTGTACCGGCGTAACCAGACGGCGTACAGCTGCGCCGCGAATCCCGGCGTGAGCAGCTGGCCACGGGCATTGAGCACGTCTGTGCCAGATCGTCGAATCGCTTCCCAATAGGTTTGTTCCGTCCGATCACTGCGAGATCCCTTTTTCGCCAGCCAGCTGCGCACGTAGCGGTCGAGGGAATCCATCGGATCTTTGTTTTCCGAGGAAAATTTTGTCGTTGGATACTTGTCAATATTTGGCATCGTTCTGTCCCTTCTTCTATACAACCTAAGCCGTCTTTTGTTGTATAGAATACTCTCATGCTTTCGCTTCGGCTTTCCCTTCGACCATTTAGGAAAGGGCCGCAAAAGTTTTGAAAAAAATTTTTTGCATCTTCGTCAAGCTGATCGTCTTCGAATCCTTGCAACCCTAATTTCCGTGTGCTTTTCCCTTCCCTAAAAATTCTTTCCGAGATATCTATAAAAAGTATTGACACTGCCTATATATATGCTAGTATGTAACTACGCAACACAAATGAGGAAGTGGTCACAAATGGCAACAGCGCAAGAGGAAAGGATCTTCGGCTATACGTGGGCGGAAATCCAAGCCATGCAACAAGGCACATATCAACGGCCAATATTAACCGGCGAATGCGTCAAGCCGACAGCGACGGAAAAGGATATCGCCATGCTGGCCGAATTGGGCGAAGAAGGATTACGTGCCCAACATTTTCTCGGCGTCTTGGATCGACTTCGCACGTCGGGATTATTACCAAGCCAACAGCAATCTACCAATCAGGAGAAAGAGGAGATCACGATGAGTCAACCAGCAGATGCATTACGGGAAGCAATTAACCAAGAATTCGGCGAGATGGCCAGTAAGATTAAAATTGTGGGGTCTAAGCCCATCAAAAAGGATGTGTCACCGGCCAAAACCGTTGAGCAAGTGGTTGCGACTTTGGATCTGGAAACCATGATTCGGATGGCCATTGAAAAGGAAATGGCGTCCACGGTGGCGGCCAACGCCGCCAAGATTGCGCATTACCAGGCGAAAGTGCGGGAACTGGAAGGCAATATTGCCGGGTGGGAAAAGCAACTCGAGGCCATCCGCGATCAGATCGCACGGGCGAAGGTGGATGTGAAGGATGCCAAGCAAGCGATGAAAACCCTCGAAGGAGATCAGGAAGTCATCGATCAGCGAGTGGCCATGGCATTAGCCGTGGCTCGAGGTGAAAAGCCGGCGAGTGCGAAGCCAGCGAAGAAAGCCGCGGGCGAGTCCGAATCCACCGCGTGGGAAGTCACGGTAGACGGCACTACACGCAGTTTCAAGGACATCACGAAGCTCACCTATTGGCTCGGGCAGCATGGTGCGAAGATCACGGCGGCGGAGTTTCGAAATCGGTTTACTGAAGCCAATAATGGGATGGTGTTACTCGGCCAGAACCACAAGGACGCCGGGACCCGGTTTGTCACCATCAACGGATTCAAGATCGGGATTACGGCGAAATAGCGAAACGGCGGCGAGTCATCCAACCCAGGTGGTTGGATGGTTCCCTGTCGCTTGGCAGGAAAGGAGGACATCAGGATCATGATGAGCAATGTAGTGAACGGGCGGGATTGGGTCGCCGTGTTGGAATGGGAGAACGGTTTGCGACCAGGCGATCCGGTACTCGCATGTTGGACAAATAGTTTCCGATATTACCAAGTCCCGGCAGAAGTGGTCCGCAACAACGCGGCGAGTGTACGGATTCGCTTAACAACCGACCACGACGGTTATCGGGCTGGACAACAATTCGCGATTCCGAAACTGGCGAGTCCTAGCGGGATGTTTAATGAGAAGTGGAGTCCCAACAACCGGGTTCTGCCAGTAGAAGGTTTAGGGCGTTGACGGATGTCGGTACTAGCGATATGATCGTAGTATCGATAGGAGGTGGCGACATGATTAAGAAAACCCCAAAGATCAGACAAGTGGTCGATATGTCCGTAGAGGATTACCAGACGTTAGTGGAAACCGCCGAGGCGTTAGGCGTCGGTAATCCAGAGACTATACGTCGTGCGGTCCGCCTTTTGCACCGCATGGTGAAGAATGGCGACGAAATAGAATTCTAAACCCTGCTATACGAGAAGGAAGTGAGGAAGTGACGACGAACGTAACCCCGGCCCAAAGGGAACTGGCTGATCTGGTCGAAACGGTGATCGCGGTTTTACCTGCGCCCGAAAAGCGGATTCTTTTGCAACACGTTGATGCAGAGTTAGGGACCGCTATTATTATGGCGCTACAGGAAAGGCACGGATAACGCCCGTCCCTACGGGCGCACTAAAGAAAACGGGCGTACATTCCCGGCCAATCATGGCCGGGATTTGCTTTTGTGCGAAAGGGTGAAGCGTATGCGGGATATGACGTGGTGGGGTGATCCTGAACACGTGACGGCGGCGGTGCAGGGGATGAAGCCGGGGGATCGCCGGGCGGTGGAAGAGTTTTTGGCTGCCGCCCAACCGTATTTACGCCAGGCGGCTCCGGTTGCGAATCAACCGGAGGTTGCCCACGACACGCCGTTGACGGCGGGACCTGTGGTGCCAGCCCGCCGCCACTGGAATCCGGTGGCCCTGCTGGTGCTCGGGATACTGGCTGCACCCGTTGTCGGATATGGCCTGACATGGTGGCTGTTATCGAATCTAGGGAGGTGAGGGCATGCGACGGATTGAGGATGTGACACTCGGATGGGCGGATCGGCGGCGTAGGCGGCGGTGGAATATCCGCGAAGGATCGCTGTTGGACATCTTGTCGTACCTGGCGATCTTCGCCGGGTTTTGGGTGGTCGTGATTCTCGCGATGCTGTGGGCACCGCGATAACGAGAGAGGAGGCAGGAGACATGTGGCATGAAGATCAGATTGTGTGGGTGGATGCCGAAGAAATGGTGATTGTGGCGCGGGAAACCCGAGGGCAGGACGTGTGGATCAAACTGTGCCGTCCGGGGCAACCAAATGGGTGGTGGGTGACGGAAGCCACGTTGGACCAGTGGATTCGGGAAGGTCGGGCGGATCGCGGCCCGACCTTCACGAAGAGTTATTGAGTGGGGAGGCGTGAGGCATGTTGGTGCTCCATATTCATCCGGACCAGGGGCGGCGCCGTGCGGTCGGCCATTTCCCGGTAGCCTATGAGGAAGCGACTCCGGAGGTCGTGGCCACCAATCCTCACGAAATTTTAACGGCGGTGTGGGCGCTCTGCCGGGTACATGCCGCCATATGGTTGGCGGACGGCTACACGCGGGTGACGCTGACGGATTTATTCCGGGATTATGTCTTGTGGGACGCAAATCTTGTCACCTGCTTGACACCCGAAGCGTTGAATGGGATAGAATGGTTACGAAACCAGATTTTAGACCATTCGGGGCGGACACTCGATGGAGAATAACGAAGATCAGGACGACACCATAACCGTAGGCACGGTGTTGCGGTGGACGGTGATCGCGATATTAGTAGGGGTCATTCTTGGCCTCGTGGCGGCAAAGATTTTTCCGCCAGAGAGTGCTAAAGCTTATGTGACGGGCATTTATCCTTGGGCCAATCCTCACGCCGGATGGATCCGATATGACGAAACCCACGGAGTGCCGTAAAAACGAGGAGGAACCAATTGTGAATAAGAAGTTATTAGGTGGCCTGACTACCGTGCTGTTGCTCACAGGCGGTTATTATGCCAGTGCCCAAGGGTTGCCTCACATCACGTTAGGCGCACCGACAGTCGGGCCCACGACGAGTTATGCCCCTGGCACACCGGCCTGGTTGGAATACTCCGGATCGCCGTATCGGATTGGCGGCCCCAAAGGCCCGCAACCCGGCGAGACGTGGGAACAGTTTCAGTATCACGCGCAACCGGTAGCGTCGAGTTCGCCGTCTACCGTAAACGGTACACCGTCAACGGTGGCGTCGGGCACTTCGACGAGTCCGACATATTCGGCAGCGACAACGCCCGCTGCACCCGGCGCGAACAGTCCTAACCCGTCTGCATCGGATAGCCCATATGCGAAGTGGGCTACACTACCTAACCTCCCAAGTGGTTGGACGTGGCATGAGATGCAGATCTCTGGCGGCAAACCGATTACGGCGCTATGGGTGCCGACGCCCGATAGTTGGACTGCGCAGGGCAAAAATCAATGGGGATCGTCGGAAGTAGTTAATGGTACCACCTATAAGTACGGGGTCACCGTCAAGACGTACAGTGAACCGATGTCCACGGTACGTTATCAATGGGCACAAACGTATCCGTCTTTTTGGTCCGGTGATGCATTTGGCAATATCCCGGACGCCATTAGCGAGGACGGGAATCCAACTTTCAATGGAATGAGCAACACAGATCAGGTGACCATTTTATTGAAAGACGGACCTACGATTAGTGTCACAATTATGGTCCCCGACGCCCAGACAAGCGCAATATTCACCGACACTCGGGACATTCGGGCAAATTTCTCCTAATAGGGAAAATAGACCCTCGCGCATCGCGGCAGGGTCTATTTTTTATGGGGTCTTCTAGGTGTTGAACGTATATACCCTAGACGGTTTTGTGTTAGTAGTGGTCCAAGACTTAAACGCGAATGTGTTGCCGTTCCACGTATAGGTGACGACCATGTATGTCCCCACGTTAGGGAAGGGAATGGAAGGGGGGCTCTTGGCATATACCGTACCGGCAAAATACACCAGACTACTACCCTTCGAGATCACCGACGACTTAATGCCGACCTGACTACTGTTGATATGGAGCGGAAACGCCGGAAAACAATAGGTTGTTCCGTCATAGCTCTCGTATCGGGCGAAATACCCCGTCTTGCACTGCGATGCCTTCGGCGTGGTCTTGGGTGTCGTACTGGCACAGGCCGAGCCTCCTGTATGATACCCCTTATTGCGCCATGGGCTATTGTTCGATACCGCCTGATAATATTGCGCCACGAGTTTCGTATTGACATATTTGGCAATGACCGCATACCCCGCCACCGAGGACATGCCGTAACTGTAATAGACCGTCCCACACCGGTCCGTGGTGACGCTCGACGGCAACACTTGCGCGGCCACTCGAAGTTGCGGAAAGCCACTACGGGGTGTGGTTTTGGGCGTGCTGGCCGCCGCCCCTGTCGCGACACACACCGTCTGGCCGATCTGGATATCGTTCGGGTTTTGGATGCCGTTTTGACTGGCAATCGTCCCGTAGTAGACCCCGGTGATCACTTGCAACCCCGAGAGGGTGGCCCCATTTTGCGCCACGTAGCATTTGGCCGTGCGGCCATTGACCGTTTTTGTGCCCACATAGGTCCAGCCATAGACATTGCTGGGCGTCGGCGTGACACGGGTGGTACGCACAGGTGTGCGGGACACGGAGGACGAACAGGCGACCCCCCCTGCCCAGCTGCCCGCGGCATTGAAATTCGGGGCATCACTGGCCGGTTGGTAATATTGGGCCACGAGCTTGCCGTTACTGTACTTGCCGACGATGATATACCCCGGACGATTCGTCGATTGTCCAAACGAGACGTAGACCGTCCCGCACCGATGATCAGCCGGAACGACATTAGGGAGATTTTGGGGGGCGATATCCAATGACGGCGGAGTCTTGGTGGCGGTGGATGACGGCAGACCCGGGATATGGAGAATTCCCCGGCGATCCAGCAGATACAGGCCGCCACCCAGTAAGACAACCCCGGTAATGCCCAAGGCCCATTCTTCTGCCGTAATCTTGGCGCTGGTGTGTGCCATTGATACCCGCCCTCCTTGCCTTGCGGTGATCTATGTAAGAGGCCCGCACACCCCGGGGTGTACGGGCGGGGGAACATTAGCCGTTTTGCCAGTTCGTCAACCACTTTTGGCCTTTGCCTTGCACGTCGGCCTGATAGTCGTTGAACCGCTGTGCGCACACGTCCGGACGGACCCCGAGGCGGATTTGCTTGCGGCAGTATTTTTCCATCGATACGTCCTGGACGCCCTTGGAATATGCTTGGGCGGCTTGTTCAGGTGAAATCGCAGCCATTGCAATGACCTCCTTCAATTTAGGATGCATCGTGAGTGTAACAGGTTGTGTAGGGCCTCGCAGACGCTTTACGTCTCACGGCCTTGCCAGTGCCGGAGCCATTTTTGCGCAGCCGCCTGGGCAGCGGCCTCATTTGCTCTGGGCGGGGGATCGGGAGGATCCAATCCTGCGGCCTTGCGGGCCAATACGACTTGCTTAGCTTCTGTAATCTGATCCGGTGTGGCAATGGCCAGCAATCGATCATACACGTCGTCAATCCCCATAGCCGGATCGGTATAGTACTGATCCTTAATCTCACAGAATTCGGGACCGTGCAACGTGCAATGCACGTCCAATAGTGTGCGGCAGTAACCACAATCCTCATCGGCCTGCATTAGCGCGTCACCTCCGGCGCGAGGTGATAGCCGACCGTGGGATAGATGTCCCGGATGGCCGCGAGAATCGCGTCCCGATTAGCGGCCGACGGCTCCGTGAAATCGGTGTGACAAGCGCCGTCAATGCAGGTGGTCATGGCCCCATCTGCTTCGACGATGAGTTTGCCGACGGGATGGGCCTGGGCATTCAGAATGTCGAAGGTTTGCGTGACGGCAGGCCGGGTATCCTGGCCTTCGGCCAATTCGACGGGGGTATTGAATTCGTGGTCGATGCCGCCGACGGGCGCACAGGCTTGGCGCAGTTGCTGCCAGGATTCCTTCACTGCCTCGCTGAAATTGGCGGGGGTGACGGCCCCTGGCGTCTCTAAACGACGCCAGGCGTCGCACAGGACCACTTCCCGCACGGTATCGTAGTCGTGGCAGGCAAAATCCCCTGGGCCTCGGGCGAGGGCTTGCAGGGCCTCGGCGCAACTGCTATACAGTCCTGCCATTCGATTCGCCTCCCTCCGCCAACTGATCGAAATAGGATGCCATGGATTGTAGCCAATCCGTGATGTCCTCTTGGGCAGGGGCAGGGGCACATTCGGCGATGATGCGGGTTTGTTCCTCGGTGGCCCATTGTATGGCGGCAGGGCTCGTTATGTCAAACGGGGGGTTCACCCCGCCAAGAAAAAACCCGATCAGATTATTCATGCGCACATACATCTTGACGGCGGCCTCCGGGCCGTCCTGCTGCCTGACCCTTATAAGATCGTCGGCCAGTTGTTTGCAGTGGTGCTGGGTCCGGACATCCATCTCCTGAAAGGAAAACATTGGGCACCTCCTGTCTCCTAAAACATCCGCTTAATCCGTTGGCCAATGGCCCGGCGATTTTTCACAATCTCATAGCCGCCATAGGCCGCGAGGCCCAGTACGACCCATACCGCGTCGCTTAGGTCGCCCATGAGGTGGCGCACGCTTTTGCGGGATGCAATCACAATCTGCCACTGTTGTCCGGTCGCCGGATGAGGCAAGGAGAGGGATTGCCCTGGGTAAAACGTGACCGTGGTTTGCTCGGTGAGCGTCGGCAAGGCCCGGGCCGTTTGGCTGGTGGTTTGGGCTACGAGATATTGGGTTTGCCCGCTGACGTTTGTCAGGGACACGGCACACGGTACCCGCAATGTGGTGACTCCGGGCTGGACTTGGCTTTGAAACGCGCAATGAGACTGGACTTGCACGGGTCCGACGACCATTTTGGTCGCGGTCGCGTTGGGTAGCGTGGTCATGCTGGCACCTCCTGATGGGTCGCACGCAAATCTTGGCGGAATCCTTGGCGGACGGCCTGCGCTTGTTGGGTGACCGACTGAATCTGATCGGGGCTCCATTGGGCCAAGGCCAGGGTCTGCATTTGGGCATTAAGTGTCCCGACTTCCGCAGCGACCCGATCCAAGTCTTCCGGGGTATTGAGTCCGTTGAGCAAAAATTGCCGTTGGCGGCGAAACGCGGGGAGCGCCTGATCCACGAGTTGGCGCATGGCCGGGTCCATCGTCTGGCGGCGTTCCGGAGACCATTCCCCGCGCTCGGTCTCCGCCAACAAGGCTTCGGCGTCGGCAATGCGCTGTTGGGCTTCCGGATGATCGACGCCAGAGGCCCGGGCGAATCGACCCGCTTCCTCCAATGCCCCAGCTGCTTTCGCGAGGTTTTGCCGGGCGGTGGCCTCCGAACCGGCAAACAGGGTGGACTGCAACTGCTCGACGGCCGGCAGCCAACGATTCAAGACGGCCTGCTCCCCGGGCGGCGTCTGTGCGATGAGTGACGGCGTCCAGTCATAACCAGTAAGGTTGACCACTTCCCGTTGGGCAGCGGCCAGATAATAGATGCAATCGGCATCACACGTCCCGCGCTCATGGGCCAAGGCGTTGGCCCGGTCAATCATCCCCGCGGTCGCCGCCAGGTGGGCCTTGCCGCAGACGGCACACCCGGTATCATAGCGGTTGTCCCGGCTATAGAGATCATCGGCCTTGGCCGTGACCGCGGCCGGGGGATTGGGGGCGGTCACCGCCGCCACGACAGCCCCGGCCGTCACGCCCTCGGCCGCGCTGAGACCCAACGCAGGCCGATTAGCCAGCACCGCTTTTTGGGCCTCCCATTCTTCGGTTTGGATCCGCAAGAGCGTGCGCCGTTGGCCCAATTCGAGTTGTTTAGCCAGAATCGGGGTCGCGAATTGGGTTGCCGGGTGATCTAAAATCTGAATAATCACATCGACGAGCGACATGGCTTATTGTGCCTCCGGCGTCGTGGGCGTGGACTGGGCCAATGCGGCGGCGGCCTTGGCATGGGCGGCGGCCACGGCAGATCCGCCTAATACAAACGAGGCTAACAAGCCCACGGCGGTTTCAATGGTCGTGGCTTGGGTGGCCGTAATCGGGAATCCGGCAGCAATCGCCACCGAAATAATGGCCCCGACCACCGCGACCCAAAAGGTCGATTTATGAATAGCGTTGCTCAGGGTTAGATGGCGTATGGCGTGATTTTGCGCGGACATGATGATCCCCTCCTTTGGATGTTATTGTAGTCCGTGGCGCGGGCAGGCACCGACGCTTCACCGGGGCTCATGGCGCAAGGCTTCGTCCGCCCCAAACGCCAGCACGCTGGCCACAAACAGGATGATAGGCACCACCAGACTTGGCGGGGCTTGGCGCGGGGTCTTGGGGGCCGTGTGAGCGGGAGCCGTATCGTATTGCGTCAGGTTGTAGGCGGTGATTTGCTGGATCAGCTGACAGCCCGGACTGCCGCAATTCCCCGTGTAGTGGCTCCCGGCCCACGGGGATTGCCCAAGGGCCACCGCCACTTGCTGAGGCGAGGCCCCCGACGCGGCGACGGACAGCACCTGCGCGTAATACCCGTTGTGATAGGTGGCCGCATAGCCCTGGGCTGCCGCCGCATAGGACGCATAGGACTGGAATGCCCCGCAGCCGGATCCTTTGATGCCGGCCGGGTTGCGGCAGTGCCGCCAGAGGGCGGACGTGCCGTAGCCCGTTTCAATGGACATCTGCGCGAGAATCACCGAGACCGGAATGTGTGTAGAGGCAAAGACCGCCCGGGCGATGCCCAAAACGGTCGGATTCGCAAAGAACGCAGTCTGGTACGACACGGGCGGTCCCTCCTCTCGAGTTACTGGGTGATGGTCAAGGTATGCGCGACGGTATCCAGAGTCAAGGTCAGCCCGTGGTCGATGAAAAACCGCAAGCCGAACAGGGGGGTTCCCGTGAATTCCGGATCCACCACACAGTGGATGGTATACGTTTGGCCATTGAGGGTGACGGCGACATGACTCCGGTAGGCCGGGCTATTGCCGGTCACCCCGGCAATGTCCAAGGGGCCATCATTCGGCAACGCCAGTTGGGTGGCCACGTCCGCTGTGAGCAACATTTCAAAGGCCCCGGTGTCCAGCACCATCTCGACAGGCGTCTGATCGGCGCCCAAGGGGATCATCATGTGAAAGGCGTCGTCGGTGATCGTCCCCGAAATCACGGCCAGCGGCGCAGGGGCCGACGCCGGGGCGGGAGATGGACAGCCTATCCAGTCACAGAGCATTTTACGCAGGGATTCCTCATCGTGGCTCAGGTCGAGCAAATGTAAGAGATCGGCTTTGTTTAACATCAGAATGCCTCCTTATGGGATGGTCAACTGGACGCGGTGGGCCGCGGATGCGGTGGCCGATTGTCCGTTGGCAGTGTTGGTGATGGTCCACGTGACGGCGTAGGAGAACGTGACGGGACCGGGTTGCTGCAATTGATGGGCTCGAATCAACTCCGGCGACGGTAGTGGGGCAACCAAGGACTGGGTGACGGTGCTGGTGCCAATCGGGGCGGTGCCCGTGGCGACGGTCGTGGTCGGTTCCGATGATCCATACGCAGGGGAAACGGCCATCACCACCTTATAGGGAATGGCGGCCCCGACGGCATTCAATGTCACCGTCCCGACAATGCGTCCGCCGCTAGTCACCGATGCCGTGCCCGTGACATGAAACGAGGACAAGACTCGCACGGCAGCAAATTGCGGGGCGCGGGCTGCTTGGGCTCCGGCTAAGGAGACTAACGTCGCCGCAATCCCGAGATACGCCGGGTACCCATCGCCCGCCCATGGCGCCAAGCCCTGTTGGGCATAGAGCCGGGCGGCTGTTTGGGTATTAATCACCGGATTCAACGCTTGGGCCTTCGTGATGCCATGGAGCCAGTATTTAATCTGAAAGAGGCCCGTGGCGCCGGATTCGGTGTTGACAATAGCGGGATTGAAAGTACTCTCCGCGTCGGCAACAGCCACCATCGTCACCCAAGCGGATTGTGGAAAATACCGCCGGACCAACTGCGCAGCATAAATCCCTTGCGAGGTGACGGCGTAGACCCCCATCAGTTCACCCCCTGAATCCCTGCCGAGACCACTTGCAGCTGCGCTGCGCCTGTGCGTCCGGACACACACGGGTTGGGCACTGTCAAGACCTGTCCCACCTCAATGTAGTTCACGTTGGCAATATGATTGAGCGCGGCTAATTGGCTCACCGTCGATCCCGTACAGGCGGCAATCCCCGAGAGGGTATCGCCGGGTTGCACGGTATAGGTGTATGTCGGGGTCGAGCCGGGACAC